>Ga0302324_100001372_pt1 | contig 59610 bp, 50 predicted proteins | sample Palsa_T0_1_FD_201949 | JGI IMG/M metagenome (GOLD analysis project Ga0302324, IMG submission 201949) | Peat permafrost microbial communities from Stordalen Mire near Abisko, Sweden - Palsa_T0_1 | ecosystem: Environmental > Terrestrial > Soil > Palsa > Peat permafrost | place: Sweden: Abisko...
ACGGAATCCAGAACGTTCCGATCGAAATCGCGCAAAGGATTCCCGCGGTGGCGCATAGGATGAGCGTCGAAGAGCGGGAGATTATTGAATTCTGCCAATCCGGCGCCTTCTCGATGGAAAAACTCCGCTCGGATGTGGCCGCTCTTAGAATAAAGAGAAAGGATTTAAGGGATTGAGGCGGTCATGCGAGATCGTGGAGGTCATCCAGTGAGGCGTTTCCGGAGCATCTTGGGTCTCTTTATCTTCCTTGTTTTTTATACTGCTCTCGTTGCCTGCGGCGAGGGACATCAGGCTGCCGCGGACGCTCCCGCGGCCGCCGTCGTAAAAGTGGCGCGAGGGAACATCGCGGATAACTTGGAGATCGCATCGGAATTCCAACCGTTCCAGGAAGTCGACGTGTACGCAAAAGTCTCCGGCTACATCCAAAAACTCTACGTCGATTACGGGACTCATGTAAGGCAAGGCCAACTCCTCGCCGTATTGGAAATCCCGGAGCTTCAGCAACAATTGCAGCAGGATCAGGCCTCCGTCCGCCGCAGCGATCAGGAATTGACGCGCACGCACGAGGATTTGAACCGCGCGCAATCGGCGTACACCGTCGCGCATCTTACCTACACGCGCCTGGCCGACGTCCAGAAATCGCGTCCGGAACTTGTCGCGCAAGAGGAAGTCGACGTCGCCAGGGGAAAAGACCTGGAAGCGGACGCGGATGTTTCCGCGCAGAAGGCGGCGCTCTCCGCCGCCGAGGAGGCCCTGCTCGCCGCCAAGGCCGCACTCGGCAAGGATCAGGCGCTGTTCGATTACGCGCGCATGACGGCGCCTTTCGACGGCGTCGTGACGCAAATTTACGCCTTCACGGGGGCCTTACTCCCGGCAGGAACATCCTCGATCAGCAAGAGCGATTCCGCGCTTTGCCGCCTCTCGCAAAATAATCTTCTGCGCCTCGTGATTCCCGTTCCCGAAAGAGCGGTGTCCAATATAAAGATTGGCGAGCCTGTCGCCGTCAATGTGTCCGGCATGGACCGCACCTTTGAAGGGAAAATTATCCGCTTCTCCGATCAAATCGATATGGCCACGCGCACCATGCACACCGAAGTCGATGTTCCCAATCTGAAATATCAACTGGTGCCCGGAATGTACGCCTCCGTGAAGATTCCCCTTCACGCCGCCGCGGAAGTGTTGACCGTGCCGGTGCAGGCTTTTCAAGCCGGCAGTGAAGGGAAGGGAACCGTGCTGGTCGTGGGACCGGGGAACAAGATCGAGCAGCGCGAAGTGGGGGCGGGTTTGCAATCCGCGACCGAAATCGAAATCACCTCCGGTCTGCGGGAAAACGAGACCATCATCTTCGGGAGCCTCGGGCAGTACCGGCCGGGCGAAATCGTCGCGCCCAAAATCGTCGAGCCTTCGCACATGGAATAGTTCCGTTCGATATGCCCGCAGGGAATAGGAGAGATACATGCCATCCTTCGCCGTCCGCCATCCGTATCTGATTATCGTGTTCTGTCTGTTCGTCGTCGTCCTTGGATTAACTAGCATTGTACGTATGCCAGTGGATATGTTTCCGCCCATTAATATCCCTGTCGTGCTGGTGGCGACGTTCTACAGCGGCATGCCTCCCCAGCAGATCGAAGCCGACATCACCGATACCTTCGAGCGGTTCTTCACGCTGGCCAGCGGCGTGGACCACATGGAATCGCGCTCCTTGCCCGGCGTGAGCCTGATCAAAATTTATTTCCAGGCCGGCACGGATGCCGACGCGGACGTCACCTCGATTTCCAATCTGGCCATGGCGGACCTGCGCAGACTCCCGCAGGGAACTCTTCCCCCCGTCGTGCTAAAAGTGGACGCCTCCAGCTTGCCCGTCTGTTTGTTGACGGTGAAGGGCGAAGGACTGGACGAGACCCAATTGCACGACTACTTGCAATTCCAGATTCGCAACCAAATCGCCGGCGTTCCCGGCGCAACCGTTCCACCGCCGTACGGAGGGAAATACCGGCAGATCATGGTCTACGTCGACCCGCTCAAATTGCAGGCCCACGAATTGAGCCCCATGGACGTGGTGCGCGCGACGAATTCCTCCAACTTGATCTTGCCAGCGGGCGACGTGCGCCTCGGCCCGATCGACTACAACATCTACACCAACGCGCAGGTCGCGGACGCGAAGGGCCTCAACGAAGTTCCCCTCAAGACCGAGGGAGAAAAATCCGTTTTCATTTCCGATGTGGGCAAAGCCGTGGACGGCTCCGCCCTGCAATACAACATCGTCCGTGTGGACGGCCAGAAATCTGTGTACGTGGCCGTCCAAAAACAGGGAGGAGACACCAACACCATTGCCGTGGTGAACGGGATCAGAGCCTCCATAAAAAACCTGCGCGATATTCCCTCGCAATTGAAAACGTTCGTCACTTTCGATCAATCCGTGTTTGTGAAGGAAGCCATTTCCACGGTGTTGCGCGAAGGCGGAATGGGAATCCTGTTGACCGGGGCGATGATCATGATCTTCCTTGGGAGTTTTCGCGCCACGGTCGCCGTTTTCCTTTCGATTCCGATCTCGGTGTTCATCACATTTTTCATCCTGCATAGCGCCGACAAATCGATCAATGCCATGGTCCTCAGCGGGCTGGCCTTGGCGTTTTCGCGCCTGATTGACGATTCCGTGGTGGTCATCGAAAATATCTACCGCCATCTGGAGATGGGAGAAGAGCCGGCCGTGGCGGCGGTGAGAGGGACCAACGAAGTGGCGCTGGCGGTTTTGGCCATCATGCTGGTCGCCGTCGTCGTTTTCTTTCCGGTCACGTTTCTTTTTGGCGTCAGTTCGTATTTGTTCGGTGCGCTGGCGCTCGCCGTTGTGCTCGCTCTCTTCGCATCGTACTTCGATGCTGTGACCGTCGTACCCCTGTTCTGCGCCAATTATCTGAAAGCGATCCATGAACACGGCAAGGATGGTGCAGCAGAGAAAAAGTCCTGGGGAGCGAGATTTCATGCCGGGTTTAACGCGAAATTCGAGGTGCTGCTGAATTTTTACGAAAAATGGGTAAGGAAGGCGCTCGAACGTCCGGTGGAAGTGCTCGTAGGGTTTCTGATCTTTTTCGTTCTCTGTTTCCTCCTGTATCCCTTCATGGGCGTATCCTTTTTTCCGAAAACCGACGCAGGCCAGTTTGTGATCAACGTGAAGGCGCCGACGGGGACGCGGATCGAATTGACCGATAATTACGTGAAGCGCGTGGAAGACATCGTGAACCAGATAGTCCCGCCGAAGGAAATGGAAACCATCGTTTCCAATATCGGCCTGACGCCCGATCTTTCGTCCTTGTTCACGCCGAACTCCGGGATGCACACCGCGTTCGTACAAGTGGGCTTGAAGGAAGACCACAAGCAAAGCAGCTTCGTTTACATGGATCGTGTGCGCGCGCGCATCGCGTCGCAGATGCCCGAGCTGCGGACGTACTTTCAATCCGGCGGCCTGGTGGACGCCGTTTTGAACCAAGGCGCACCCGCTCCGATCGATGTTCAGGTGAGCGGACTCGACCTCGCGGCGGATGATCGCGTCGCGCAGGAGCTGGCGCGCCAGTTCCGCGCCATTCCCGGAATTTCCGATGTCTACATTCCCCAGGACATGGATTATCCCGCGTTGCAGGTGAACGTGAACCGCGCCCGCGCCAGCGAGCTGGGCTTGAATCCACAGGAGGTCATCGACAATCTGATCACTTCCCTGACGTCCAACGCGATGATCGCTCCCGGGTATTGGGTGGATCCGAAAAGCGGAAATAACTACTTCGTAACGGTGCAGTATCCCGAAAATCAATTGCACTCGGTCGAGGACTTGAAGGCCATGCCCCTTCGCGGCCTGGACTTAAAGCTTCCCACTTATCTCAACCAGGTTGCCAGCGTGAGCGTGATCCAGTCCCCAACGGAAGTGGACCACTATCAATTGCAGCGCGCCCTGGACATTTACGTCGCTCCCTCCGGAGAAGATTTAGGAAAGCCGGCCGCGGCAATTTCCAAAATCATCGCCGATACCAAGCTGCCGCCCAACCTGCGCATCAACATGCGCGGCCTGGTGGTGACGATGCAGAATTCGTTCCGCAGTTTCGGCATCGGCCTGGTCCTCGCCATCCTGTTGGTGTACCTGATCCTCGTCGCGCAATTCGCGTCCTTCACCGATCCTTTCCTGATCGTGCTGGCGGTTCCCACGGGCCTCGTGGGCGTAATCCTCACGCTGGTCTTTACGGGAACGACGCTAAACATCCAATCGCTGATGGGCATCGTGATGCTGCAGGGCATGGTGGTTTCCAATAGCATTTTGATTGTGGATTTCGCCAACGTCCTTCACAGCGAGGGGCGCGGGATCGTCGATGCCGTCGCGGACGCATGCCGCATCCGTCTGCGCCCGATTCTGATGACCTCGCTCGCCACCGTTGTCGGCCTGCTTCCAATGGCGTTCAAGCTTGAGACGGGTAGTGAAGCGTATGCACCGCTCGCCCGCGCCATTATCGGAGGCCTGATCTCCTCCATCCTGCTGACGATTTTCGTGGTGCCCGCGGCGTACCTGCTGATGTACCGGCGCCGCGAAGCATCGGCCGGCGCCCCAGCCGTAGGGGAGGCGCACTAATGCGTAGCCCTCGGCGATGGTTGTTCTTCGTGTTGTTTTCCGGTGTTGGTCTCGCCGCGCTCTGTTGCGAGGCGCAAACGCCGCCGCCGAATTCCGCTCCGGCTGCAGCGCAACCGCAGTCGCAGAATCAAAATGCACAGCCTCTGACGCTGACCGAGGCGGAAAGCATCGCCATCCAAAACCATCCGCAAATTCAGGCGGCGACGCAATTAGCTTCCGCTGCCGCCGCGCAGGTGAAGGAAGTTCAATCCCTTTATTATCCGCAGGCCAACGGGGCCGCCACCGGCGTGTATGCCGAAACAAGCAGCCGCATCTCCGCGGGATTTATAAACAGCCCGGCTGTCTTCAACAAGTTCGCCGATGGAGTTTCCGTAACCCAACTCGTGACCGATTTCGGCCGGACGCACGAGCTTTCCAAAAGTTCGCGCTTGCACGCGCAGGCGCAGCAGGAAAACGTTGTCACCACGCGCGCCGACGTGCTGCTGCGCGTCAACATGACTTACTTCGGCGTCATGAAAGCGGAGTCCGTTCTTCGAGTGGCCGAGGAAACCGTGAAGGCGCGCCAGTTGGTCGTGGATCAAGTCAGCGCGCTGGCCAAGAGCAATCTCAAGTCCGGCCTGGACGTCAGCTTTGCAAACGTGGATTTTGCGAGGGCGCAGCTCCTGCTCGTGCAAGCCCAGAACGATTTGCAAGCTTCCTACGCGCAACTTTCCGACGCGCTCGGCTATTCCGATGAGCGGACATTCACTTTGGTCGACGAACCCCTGCCGGGCGCTCCTCCGCCCGATATTGCGCCGCTCCTCGCCGAAGCGTTTCAGAACCGGCCCGAAATCATCAGCCAGGGACTCGACGTGAAATCAGCGCAGAGCTACGCCACGGCCGAGCGCGATCTCTGGTTTCCCACGCTCTCTGCCGCCGGATTGACCGGCCTCGCCCCTTTCCGGCAAGACACGTTGCCCAGCCGCTACGCCGTGGCGGGTTTCAACTTCAATGTTCCCATTTTTAACGGGCGCCTCTTCAACGCAGAGCACACCGAAGCAACGTCGCGAGCCCGCGCGCAGGAGCAATTTCTTCGCGACCTTGAAAACCGCATCGCCCAGGACGTCCGCACCTCCTGGCTCAACGTCATCTCCGCCTACCAACGCCTTTCCCTCACGCAAGAATTGCTCGACCAAACGACACAAGCTTTCGATCTGGCCAAGGGACGCTACCAACTGGGCCTGAGTTCGATCATCGAACTGAGCCAGGCGCAGTTGAATTTGACGGAGGCCCAGGTCGAGCAAGTCAGCGCGCAATACGACTACGAAAGCCAAACCGCCAATTTGAATTATCAGTTGGGGCGCGTGAAATGAGCGGCCCCTGCGGCTCTCGCAGGTTAGGGAAAGGGCATTTGATTTTTGTCATTCCGAGCGAAGCGAGGAATCTCTCCGTGGTTTGGGCTTGCGGAAATCCCAGAGAGATTCCTCGCTTCGCTCGGAATGACAAAAGATACTAACTGACGAAAATTTGGGAAAGGCGGAATGTTGGGATGTCAGCATGCTATCTCTTCCATGCCATCTCCGTTCTTGACAACCCATTTTCAGGCACCCTATCCTAAAACACTTGAAAATAGCCATTGGTTCCGACCACGCCGGATTTGAATACAAAGAAAAAATAAGGGCACTTTTGTCCTCGCTCGGGCACGAAGTCAAGGATTTCGGCACGTTTAGCGCCGATCCAGTCGACTATCCGCTCTTCATCCGTCCCACGGCGGAAGCGGTGGCGCGAGGAGAATTCGAGCGCGGCATCGTGCTTGGCGGATCGGGAAACGGCGAAGCGATCGTGGCCAACAAAGTGCGCGGCATCCGCTGCGCGCTTTGCTGGAGTCTCGACACGGCCCGGCTGGCGCGGGAACACAACGACAGTAACGTTCTCTCCATCGGCCAGAGAATGATCCCCGAGGATCTGGCTCTGGAAATTGTAAAATTATGGTTGGTGACGCCGTTCGCTGGCGGGCGGCACGTCCGCCGCATCGCCGAAATCGAATAAAACAATCGAGGGTTTCCTGAGGCGATTATGAGTCGGTTTTTCAAAGTATCCCTCGCCATCGTTTTGTGCCTCTCTGCCTTGCTGGCCGTGGGAATTACGCTGACGATCGGATGGCGTCCGATCATCGGCCCGAGCGCGCGCCCCCTGACCGATCGAGTGTTCGAACGGACCCCGGAGCGCCTGGCGCGCGGACAGTACATCGTGGAGCACCTCGCCGCGTGTGCCGACTGCCATTCCCCGCACGATTGGAGCAAGCACAACGCTCCCATCCCTCCCGGCATGGAAGGCGCCGGCCAGGATTATTCGATTTTGAAGGGTTTACCCGGCTATGTGGTGGCGCCCAATCTCACGCCCGACATGGAGACTGGAAGCGGCACCTGGAGCGATGACGCGCTGGCCAGAGCCATTCGCGAAGGGATCGGACACGATGGCCGCGCGCTATTTCCGATGATGCCTTATCAAGGCTACCGGCATATGCCGGACGAAGATCTCGCTTCCGTCATCGTGTTTTTGCGTTCGCTTCCTCCGGCTCGAAATCCGCTGCCGAAAACGGCGATTATTTTCCCCACGAAATATCTCATTCGCAGCATCCCCAAGCCGCTCACCGATCCCGTGCCCGCGCCTGACGTTTCCGATCCGGTGAAACGCGGCGCTTTCCTGGTGACCATCGCGGGTTGCAGGGACTGCCACACCACGCTCGAACACGGCAAGCCCGTTCCAAACACGGATTTGTCGGGTGGACAGATCTTCGATGGCCCCTGGGGCAGGGTTGCGACCGCGAATCTGACTCCCGATCCGTCTGGCATTCCGTACTACTACGAATCCTTGTTCTTGGATGCCATGCGCACCGGATACGTCCGGGCGCGGCCCTTGAATCAGGTCATGCCCTGGCGCCATTACGGCGGCATGACGGACGAGGATTTGAAGGCCATCTTCGCTTATCTAAAGACGCTCAAGCCCGTCCAACACGTTGTAGATAACGCGATGTCGCCGACGCTCTGCGTGATTTGCAACGAAATACACGGCGGCGGCGATAGAAATAGGCAGAATTAAATTGGCAGAAGAGCCTGCGGCAATCGCAATTCCTTTTGTCATTCCGAGCGGAGCGAGGAATCTCTCTTCGGTTTGATCCGGCGAAAAGAAAGAGAGATTCCTCGCTCCGCTCGGAATGACAAAATGGCAGGCGGGGAATTCTTGCGCTGGCCGTCAATTCCCGGTTGGAAGTTTGGAAACATCCCAGCCTCCGCCGAGCGCCTTCACGAGCAGAACCGTGGAAGTCAATTGGCGCGTCTGCAAACTCACCGCCGTTCGTTCGTTGGCTAGCGCGGCGCTCTGCGCGGTAATCACAGTCAGATAGGTATCCAGTCCACCCTTGTAGCGGTTGGTGGCTTGCTCGAGCGCGCGATTGGCGGCCGCGACCGCGGCGTCCTGCGTCTTGTACTCATCGTCGAGCACACGCAGGTCGGACAGGGAATCCTCGACCTGCTGAAAAGAGGCAAGCACCGTCTGCTGATAATCCGCGACCATTTCGTCGTACGTGGCGATGGACTGGTCGGACACCGCGCGCCTGCGCCCGGCATCGAAAACCGTTTCCGCCGCGGAAGCGCCGATGGACCACAGCGCGCTCGGCCCCGTCAGCCAATTTGGAAAACGCTGGCTCTCAAATCCTCCCACGAGGCCCAACGTGATGGTCGGGAAATAAGCCGCGCGGGCGATGCCGACTTGTTCGTTGGCCGAGGCGACCCTTCTCTCCGCGCCGGCTATGTCCGGCCGCCGCTCGAGCAGTTGGGATGGAAGTCCGGGAGGCGGGACGGGCGGAGCGACCGGCATCGGGGCCGGATTCAGGTTGAAGGAAGAAGCGGGCTGGCCGATGAGGACCGCGACAGCGTGCTCGAATTGGTCGCGCTGCGAAGTAATGTCAATGTCTTGTGCGCGCGTTTGTTCGAGCTGCGTGTCGGCCAGGTCCACGTCTTCCCGGGAAGCGACGCCGCCGCGAAAGCGGTCCTCCGTGAGCTGCAAGGCTTTTTCGAAGGCGTCCACGTTGGTATCGAAAAGCTGCTTCTGCGCATCGAGGCCGCGCAGGGTCAGGTAATCCAGGGCCAGCTCCGCGTGCAAGCTGAGGCGCAACGTTTCCAGGTCCGCGGCTGAGGCTTGCGCCAGCTCGCGGCTTGAGGCCACACTCTTCCGAATGCTTCCCCAGACGTCGGCTTCGTAGGAAAGATCGCCCTGAAGAACTAAATCCGAATAATTGACAGGGGAAGACGCGCCGAACAGGGCTTTGTTTTGGGACTCGCGATTTTGAGTCGGTGCAACGCTAGCCGTGACCAGCGGGAAAAAAGACGATCGCGTTTGCCGCAGCACGTCGCGCGCCTCCTGATACCGGTCCACGGCGGCGCGCAAGGATTGATTGGAGACGTCGACTTTTTCTTCCAGCGCGGTCAATTGGGGATCTTGAAAAATCTCCCACCAATTTCCTTTTTGCGCCGTGTCGCCTGGCTGCGCCGTTTTCCAGTTCGCATTCTCCTTATAGGCAGGCGGAATTTGCGGCGTCGCCGGCTTTGCGTACTTGGGTCCCACGGAGCAGCCGCCGATCAGGAGCAATCCGAGAAAAAGAATCGGGATTACACGCCCGCGAAAATGATTTCCATGTCGAAAGGAACACAGCAATCCGGCCCACCGAACCATCAAGGCTTCCCCTGTGCCGGAGCCGGTGGTTCGGCGACGCGCACCGTCGCGCCTTCGGTGAGCGAGTCGGAGGGGTTCAAGACGACCCACTCATCCCCTTTCAGCCCCGCGACGATTTCGATCTCCGACCCGAAATCCCGGCCCGGGGTAACCGGGACGAGGGAGACCGTTTTCTTGTCTTTCACAATCGCCACTTGTAAGCCCGCGGATTTGAAGATGGTGGCATTCACGGGGAGCGTGAACGTGCTCACGGGAGAAGGCAGCTTCAGATGGACTTCGACGTAGCTTCCGGGCTTGAGCAGATGGGCTGAATTTTCCACGTCCACCTCGGTGAGCAATGTCCGTGTTGCGTTGTCAATCGCTCCGGAACTCCGGACGACCGATCCTTGAAACGTCCGCCCGGGGAATTCCCTGAGAACCAGGTCCGCGTGCAGCCCCGGCCTGATTTCAGGAGAATCGAATTGCGGGACATTGATATAGACGCGCAAGGGATTCACATCGGCAATGTGAAACAGCTCGCGGGAAGTCCCGCCGCTGCTGCCGGAATCGATCAGTTGGCCGATATCGGTATTGCGCGCCGTGAGCACGCCGGCGAAGGGCGCATAGACCTTTTCAAAGGATTGCAAGTCCTGCAGCCGCTTCACATTGGCCTGCGCCGCCTCGACGGCGGTCTTGCGCGCATCGTAGTTTCCATTGGCATTGTCGACGTCCTGCTGCGCGACGGAATCCGTTTTCAACAAATCCTTGTAGCGGGTGGCGGTAATTTCCGAGAGGCTGAAATTGGCCTGCGCCGTGGCCAGGTCCGCGCGCGCCTGCACCAATTGCTGATCGATCTCGGGCGAATCGATCTCCGCCAGCAATTCCCCCGCCTTCACATTCGCACCGATATCCGCGTACCACTTTTTCAAGTACCCGTTGGTCCGCGCAAAGATGGGGGCATCCGTATACGGTTGCATGTTGCCGGGGATGATAATTTCCTGCTGAGGTGCGCCGGGCTTGGGCTGAACGACGGAGACCGTTGGGACCGCGAGCTCTTGCGTCTCCTGGGAAAGCTGCGCGCTGGCCTTTCCACGGCTGGAAATTCCCCAGAAGACGACCAAAGCCACGACAGCCACGATGAGCAGGAGCATGAAAGCGCGGAACACCTTGCTGCCCGGTGATGGCGGGACGCTGTTGTTCTCCGGTTCGCCGGCCGCCGCTTCCACCGTGCTCCGCTGATTGGTAACAACCTCCATCTGGTCCTCCGAGAATTTTGCCATGAACTAGTGCCCCGGGATTTCAATGACGGCGGATTGCCCCGGGTCCTTGCGGGATCCGTGAATCAAGCTGTACACCGAAGGCACGAACAACAGCGTCGCGACCGTCGCAAACAGCAGCCCGCCGATCACCGCGCGTCCCAGCGGCGCGTTTTGCTCGCCGCCTTCGCCCAGGCCGACGGCCATCGGCAGCATGCCGATAATCATCGCCATGGCCGTCATGATCACCGGCCGGAAGCGGGTAAATCCGGCTTCCTCGGCCGCCTCAATCGGGCCGAGCCCTTCCTGGACCCGCTCCTTGGAAAAGCTTACTACAAGAATACTATTTGCCGTGGCCACTCCCATGCACATGATCGAACCGGTCAACGCAGGCACGCTGATCGTGGTGTGCGTGATGAACAGCATCCACACGATCCCGGCCAGGGCCGCGGGCAACGCGGAAATGATGATGAACGGATCGAGCCAGGATTGGAAGTTGACGACGATCAGCAAGTACACCAGGAGAATCGCAAACCCCAGCCCGGCCAAGAGGCCGATGAAGGAACTGCGCATCGTGTCGATCTGCCCGCGGACGAACATTTGCGAGCCGCGCGGCAGGCGGCTGCGGTTGCGGTTGACGATCGCGTCAATATCCTTGGCCACCCCGCCGAGATCGCGCCCTTGCGTGGCTCCGAAAATATCGATCATGGTCTGCGCGTCGTAGTGCGATACCGTCGCCATCCCCTGGCCCCTCGAGATGGTTCCCAGGTTGGCAAGCTGCTGCCACGGCGCATGGCTAGGGCCGGACACGGGGATGTTCTGCAAGTCCTGCAAGGACTGGAAATCATACTGCGGCGCCTGCGTGACCACGAAGTAGCTGACCCCGGATTTGGGATCCAGCCAGAAGGAGGGCGCAATCTGCGAGGTGCCGCTTAACGAGACCAGCAGGCTGCCGGCGACATCCGCCTGCGTAAAGCCGGCCTGAATGGCCTTGGTGCGATCCACGTTGATATGCAGTTTCGGCTGGTTAAAGGGCTGCTGAATCCGCAGATCGGCAATGCCGTTGACCTCGCTCAACTGTTTCATCAGATCCGTGGCGATCTGATGGTTCCCCTCGACGTCGCGTCCCATGATCTGGATATCGATTGGCGCCGGGAGGCCGAAATTCAGGATCTGGCTGACGATATCGGCGGGCGGAAAGTAAAACATGACGCCCGGAAATTCCTTGGAGAGTTTCAAGCGCAAATCATGGATGTATTCGTTCGTTGGCCGATGCTTCTCATTCAGGGAAATCAAGATGTCGGCGTCTTCCGGCCCGATCGGCGCCGAAGTGCTATAGATGTAATTGAAAGCGCTGTAGGGCAGCCCGATATTGTCGATCAAGCTTTCAATTTCGTTCTGCGGGATCAGCTCGTGGATCGATCGCTCGACGTCGCTGCACAGTTCCGCCGTCTCTTCAATGCGCGTGGCCGTCGGCGCGCGCAGGTGCAGCTTGATTTGCCCGGCATCGACGCTCGGGAAGAAATCCTGTCCCAGCCAGGGATACAACGCGAACGAAGCGACGCAAACCGCCAGGAACACCAGCGGGAAAATGACGCGGTGCGCCAGGCACGTTCGCAGAATCCCCCGGTAGAAGTTCCGCAGCCTTTCGAATTGCAATTCGAAATGCCCTTGCATACGAACCAGCGGATTGCGGCTGGCGAGGGACAACTCCACCGATTCCTCGGCGTGGGCCTTGAGCAGGTATCGTGCCATCGTCGGCACCAGGGTGCGCGAAAGCAGGTACGATGCCAGCATCGCAAACACCACGGCCTCGGCCAGTGGGACGAACAAGTATCTGGCCACACCGGTTAGGAAAAACATGGGCACGAACACGATGCAGATGGAGAGCGTGGAAACGAACGCGGGCACGGCGATTTGTTGCGCGCCATCCAGGATGGCCTGAATGATTTCCTTTCCCTGAGCGATGTTTCGATTGATGTTTTCGATTTCCACCGTGGCGTCATCCACCAGAATACCCACGGCGAGCGCAAGGCCCCCGAGCGTCATGATGTTGATGGTTTCCCCGATGGCGCTCAGGACCACAATCGACGTGAGAATCGAAAGGGGAATCGAAACCGCGATGATCAGCGTGCTGCGCCAGCTTCCCAAAAATATCAAAATCATCAGCCCGGTGAGGCAGGCGGCAATGATGGCCTCTCGAACAACCCCATTGACGGAGGCGCGGACGAACAGCGATTGGTCGGCGATCGGGCGGGCCCGAAACTCCGGCGGCAGCCCGGCGAGGATCACCGGCAATCGTTCCTTGACCCGGTTGATGATGTCTAGCGTCGAGGTTCTTCCGAGTTTCATGACGGTCATGAGCGCGGCTCTTTGACCATCGACCAGAACGATGTTGGTCTGTGGGGGGTTGCCGTCGCGCACATGCGCCACGTCCCGGATGTAGATCGTATTCGTGCCCACGGTCTTGATCGGCAAGTCGTTCAATTCTTCCACGGTTTGCGGGCTTCCATTTAAGTCGACGTCGTCTTCGAAAGAACCAATCTTAGCGGTGCCCGCAGGGAGAATTAGGTTTTGAGCCCCGATCGCTCCGACCACGTCTTCCGGCGCAAGCCCCTTGGCCTGCAGCGCGGCGATATTCAGGTCCACTTGGATCTGGCGCTGCTTGCCTCCGTACGGGTTCGGGAAGACAGCGCCCTGGACGGTGGCCAGTTGCGTACGCAGGATATTCGAAGCCAGGTCATTCAGCCGCTGCTCGGAAAGACCCTTCCCGGAAATTGCCAGTTGCAGAATCGGGACGGAGGAAGCGTTGTAAACCAGGATGAAGGGCGGGGTCGTACCCGGAGGATCTTGGCGTACGGCGGATTGCGCGATGGCCGTGACTTGCGCCATGGCCATATCGATGCGCACGTTGGGATAAAAGAAAATTTTGACCACGCCCAGCCCGTTGAGCGATTGCGATTCGATGTGCTCGACGTCGTTCACCGTCGCGGTCAGTCCGCGCTCGAAGCCCACTACCAGCCGCTGCGATACGTCCTCGGCGGAAAGTCCCGGATAGCCATACACGACCGAAAGGATTGGAATATCGATGTTCGGGAAAATATCGATGGGCGTGGTTTCAATCGACAGGATGCCGAGAATCAAAATCAGCAGGGACATCACCACAAAGGTGTATGGCCTGCGGAGGGCTAAACGGACTATCCACATACAGTGCTGTTAACTCCTTGGCCCGCCTGCAACGCGCTTTGCCGACACCAGCGCGAATTTCGTGGTAACCGATTCCAGCGATTGCAGTTTTGATCCGATTCCCGACACGTACATTCCGGTCTTCGCCGGCGATTCTGAAGTTTGGTTCCGGTCCGCGCTCTTTCAATCCCCCGCACTCGAGACTCCCAGGGAATCCGGCGAAGCGCGTCTGCCGTACTATCTTCTGATGCGAGAGCGCAAAATCGCGTTACAAATTCATTTCCCTGTATGCAACTGCTACCCCGCCTCCGAGCAGCTTGCAAATAGCGAGTCGAAAAAAAGGCCCAAAACGTGGCGCACGTCGCCATCGGACAGCGTTTTGGGGTCGAGCAGGTGTTCGAGAAGCAATCCTTGCGCCACCGCCCCCAGGCAGGCCGAGGACGCCGGGTAAGGGATCGGAATGGACTTGCCGAGCGCCCTCATCAATTCGGAAAACAGCTTGGCAAAGGACGCCCGAATGCGGCGGTGCCGGTTGCGAAGCCGGGCATGGGACTCGGGATGGCGCATGGCGAACAGTTTGAATTCCATGGAGATCAGAACCAGGCGGCGGTCCTTGGCCAGCTCCGCGTAATGGGCCCGCAAGGCCGCGAGCTTTTCGGAAGGATCGGAGTGGCGGCGCAGTGCGCCGGCGAGGGATTCGATCCGCTCCCGCACCCACTCCTCGAACAGGGCGAAAAAGATGTCTTCCTTGCTCTTGAAATTGGCGTAAAAAGCGCCCCGGGTGTAGCCGGCGCCGGCCGCGATGTCTTCCAGGCGGGCCGCTTCAAAACCCTGCTGCGCGAAAATGCGTTTGCCGGCGTCCAGCAATTTCCGGCGGGTGGCCCGGGTGCGCTCCGCCTGGCGGGTGCGGGATCGGACGGCCGCCGAGGGGCGCGACCGGCCGCTTTTGCCGCTCGCGGGGGTTATGAGTTCTCTCATCCTCGCAACGCGCTTCTCTTGACAGGATACATACGTGTATGTATCTTACTTGGGTGCCCTCGGCCACGCAAGCCTTAATTGCAAAATCGGACGCCCCGCCCTGCCGCCCCCCTTGGATCGCCAATCTCGAGCGCGGCGGGAGCGGCCGGCAAGTCCTGAAGAATCGAGCGGTTCTCATGCGCTTTTCGCGGTTGCGTTTTTTTCTCCTACTTCTCAGCCTGCTGGCTCCGGCTGCCAGCGGCTTGGCCCAGACCGGCGCGTTTCAAGGCAGCGCCTATGCGGGTCCGCCCTCGGATCAGCCGCTTTCGCTGTCCCTTGATACGGCCCTGAAAATGGGGCTGCGCTACAACCTGGGAGGGATCACCGCGCAGCAATCCGCGGAACGCGCCAATGGGGAGAAGATCGCCGCGCGGAGCGAGCTGTATCCCAACTTGTCCGGCGGCCTGCGCGAGAACGTGCAGCAGATCGATCTGGCCTCCTTTGGCTTCAAATTCGCGATCCCGCCCAGCGCGGGGTTCAGCATTCCGAATATCGTTGGCCCCTTCAACTTTATAGATTTGCGCGGCTACGTGACGCAGCGCTTGGCCGATTTCCAGGCCATTCGCTCCTATCAATCCTCCCGGGAAGCGCAACGCGCGGCCGATCTGGCCTCGGCCGATGCGCGGGAAATGGTGGTCTACGTGGTGACGTCGGCCTATCTGCAGGTGCTGGCCGAATCGGCGCGCGTCGATTCGCAGAAAGTCCAGGTGCAAAGCGCGCAAACCATTTTCCAGCAGGCGTCGGATCGCTTTACAGCGGGCCTCAGCGCGAAAATTGAAATGACGCGCAGCCAGGTCGAACTGGAAACGCAGCAGCAGCGGCTGACGGCGGAAGAGGCAGGTTACGCGAAGGAGAAAATCGGGCTCGCGCGCCTGATTGGCATGTCGCCCGCGCAGGTTTACACGCTGGCAGACAAACTGCCCTACGCGCCGCTCCAAAATATCACGCAGGAGCAGGCGCTCGTCCAAGCCGCGCAAAACCGCTCCGACTTGAAAGCCGCGGAAGCGCAATTGCACGCGGCGGAATTCGCCCGCAAGGCTGCCGTGGCCGAGTATTATCCCACGCTCGGTGTCGTGGCGGATTACGGCGACATCGGCGTCAACCCTTCTCAATCCCACGGAACTTTCGACGTGAGCGGCCAACTGCTGTTTCCCATATGGGCAGGCGGGCGCACGCACGGCGACATCGTCCAAGCGGACGCCACGCTCAAGCAGCGGCGCGCCGAATATGAAGACGTGCGGGCGCGCGTCGAGGCGGACGTCCGAAATGCTTTCCTGGATCTCAACGCCGCCGCCGAGCTGGTGCGCGTGGCGCAAAGCCGGCGCGACCTGGCGCGCGACGAGCTGACCCAATCTGCGGACCGCTTCGCCTCCGGCGTCGCCGACACTGTCGAAGTGACACAGGCCCAGGAAGTGGTGGCCAGCGCCGAATCGGACTACATCGCGGATTTGAACGCCCACAACCTGGCCAAGGCCAGCGTGGCCCGCGCCATCGGCCAAGCAGAAAAAATCATGCGCGATCTCTTGAGGAGCCAATAATCATGGCAGTTGACCAATTGCAACAAACCAGTGCACCCCGGCCTGCCGAACCTGCCGGAAAATCGAATGACGCGGCCGATACCGGAAGCAATGCCGAGGGGCGCCGCAGGACGCTCCTGTTCGCGGTCATCGTGGGCTTGGTGATTCTTGTGGGGGCCGGCTCGTTCTGGCTATATTCGCGCACCTACGAATCCACCGACGACGCTCAGGTGGACGGCCATCTCAACGGAATCACGGCGCGGATCGACGGCGACGTGAAAGCAGTTAACGTCGAGGAGAATCAATCCGTGAAAGCGGGAGACGTGCTCGTGGAACTCGACCCGCGCGATTTCGAAGTCGACGTCGAGCAGGCGCAAGCGCAGCTCCTGAAAGCGCAGGCCGAGGAGCGGGCGCAAAATCCGAACCTGCCGATCACGCAAAGCAATTCGCAGACCAACGTATCGACGAGCCAGGCTGAAGTGGCCAACGCCGAAGCCGCGATTGCCGGCGCCGAACGCGACCAATTGGCCGCCGAGTCCCGCGTGCTGGAAGTCGAAGCGAACAACGCCAAGGCCCAGGCCGACGTGGCGCGCTACCAGACGCTGGTGGACAAGAACGAAGTCTCGCGCTCCGAATACGATCAAGTGATGAGCGCGTCCAAGGCGTTTGCAGCTTCCGTCAATTCCGCGCGCGCCTCGGCCGAGGCCGCGCAAAAAGTGGTGGAGCAGCGGCGCGCGCAGCTCGCCCGGGCCCGCAGCATGATGGAATCGGCGCAGGTGAACGCGCCCAATCAGGTCGCCATTTCCCAGGCCAATTTGCAGTCCAAGCAAGCCGATGTGCAGTCCATGCAGGCGCAGCTGGACCGCGCGCAACTCGATCTTAGCTACTGCAAGATCGTCGCTCCCGTCGCCGGTGTGATCAGCAAGCGCACGGTCGAAGTCGGCGAACACGTCAGCAAAGGCGAGCGCCTCGTGGCGCTTGCCAACTTGTCCGATTTGTGGGTGACGGCCGATTTCAAGGAAAGCCAACTGAAACAGATGCATCCCGGCCAATCGGTCACGATTTCCGTGGACGCCTTCGACCAGGATTTTGCCGGCACCGTCGAAGCCATGCCCGGCTCGACCGGCTCGATCACCAGTCTGCTTCCTCCCGAGAACGCGACAGGCAATTACGTGAAGGTGGTGCAGCGCCTGCCCGTGCGCATTCGTTTCAATCCGGGCCAGCCAGGCCTCGACCTCCTGCGTCCTGGAATGTCGGTAGTCCCGAAAGTTTGGCTGAAGTAAGTAGCATAGACTTCAGTCTGTGGGTTTTCGTTCGCGAGCCCAGCCCGTGCGCGCAAGCCAAGATCAAATGCAACTCCCACAGACTGAAGTCTGTGCTACTCGGAGAATGAAGTGGCAGACGCCTCAGAAGCTCACTGGGTACCGAAATATAACCCCTGGCTGATCGCCCTGACGGTCACCATGGCCACGTTCATGGAAGTGCTGGACACCTCCATCGCCAACGTGTCCTTGCCGCACATCGCGGGAAATCTCTCCGCCAGCCAGGTCGAGTCCGCTTGGGTCCTGACGAGCTACCTGGTTTCCAACGCCATCATCCTGCCAATCAGCGCCTGGCTTTCCACCATCATCGGCCGCAAACGCTTCTACATGTCTTGCGTCGCGCTGTTCACCGTCAGCAGCTTTCTTTGCGGGCTTGCGCCGAGCCTGGGGATGTTGATCTTCTTTCGAATTTTGCAGGGCGTGGGCGGCGGGGGACTGCAGCCCAGCGAGCAAGCCATTCTGGCCGATACGTTTCCTCCGGCTAAGCGCGGCATGGCCTTCGCTGTTTATGGAATGGCCGTCGTGCTGGCCCCGGCCATCGGCCCGACGCTCGGCGGATACATCACGGACAATTACAGCTGGCGCTGGATTTTCTACATCAACGTGCCGATTGGCATTCTGTCGCTGTTTCTGACGAATCGCCTGGTCGAAGACCCGCCGTTCTTGAAACGCGAGCAGGAAAGAAGAAGGGGCATCCGCGCCGACTATATGGGCCTTGGACTGATCACCATCGCCATCGCCAGTTTGCAGATCGCACTGGACAAAGGGCAGGAGGCCGACTGGTTCTCCTCGCGGTGGATTACGTCGCTGGTGATCTTGGCGGGCTACGCGTTCCTGATCTGGATCGTCTGGGAATGGCACCACCCGAATCCCGTCGTGGACATTCGCTTATTTCAGAGGCGCAATTTCGCGACGGCCATGTTTTTCAGTTTCACGCTGGGAACCGTGCTGTATGGCACGACCTTCATGATTCCGCAATTTTTGCAGGTGCAACTGGGGTACCCGGCGGTCGTTGCCGGAGAAGCCCTGGCCGGAGGCGGATTTGCGATGATTTTGCTGCTGCCCATGGTGGGAACGCTGGTCTCGCGGGTCGACCCGCGCAAACTGATGGCCTTCGGATTTGTTTGTATTTCCTCGGCCCTATATTACATGTCCAGTCTTTTCAGCCTCACCATGGATTTCCGGACGGCTTTCTTGCTGCGCACGTTTCAGATGGCCGGCCTGGCGTTCATCTTCGTCCCGCAAAACGTTCTGGCGTATGTGGGCGTTCCGCGGGAGAAGAACAATCAGATTTCCTCGATGAACAGCTTCATGCGCAATGTCGGGGGAAGCATCGGAATCGCGCTCATCTCCACATCCATCGCGCGCATCGGTCAACAACGCCGCCATTCGATGGTCGCGCACACTTTGCCGGGAATGCCGGTGTACGACAGCCTCGTGGCCGGACTGTCCCACACTCTTCAAGGAAAAGGAGCCGACAGTGTCGAAGCCACGCGGCAAGCCCATGGAGTCATTTCCTACATGATCGATAGCCAGGCCACGACGCTTGCCTACGTCGAGGTCATCTCCATTCTAGCTGTCGTCATCCTTTGCCTCGTCCCTTTCCTCCTCATCATGAGGAGAAACCGTCCCGCGCCGGGCGCTCCGCCCGCCGCTCACTGATCCAAGTGGCGCGGGCTTTAGCCTGCGGTTTTTTGCTTTCTGCAAGGACTCACCCCCGCAGGCTGAAGCCCGCGCCACTCCGCACACGCATTCCGCATGGCTCTCGGCTATACTGTCGCGGCTAGCAGTGCGGAACAAAATATCCGCGCAAGAAGAGGAGCACGGTTGTATCCCTTCATTCACATCGGCCCATTGACGCTGGGCTCCTACGGCCTGATGGTGGCGATCGGCCTGATTTGCGCTTTCTTCATTCTGCGCGCCGATTTTGCGCGCCGCGCAGTTCCCGCCGATTCCGAGGCGATTATCGGCATCGCCGGTCTTGCCGGCCTCGCCGGTTCGCGGCTTTACCATTTGCTGGAAAGCCCCGCTGAGTTTTTCGCCGATCCATGGCCGCAGCTTTTCAGCACCATGGGTTTTGCGTTTGCCGGCGCAATCATCGGCGGTTTCGTCGCGCTCGTCCTTTTGGCCAAGCGCTTCCGGATGCCGGTGCTGCTGATGCTCGACGCAGCGTCCCCCGCGGCGGCGATGGGTTACGGCATCGGCCGCATCGGCTGCCTGATTTCGGGCGATGGCGATTATGGCAAGCCCACAACATTGCCATGGGGCATGGCTTTTCCGAATGGAATTGAGCCCACGACGGGCCCTCTGGGAAGCTGCGTTCGCTGGGGCGCCCCAATGGATTGCCGCGTGCACCCCACGCCGATCTACGAATTTCTCGCGGCCATTTTGATTACCTGGATCCTCTGGCGGCTTGGTGCGCGCCTCTTGAAAACACGCGCTCCGAACGGAATCGTTTTCGCGGCGTATCTCGCGCTGACCGGCATCGCGCGGTTTCTTGTCGAAATCATCCGGATCAATCCGCGCTCGTTCTACGGGCTCACCAACGCGCAGGCGGCCAGCGTGGTTTCGGTACTCGCGGGCATGGCCCTGTTCGCCTATTGTCGCAAGGCGCCGCGGCAGCAGATCCGCGCTTGATCGCTAAGTCCGGCGCGCTTGCCGTCGCCAGTAGGACGGGCTTCAGCCTGTCAGGTTTTAGAGTTCGCAAAAGGAAAAAGACAGGCTGAAGCCCGTCCTACTCGAAAAGCCCCTCCAGTAAAGGGAAATCCAAATGCCCCCACGAATCAAGACCACAGCCGTCGGCAGCTATCCCGTGCCTTCCTGGATGATCGGCAACACTTCGCGCCTGGTCCTCCGCGATGCCGTCATGGCCGTGCTCAAAACCCAGGAACTGGCCGGCCTGGATGTCGTCACCGATGGCGAACTCATGCGATTCGATCCGAGCCACCCGGAAACAAACGGGATGGTGGATTACTACGCTTCGCAGATGGAAGGCATTCGAAAGGAGTTTACGCTTTCGGATTTCGAGCGGTTTCGAGCGGATCGCGCGCCCGGATACCGGCTTCTCACGGCCGGCATGGTCGTCGGCAAAATCCGGGAAGGGACGCTCAATCTCCCGAGCGATTACGAGTTTGTGCGAGTTCTGACGAAGTCGCCGCTGAAATTCACGTGCACGGGCCCGCACATGCTGTCCAGAGTTCTCACCAACTGCTATTACCATGACGCGGCCGGCCTGGCCATGGATTTGGCGGCGGTTTTGCGCCGCCAAATCGAACTGGTCGAAGCCGACGTAGTGCAACTGGACGAGGCTTGCATTGTCGGCTTTCCGCAAGATGCCCCGTGGGCGGCCGAAGCGATTAACCTCGCTCTGGAAGGTGTCCTGAACGAAAAGGCCGTGCACATCTGTTTCGGCAATTATGGCGGGCAGCCCATGTTGAAGGGATTCTGGCGGGACCTGATCCCTTTTCTAAATTCGCTGCGTGTGGATCATTTGGTGCTGGAATTTGCCCGGCGCGGTTACGACGAGTTGGCATTTTTTTCCGACCTGGATCCGAAGATCGGCCTGGGGATCGGCCTGGTGGACATCAAGGACAACGAAGTGGAAAGCCCCGAGCTGATCGCCTCGCGCATTGAGAGTATCGTGAAAACGCTGGGGCCCGGCCGGCTTCAATACGTTCATCCGGATTGCGGGTTCTGGATGCTTCAGCGCAGCGTCGCGGATCGCAAGCTGGGCGCGCTCGTCGAGGGACGGGATTTGTTCGAAGGGCGATTGTGACGGAGTTTCGGCGAGTAATCGAATGCGCCGGGAAAAATGCGGGCCGGATGAATCACTGCGCGCTTGCATCTTTCGGTTTGTTGGTTTCCGGCGCGGTCTTTCCGGACGCGTCCACAATCTCGACGGGCCCATATTTTTCGAGAACTGCCTTGATCTTCCCGGCGTCCCCCACGGCCACGACCTGCATCGTCGCCGGATCGACGTATTTCCGGGCCACGCGCTGCACGTCGCCCGCCTGGATGGCCGCGATCTGCGCCGGATACTTATCCCAATAATCGGCCGGGAATTTATAGGCCTTCCGCGTGATCGCGTAGCCAATCAGTTGTTGCGGCGATTCCAGGGAAAGCGCGAAGCGCGCCACCACCGAGCGGCGGGCCGCGTCGAGTTCCTCTTCCGGAACTCTTTCGTCGCGAATGCGATTCAGTTCGCGCAGAAATTCCGTCATCGCTCCGTCGGTCACTTCCGTGCGCAGGTCGCCGCCCGCGGCCCATGGGCCGGCATATTTGCGCGCGATCAGGTTGCTGTAGACGCCGTAGGTGTAGCCCTTTTCCTCGCGCAAATTCAAGAACAGGCGGCTCGCCGATCCCGCGCCCAGAACTTCATTCATTACCACCAGCGCCGGATAATCCGGACTCGTGCGATCGATGGCCAGATTCCCCATCAGCAGCGTGGTCTGCACCGATCCGGGGCGGTCGATCAGAAAAATCTTCTCTTTGGTCGCGGGCGGTGGGCCGGGAGAAAAATTCACGGTCGCCTTCGATCTTTGCCATTCCGCCAGCCATTGGCGCAGCTTGGGAACGAGCGTGTCCGCGTGGACATCGCCCGAAATTGCCAGGATCGTGTTTTGCGGCGCGTAGTGCTTGTCATGCCAATCCGCGAGCATCGCCGGCGTCAGGGAATCGAGAGATTCGGGCGTAGAAGAAACGACCGCGGCGGGATAGGTCCCGTACAACGCGCGGCTCATCGTTTGATTGGCCAAAAATCCTGGTTGCGCGCGCTGCTGCATCAGGGCTGGCTTTGCGCGCGCCTGGTATTGCGCCAGTTCGTCGGCGGGGAAACTCGGGTGCAGGAGCACGTCCGCGGTCAGAGCGAACCACTGTTCGAACGTGTCGGACAAACCGGAGGCGGCGACCACGGCCGAGCCTGAGCCGAATCCCGCTGAAGCGGAAAGCGACGCGCCCAGGGAATCGATTTGCTCGGCAATCTGCTTGCTCGTCCGCGTTTTCGTTCCTTCGGTCAGCAGGCGCGCGGTCGTCCCGGCCAGGCCGGGTTGGCCGGCGGGTTCGTACATTGGCCCAGCGCCATCAATGTCAAATTGCACGGTAATCAGCGGAAAGCGATGGTCCTCGAGAATCAAAAGATTGATGCCGTTCGGAAGCGTGGTTTCGATCGGGCGCGGCAGTTTTACGCTCAGAATGTCTTTCGAAACCGGAGCGCGATTCAGCCGCTCGACCTTGCTCGTGGGGGTCGACTTATCATGGGTAGGTTCGCCCTGGCCCCATCCCGCTGCCGCCAAAACGGCCGCCGCAATCACGGCCGCTGCTGCTTGCATGGAAAACCCTTTCGTTATGTTGCTTCTCATCGCTTTCCTCTTCGTTCTTTCTCGACGAATTCTTGAAAACCTTTTCTAAGATGTCTTCTTTATATCCTTCGTCACGTGGATTCCTCCAGCACGCTGCTGGAGATGCGCCCAACGTTTTGTCATTCCGAGCGGAGCGAGGAATCTCTCATTCTTTTCCTTGCTCGAATCCAGGAGAGATTCCTCGCTCCGCTCGGAATGACAAAAAGAACGGTGAACTCCGGCGCCTGTTATTCATTTATTGCGCCGGCCCGCCCTGCGCTTGCGCTTTCGGATTTGTCAAAACAACGGTCCGCTGCGTCGCGCCCAGATACTCGCGGGCCACACGCTGAATGTCGGTGGGCGTAATTTCGCTGTACTTTGCGAGAACCGTGTTGATCAAATCCGGATCGTGAAAGTACACGGCGTATTGGCCGATCGTTCGCGCGCGCCCCATCGTGCTTTCGAGCGATTCCGCCTGTTGCAGGCGGTCCTGAATGAGGACTTTTTGCATTTCCTCGGGTGTGACGCCTTCCGTCTTGACGTGATCGAACTCCTCATAAATCAGCTTCTCGACTTCGCCCTCGTCCTGTCCGGGCTTGAGCAGCGCGAACGCCTGAAAGAGCGCCGGGCCGCGACGGAGATCAACTCCTCCGGCCACCTGCAGCGCCACCGCTTTATCCTTCACCAATTTTTGGTACAGGCGCGAGGATGGGCCGCCGAACAGAATATCGCCCAGCATGTCCAGCGCGTAGAAATCTGGCGTGTTGGCGGGAACCGTTTTGTAAACGATGTCGAGCCGCGGGAGGCGGGCGAAAGAATCCTCGACCACGGTTCTGCGCTCGGCCGTCTGCGCGGGTTCGGCCATGCTCACGGCGGGGGGAGCGGGCTGTTCGGGAATGTCTTCAAAATATTTCTTGATTTTGGCGAGGGCATCGGCGGTTTTGAAATCGCCGACCAGTGCCAAGACCGCGTTGTTAGGCGCGTAGTAGGTCTTGAAAAATTGAGCTACGTCACCGAGGCTCGCCGCGTTCAGATCGGCCATCGAGCCCATCGTCGAGTGCTTGTACGCGAAATTGTCATACGCCAGGTCATCGACAATTTCGTTCGTCTTTCCGTAAGGCTGGTTGTCCATGCGCAGGCGCCGCTCTTCCTGGACCGTGCTGCGCTGGTTGTCGAGATTGGCTTGCGTGATGCGCAGGGCGCGCATACGGTCGGATTCGAGGAACAGCGCCAAATCGAGCTGATTGGCGGGGACGCGCTCGTAATAAATCGTCGAGTCGTCGCTGGTCGTGCCGTTCACGTCACCGCCATTCACGCGCACGAGGATCAGGTGTTCGCCCTTGCCCACGTTTTGCGAACCCTGGAACATCATGTGCTCGAACAGGTGCGCGAATCCGGTATGGCCGGGCAGCTCGTTCCGTGATCCGACGTCATAGGTGATGCACAGGGACACGGTCGGCGCCGCGTGATCTTCCGAAAGCACCACGCGCAGTCCGTTCTTCAGCGCGTATTGCTCGATGGGAATCTTTATGTCCTGGTCCGCAGCGCTCGCTCCAGCCCGCGCCGGCGAGCTTTGCCGAGGAGCCGCCGCGATCGTGACAGCCGCGATTGCCAATGTCGCGGCAAGCCCGGCAACCGAGAGAATTGTGAAACGCTTCATTTTGTGCTCCCGCGAAACTGGTCTCTTCCAGTCATTCTATCCTATGTTCAATAGACGCCCTTCGGCAGCAATAGTTTCTTTCCAGGTTGCGAAGTACGCCCCAGCGCGGTGGTGTCCTACTTCTAAAAATTGCCACGTTAGCTCCGACGTTCAAGAGGGCGGGACTTCAGTCCCGACGAAAGCCGTCGTTCGATCAGGGGTTTTAACCCCTGAAGCTTCAGGGGCTGAAGCCCCAAATTCAGCCCAACGGGAACGGCCGAGCCGAAGCTCGGCCCTCCTAAATGCGAAACATTTCAAATTAGAAGAGTGCCCCTTGAACCCTAATTTCGCATCCAATGCGTCTCCGTTGTAAACTTTACCGTCCATGGAAAACGCCCCTGAAGCGAATGTCATTGAAGTTCTTTCCCTCACGCGGCGGTACGGCACATTGGTTGCGGTCGACCACCTGACATTTTCTGTCGCCGCCGGCGCGACTTTCGGATTACTCGGGCCGAACGGAGCAGGGAAGAGCACGCTCATCAAAATGCTGACGACGCTCTTGCCTCCCACGGATGGCACGGCAAAAATCGCCGGTTTCGATTTGGTGAAACATCCCGAAGCGGTGCGGAAGAAAATCGGTTATGTCTCGCAAATGCTGTCCGCGGACGGCGACCTGACGGGTTACGAAAACCTGCTGATTTCCGCAAAGCTTTACGGGATGCCGCGTGCGGAGCGGTCCCGCCGCATTCAGCAAGCGCTGGAATTCATGGACCTCGCGCACGTCGGAGGGAAACTCGTGCGGCAATATTCCGGCGGTATGATTCGCCGCCTGGAAATCGCGCAATCCATGCTGCACCGGCCGAGTGTTCTGTTTATGGATGAGCCGTCCGTCGGCCTCGATCCTTCCGCGAAACGCTCCGTGTGGGAGCGCATCCGCGAACTGCGCCGTGAATTCGGCACCACCATCCTGATGACCACACACGATATGGAAGAGGCGGACCACTTGTGCGACCTGGTGGCCGTCATGCACCGCGGCGTGCTCGCCGCCATGGACACGCCCGCAACGCTCAAGGCGCAAGTCGCCGCGGAGGCATCGCTCGACGATGTTTTCATTCATTTCACCGGGGCCACGATTTCCGAGGGAGGCGAACTGAAAGATGTCGCTCGCACACGAAGCACATCTCAGCGAGTGGGCTGAGCCGTTTCCCGGCGCGAATTATTTGCGCCAGACGATGGCTGTCGCCGAAGCCGACGTCCGCAAACTCGTTCACGATCCCGTCGAGCTTTTCACACGCATGGTGCAGCCCGTCCTGTGGCTGCTGATTTTCGGGCAGGTGTTCAACCGCACTCGCGCGATCCCCACCGGCGGCATCAGCTATCTGGATTTCATGGCGCCCGGCATCCTAGCGCAAAGCGTCCTGTTCGGCTCGATCTTCTACGGTATTTCGCTGATTTGGGAGCGCGACCTGGGCATCGTCCAGAAATTTCTGGTGAGCCCGGCGCCGCGCAGTACGCTGGTCCTCGGCAGGGCCATTTCTTCGACGGTTCGCAGCTTGTGCCAGACGGTATTTGTTTATGGATTATCTTACGTGTTGCATATACAGCTTCGCTTTGGAATCGTCGCGCTGGCGGGAGTGGTGCTGGCCGTGATGTTTGGGTCTGCGATTTTTTCGACGTTTTCGTTGATCGTCGCGTGCCTGGTGAAATCGCGCGAGCGCTTCATGGGGATCGGGCAGGTGCTGACCATGCCGCTCTTTTTCGCGAGCAACGCCATCTACCCATTGAGCTTGATGCCCTCTTGGCTGCGCGTTGTGTCCAAGTTGAATCCGCTCTCGTATCAAGTGGATGCACTGCGCGCGTTGATGATCGTGGGCAGCAGCACATCGTTCGGACTGGGCAAGGATTTCCTGATGATGATTGTTGCGTTCGCGGTACTAGTGGCCGTGGCAACGAAGCTTTATCCGACCATCGTCACTTGAATTTAGTGGCACAGACTTCAGTCTGTGGGGTTTGGTGGTTGCCAGGCCCAAACCCCCCACAGACTGAAGTCTGTGCCACTTGAGATACCCACCGCCGCCCCGGCAGGCGCGGCAGTGCGATTAGATGGTGCGAAAACCGTATAGATACGTCTTAACTGTAATCACTTTCAGCCGATTTGACACCGAGGCGGAAAAATCCGAAGCTTGGCCCGGAACAGCGGCACTCCCCGGGACGATCGGCGGAATCGAGGGTATTTCAATGGCCACGAAACTTTCGGCACGAAACCAGATCGATGGAAAAATTGTGGAGCTCGAAGTGGATGGCGTCATGGCTCACGTGACCGTCCGAGTGGGCAAGAATTTGATCGAGAGCGTCATCACTAGGCGCAGCGCCGAGGAAATGAAGCTGAAGGTCGGCGACCGCGTGCAGGCAGTCATCAAATCCACCGAAGTCATGCTGCAAAAGTGATGATGAGCCTGAGTAGGATTCGAAATTGACGTGAATTTGTGGACGCGTATTTGTAGCGCCCGCCTTCAGGCGGGCAGCTGCTTGGCTGCGAAGTGCCCGCCTGAAGGCGGGCGCTACAGACGACAAGAGCCTCATTGATTTGTTTTGGAAAGGAATTCTCCATGCGCCGAACTTTATTGGCTCCTGCAATTCTGTTTTTGCTGGCCTTTTCCGCGTGGGCACAGGACGCGCGGCCGCCCAGGCCCGCCACCGGGCCTTCTGATTTCAAGATCGGCGGCGCCGTGACTACACCTCTGGACTTGACGACTGCAGACCTCAAGACCATGCCTCGAAAAACGCTGCGTGTGGACAACGCTCACTCGAAGAAGACGGAAGTGTATGAAGGCGTGCTGGTCGAGGACCTGCTGCAAAAGGCCGGCGTGGCGCAGGGCGAACAATTGCGCGGCCCGGCCATGGCCACGTACGTCCTGGTGGAGGCCGCGGACAATTATCGCGTGCTGTTTTCGCTCGAGGAATTTAATTCCAGTTTCACGGATTCGGAGATCATCGTGGCGGACACGCTGGACGGGGCGCCCATGCCCGCGGCGCTGGGGCCGTTCCGGCTCGTCGCTCCGCACGAAAAGCGGCCGGCGCGGTGGGTGGAGATGGTCAAGTCGCTGACCGTCGTTCGGGTGCCGTAGCGATCAACAGTGGCGCGGGCTTCAGCCTGCGGGTTTTCCGCTGCCCGAGCAAGATCAAAATCCGCAGGCTGAAGCCTGCGCCACTTAATCATTCCTGAAAATGTTTCCGTCTTTCATCACGAAGAAAACTTTGCGCACGGCTTGGATATCGTCTAGCGGATTTTGCGGGGTGGCGATGATGTCGGCGGCGAGGCCCGGCCGGATCGCGCCGCGCTCGGCGTCGACGCCGAGCAGCCGCGCCGCGTTGATGGTCATCGCGCGCAGCGTGTCTTTCGCGGGCACGCCCGCTTCCATCCAGGAGTCGACATATTCCGCCGCCAGCACCCCTCGCGTTTCCCCAGGCACGTAGACGAACATATCCGTACCGAAGGCCATGGTCACGCCAATCTGATAGGCGCGCCTTAGCCGGTCGACGAATACCTTATGCAACTCGGGGAAACCGTTCTCACTCGCTGCGCTCTCCGTAAAATCCGTTCCGACCAGCACCACCTGATTTTTTTTCGCCAATTGCAAATCTTCATCGGTCATCATTTGGCCGTGCTCGATCGAATCGACGCCGGCCTCGGCGGCGTTGTGCGCGCCGGCCTCGGTCCAACAATGCGCGGCGAGCTTCAATCCGTCGCGGTGCGCCTCTTGCACCATGAAGCGAATGTCGTCCGCGCTGTAAATGTATTTCTGATCGTCGACGACGATCTTGATCAGCGTGGCGCCGTAGTGAATATTTTCGCGGATAGCCTTGATCATTTCGTCGCGCGTATCGGCGAACGCGTATTCGGGCGTGGCCAGGTCGCGCTTCTCGGGCTGCAAATGAAATTGCCCGCCGTAGGGCGCGATGATGCGCCCCGCATTGAGCATGGTGGGGCCGGGGACGACGCCGCGCTCGATGGCTTCGCGCAGAGCGGTATCGGCGTAGTTGCCAGCGTTGCCCACGTCGCGCACGGTAGTAAAGCCCGCGGCCAGCATGTCTCTTGCGTTGGCCACGCCTTCGATCGCGCGATAGGGCGTCGGATCCATCAGCGTAGTGATGTAATAGTTGTATCCGTCGCGCGCCCTCTTGAGGGTCATGCAGAGATGCGTGTGCGCGTCGAACAGGCCGGGGAGGACCGTCGATTTCGAGAAGTCGATCACTTTTGCGTCGGCGGGGATCGGCACGTTCGCGCCCACGGCTTCAATCAATTTTCCGCGCACCAGGATGATCTGATTCGTTTCCGTCGCTCCCTTCTCGGGATCGACGAGTTTGCCGGCCTTGATGGCGTAGACATGGTCAGGGCCCGCCTGCGAGTATTGCGCCGCGAGCCGGGGCGCAATAAGTAATTGAAAGATAATAGTCAATGCAATGAAATAGATTGATATGATCCGCGGGCGCATCGGTGGCTCCTCGGCAACTAAACAGGATGAAGCTAACAGAAATTCGGGGAGGTTGGAAAGGCGCAACCGGAGACAATCCTCCTGCTGTCTCGTGGCGATTCGAGCCTTTGGGCCGATGGCTCCGCGATTGGGTTTGGTAGCGCCGGCGGGACGCCGGCGCCACCAAAGCTGCCTACTTCGGATTAGCCGCCAGCCAGGCTAGGACTTCGCTCGCGTTCCGGTCCGGAGGAAAAACCGGGTAGAAGACGTGTTCAATCATTCCGTTGTCGATCACCAGGGTCAGGCGTTTCAGCAGCGTCATCCCACTCGTCTGGAATGTCGGCAAGCGCAGGGCCTTTGTAAGGCCGAAATTTTCGTCCGAGAGAATTGGAAACGGCAAATGCAGGCGCTGCGCGGCCTCACGCTGGTAGGCGGTGTTCTGGGTGGAAAGGCCGAACAGGCAATGAACGCCAAGGGTTTTTAAATCCGCGAAGTGATCCCGGAAGGCGCACGATTGCGGTGTGCATCCTCGAGCGCCAGGGATCAAATCCCAACCGGCAGGATTGTCAATCCCCGGAATTCCAGTCCGCGGATATGCATAGACGACCACGCGGCCCGGCAGCGTGAACAAGTCTACGCTCGTTCCGTCTGTTGCAGGCAATGAGAGAGAAGGGGCGGGCATTCCTGCTAGGTGTGCGGCGGCTCCGTCATCCTCCGGCTTTGGGATTGACGACCAGTCGGGGGCTTCGACGCTGCTCTTCATCGTTGTCCTGCGTTCATGGAATCTGGAAATTCAATCGAGTGGCGCAGGCTTCAGCCTGTGGGGTCTGTTTCAAGCTCGACTGATCTTGCTGGTAGCAACCCCCACAGGCTGAAGCCTGCGCCACAAAACACATTACAACATCTGCCGCAACACGTACGGCAGGATGCCGCCGTGCCGGTAATAGTTGACTTCCTCGGGAGTGTCGGCGCGTGCGACGGTCTGGAACACGATTTCCTTGCCGTCTTTCGCGCGCGCTCGAACTTCGACGGCCAATCCGGGGGCAAGCTTCGAGATGCCTTCAATAGTGAATTCCTCGAATCCGGTGAGGCCGAGTGACTGCGCCGAATCGCCCGCGCGATATTGCAACGGCAGAACTCCCATGCCGAGCAAGTTGCTACGGTGGATGCGCTCGAAACTTTCCGCAATCACGGCACGCACGCCGAGGAGCACCGTGCCTTTCGCGGCCCAGTCGCGTGACGATCCCGAGCCGTATTCCTTGCCGCCAAGCACGACGAGCGGCACGCCCTCCTTCTGGTATTTCATGGCCGCGTCGTAGATAGACATTTTTTCGCCGTCGGGCTGATGCACCGTCCAGCCGCCCTCGGTGCCGGGAGCGAGTTGGTTGCGCAAGCGAATATTGGCGAACGTGCCGCGCATCATCACCTCATGATTGCCGCGGCGCGCCCCGTAGGAATTAAAATCCACCGGCTTGACCCCCTGCTCGATGAGCCACTTCCCCGCCGGTGTGTCGACGCCGATCGAGCCGGCGGGCGAGATGTGGTCCGTGGTGATGCTGTTGCCGAGCATGGCAAGCGCTCGCGCGCTGTGAATGTCGGTGAGTGGCGCCGGGGCCTTCGTGATTTTTTCAAAGAACGGCGGATTCTTGATGTAAGTGGATCGCGCATCCCACACGTAAATATCTCCCACCGGCACTTTCAATCCTTGCCAGCGGGAATCGCCTTGAAAAACCGCGCCGTACTCCTTGTGATACATCGCGGTGGTGACGTTGGCGCGCACGGTGGATTCGATCTCCTCCGGCGAGGGCCAGATGTCGCGCAAGAATACCGGCTTGCCGGCCTTGTCGTTGCCGAGCGGCTCGCTCGCCATGTCAAAATCCATGCGCCCGGCGAGCGCGTAGGCCACCACCAGCGGCGGAGACGCCAAATAATTCGCGCGCACCAGCGGATGGATGCGCCCTTCGAAATTGCGATTGCCGCTGAGGACCGAAACGGCGACGAGGCTGTTGTCCTTGATGGCCGCCCCGATGTGCTCTTCGAGTGGGCCGCTGTTGCCGATGCACGTGGTGCAGCCGTAGCCGACGAGCTGAAAACCCAGCTCGTCGAGATATTTTCCCAGGCCCGCGGCTTCGAGATAATCGGTCACGACTTTCGAACCGGGCGCGAGGCTGGTCTTCACCCAGGGCTTACTGTGCAGGCCGCGCTCGATGGCCTTTTTCGCCAAGAGCCCGGCGCCCAGCATCAAGGAGGGATTGGAAGTGTTCGTACAGCTGGTGATCGCGGCGATGACCACCGATCCATTGGAAAGCTCGAATTTGTCGCCGTTGTTGCGCACGGCGACGTGCTTCTGCGCGGCGCCCTCGAGCGATTTTTCAAACGACGCTTTCGATTGCCGCAGCGGCACGCGGTCCTGCGGGCGCTTCGGCCCGGCCAGCGTGGCCTCGACGGTGGCCAAATCCAGTTCGAGCTTGTCCGTATACATCGGGTCCGGCGTGGCATCGGTGCGGAAAATGCCTTGCGCCTTGGTGTATTCCTCGACGAGGCGCACGCGCGTTTCGGTGCGGCCCGTGAAGCGCAAATAGGAAAGTGTTTCGGCATCGACGGGGAAAAAGCCCATCGTCGCGCCATATTCGGGCGCCATGTTGGCAATTGTCGCGCGGTCCGGCAGGCTCAGGCTGGAGAGCCCGGTGCCATAGAACTCGACGAATTTTCCGACCACGCCTTTTTTGCGCAACATTTCCGTCACGATCAGGACGAGGTCGGTCGCGGTCGTGCCTTCCGGCAGGCGCCCGTGCAGCTTGAAGCCGATTACTTCGGGGATCAGCATCGACAACGGTTGGCCGAGCATCGCGGCTTCCGCTTCGATGCCGCCGACGCCCCAGCCGAAGACGCCGAGGCCGTTGACCATGGTGGTGTGCGAATCGGTGCCCACGAGCGAATCGGGAAACGCCAAGGTCTTGCCGTTCTCCGGGGCATCGAAAACGACGCGAGCCAAATATTCAAGGTTTACCTGGTGACAAATGCCGGTGTCCGGCGGGACGACCTTGAAATTATTCAAAGCTTCTTGTCCCCAGCGCAGGAAAGCATAGCGCTCGACGTTGCGCTGGAATTCGAGTTCCGCGTTGAACGCGAAGGCCATGTCGGAGCCGAATTTGTCGACTTGCACGGAGTGGTCGATCACGAGCTCCGCGGGCAGCAGGGGATTCACTTTTTTCGGATCGCCGCCCAGCGTGGTCATCGCTTCGCGCATGGCGGCCAAATCGACCACGGCGGGCACGCCGGTAAAATCCTGCAAGAGCACGCGCGCCGGCATGAAGGAAATTTCCTTTTGCGTCGCGGCGTTGGGATCCCACCCGGCCAGCGCCTCGATATCCGCGGGATGGACGAATCGCCCATCCTCCTGGCGCAAAAGATTTTCCAGAAGCACGAGCAGAGAAAAGGGAAGCTTGGAGACATGCCCCACCCCCTTTTTCTCCAGGGCGCGCAAACCAAAAATGTCGTAGGATTTGCCGTCCACCGCGAGCGTGCCACGCGTGCCGAACGAATTTTTCGATGAGGGAGCCATACGGACCTTATTCCTTTCTCGTGTGTCGCAGGGCATCAATCATAACGCATCCTGATGCTCTGCGCAGCCAGGGAGTAAGGGAAACACATATTTGCATGCGGAAATTTCCCCAGCCTGGAGCTTGCCGGCCAGGTCAGGCGCGCCGCAGTACGCCTGACCTGAACAGATTTCAAATTTCTTGGCAGAATCTGTGATACGATCCCCCAGCGATCCTCTCGAAAGGAGACCATCTATGAAAAAATTGATTCTCGCGGTTCTGGTTGTGGCATGTGCATTAACCATCTCCATGGGCACCAGCGCGCAGGATGCACCCAAGGTACATACCATGACGGGATGCTTGCGGGCCGGCACGGCTCCCGGCACCTACTACCTCTCCGATCTCGAAAAGGGACCGAAGACGGTCGGCATTGTTTCGTCGGACGCGAACTTGGCGCCGCATGTTGGCCACAAGATCGACATCACCGGAACAGCCGTTCCCGAGGCAGATGCAATGGCCGAAAACAAGAACGTGCCGAAGGCCCCTCACTATATGAAGTTGACGGCCATCAAGATGATTTCTCCGACCTGCCCGTAGTAAGGGCCTAAAGTTTTCATCTCGTGGCCGCCCGCGTGTGCGCAACGCGACGGCCCCGCATTGCGAATTTGTTCCGCCTCGTCCCGGGAGCCCAGCCACCGGGACGGGGTATCTCTTCCTATTCTTGTTCTTCCGCGCCTCGCTTCAGTTAGAATGGCCATGGGTGCACGTGTAGCCGGATGAACATCCTTCTGATCTCCACATATGAGCTTGGCAGGCAGCCGTTTGGAATGGCTTCGCCGGCCGCGTGGCTGCGCGCTGGCGGGCACGAAGTTTCCTGTCTCGATTTGACGCGGGAAGCGCTCGATGAAGACGCGATCGCCGGCGCGGACTTGATTTCCTTTTATGTGCCGATGCACACGGCCACCCGGCTTGCAGCAGGCCTCGTTCCGAAAATCCGCGCGAGGAATGCGCGCGCGCACCTTTGCTTTTACGGGCTGTACGCTCCGGTGAATGAAGAATATCTGCGCAGGCTCGGCGTGGGCACGATTCTTGGCGGCGAGTTTGAGGAAGGCCTCGCGAGCCTCGCCGCGCGCCTGCAACACGGCGCGGCGAACGGCAACGGCTCGATGAAGCAGCAAGAGCCGGTGATCTCTCTCGCGCGGCAGAAATTTCTTGTGCCGGACCGCGCGGGCATGCTGGAGCCGTCGAAATATGCGAGCGTGGTCATGCCCGGCGGCGAGCATCGCGTCGCCGGCTCGACCGAGGCGACGCGCGGGTGCAAGCACCTTTGCCGGCATTGCCCGATTGTCCCTGTGTATAACGGCGCGTTTCGCGTGGTGCAGCGCGAGATCGTCCTCGAGGATATTCGGCGGCAAGTCGCCGCAGGCGCGCGGCACATCACATTTGGCGATCCCGATTTTTTCAACGGCCCGTCCCACGCGATTTCCATCGTAGAGGCGATGCACCGCGAGTCTCCGGAGCTCACCTACGACGTGACGATCAAGATCGAACATTTGCGCAAGCAGGACGCCCTCTTGCCCGCGCTGCGCGATACAGGTTGCCTGTTTGTCACCAGCGCCGTGGAATCGGTTGATGACGCGGTGCTTGAGAAATTCGACAAGGGCCACACGCGCGCGGACTTTCTCGCCGTCGCCGCGCGCTTCCGCGAATTGGGCATGACGCTCCTGCCCACCTTCGTGCCGTTCACCCCCTGGACGACGCTGGAAGGCTATTCGGATTTGCTGGGGGTGCTGGCGCAGGAAAGTTTGACCGAAAACGTGGCGCCCATCCAGCTGGCCATTCGCCTGCTGATCCCGGCGGGCTCGCGCCTGCTGGAATTGCCCGAGGTCAGCGCGATGGTGGGTCCGTTCGATTCCGCGGCGCTCGTGTTTCCCTGGAAACATGAAGACGCGCGAGTGGACGCTCTCGCGCGTGAAATTTCTCAGCTGGTGCAGCGCGGCGATCGTCTTAAACTTTCGCGGACGGAAATTTTTGGGCACATTCGCCGCGCTGCAAACGCGGCCGCCGGAAATCGCACGCCGAACGCGGTCGCGCATTCTTTACCAAAGAGCGCGCCGGTGCCGTATCTCGATGAGCCCTGGTATTGCTGCGCCGAGCCGATGGACGTTCAATTCGTGTCCATCGGGAAAGTGCAGGAAACTCTCGCTAAAGCGGACCAATTTGTATGAAGGAGTTTGCTCCAACCTGTCGCGTCAAAGATTCGCTGTCGCGCAGCATTTGCTGTAGCCCGCCTCTTCAGAGGCGGGGATTTTCTGCCCGGGAGCGCAAAACCTCCCGCCTCTGAAGAGGCGGGCTACAGCAGCGGCCAAACCAAAATCATATGAGCAGACTACTGATTCTTGCCAGCAAATTGGGTTACCAGACGCGCAGTTTCGCCGAAGCCGCGAAAGCGCTTGGCGTCGATGTGGTGTTCGCCAGCGACCGCTGCCACCAGCTCGAAGACCCGTGGGCGGACGAGGCGATCTCGGTCCGCTTCGACGAACCGGAAGAATCGGCGCGTCGCATCGTCAAGCAATCGCTGGTACAGCCCGTGGACGGATTGATCGCTCTGGGCGATTCGCCGACGGCCACGGCGGCGTACACAGCGCGCGCTCTCGGATTCGCCTACAATTCGCCGCAATCCGTGGAAAATTGCCGCAGCAAATTGCGCCAAAGGGAAATCTTGCGCGATGCCGGCCTTCCCGTGCCCGGATTTTTTTCTTTTCGGCTCGACAAACGCGTCGAAAAAATTCTCCCGCGCGTGCAATTTCCGTGCCTCGTAAAGCCGCTCCGGCTGGCCGCGAGCCAAGGCGTGATTCGCGCAAATACCCCCGAGGAATTTCAGGCCGCCGTGGCGCGCATCAAGGAGCTCCTGGAATCCCCGGAAATAAAGGCCACGCGTGAACCGGAACTCGACCGCCTGCTCGTGGAGCGCTACATTCCCGGCGCGGAAGTGGCCGTCGAGGGTTTGCTCACGCGCGGCAAGCTGCGCATTCTAGCGGTGTTCGACAAGCCCGACCCGCTCGAAGGCCCGTATTTTGAGGAAACCCTCTACATCACTCCTTCGCGCCTGCCCGACGATATTTACGACCGCCTTCTGGACTGCGCCGATCGCACGGTGCAGGCGCTAGGCCTCACGCACGGCCCGGTGCATGCGGAGTTTCGCATCAATGACGACGGCCCGTGGGTGCTCGAAGCGGCCCCACGGCCCATCGGCGGGCTGTGCTCGCGCGCGCTTCGATTCGGCCCGCAACATGTCTTGCTGGAAGAGCTGCTGGTGCGGCACGCGCTGGGCCTGCCAGGAACGGACCTGGACCGCGAAGACGACGCATCCGGCGTGATGATGATTCCCGTGCCCAAGACCGGCGTGCTGGAAAAAGTAGAAGGGCAAGACCAAGCCCGCAAGACGCCCGGCATCGAAGACGTGCAAATCACAGCGCGCCTGCACGATTTCATCGCGGCCTGGCCCGACGGCGCCACCTATCTCGGCTTCCTCTTTGCGCGCGGAAAATTGCCCGCCGAAGTGGAGGCTGCGCTGCGCCTCGCGCACAGCCATCTAAAATTTGAAATTACAGAACGATTGCCCGTCCAGCATCCAGTGACCGGCACGGTGCAGAGCACTTCGTAGGACGGGCTTCAGCCTGTCGGTTTTGACTTTAGGTATCAACAAAAGCAAAGAAGACAGGCTGAAGCCCGTCCTACCCTTTCGCCCTGGGCGCCACATATCCTTCCGGCAACTTTGCCCCTTCTCCAAAAAAGAATTGTTCCATCTGTTCTTCCATGATTTTCTGCGATTGCGGATCGAGCGGGTTCAGCCGGTATTCGTTCATCAGCATCTTGGAGTGTTCGATCCACAATTTCCAGGCCTCGGCCGAGACGTTTTCATAGACGCGCTTGCCCAGTTCTCCCTTCCACGGGATGCGTTCGAGGCCGGGCATATCCTTGTCAAATTTCACACAATGGACCAAGCGCTGACCGGGCTTTGAGGGAGCGCTCGGAACCACTGGATTTGTCGGGCCGCACGAATCATCCGCCATCTGCATCCTCCACCGGGGAACTTGGGCAATCTGTTCCCATCTACGATACTGCAAGACTCAAGGAAAACCAAACCGCGCAATGACGGGGCACTGCGCCAGTTTCCGATATCGCCGTTTCATAAGCCCTATCGTCATTTGAGATTTCCGTACATTCCACTAAGGGCGGCCGCCAAGCCCTGTTCGCGCATAGCGACACTTTTTGAAACGTCCAGCCTCTTGGGATCGAGATAATTGCTGGATTTAAAGGCCTTCGACCTTGGGCTTCGACTCAGCTCCTGGCGGTTCGCGGAAAGGATCCATCGGAATCGGCGCATACACGACATGGATGACATCGAGACGCTCCGTCTTCCCTGGCGCACGTAGGTCCACGCGGTCGCCGGGGCTCGCCTTCATCAGCGCATTGGCGAGAGGCGAGCGCCAGCTGATGTAACCGCGATCGAGGTCCACCTCATCGATGCCGACGATCGAGACGACATGTTCTGGGCCGACGGCGTCCTTATACGTCACAGTTGCGCCGAAGAAGACGCGCGTCGCGGCTGACCGCGGCCGCGAAGCGGCAGGATCGACGACCACCGCCGCGTCAATACGCTGCGTGAGAAAGCGAATCCGCGAATCGATCTGGCGTAGCCGTCGTTTGCCGTAGAGGTAGTCGGCGTTTTCACTGCGGTCCCCGTTACCAGCAGCCCACGAGACGACCGCCACTACCGCCGGCCGCTCGCGGCTCAGTAGGAATCGATGCTCGTCTTTCAACCGTTGCAACCCGGCGGGCGTGATGTAGTTCTTGAGCCTCGGCCCCGCTTCCTCGCGCACCGGTTCTCGGAGCGGACGCTTTGTTCGCATGTGCTAATCTGCCATGGATTTCGTGCAGCTGTGTACGATCCAGTTCGATTAATGATAACCGGTTATTGGACCGAAAGTAATACGGGCCATTTACCGATAACTCCGTTTCACAGGACTTGGGAAATGTTAGGGCTGCACCAGATTCTAAGGTGCTACACTTCGTCGCGGTTAGTTACGGTGACGTGGCGATGACGAAGAATTCTTGGATAGCAAATAATGACGAGCCACGAATCTTCAAGGCTTCTAGAATTTGGGAGTTCAATGTCTGGGGAGCCATAGTTGGAGGTATCGGCGGCGGTCTGGTTATGTTGGTGGTCGCAACAATTCTCATCTTCGATTCTGAGGGGCCTGCGGGAAGAATGGACGGACTGGTATTGGCCCTTACAATTGTTGCGACTCTTCTGGCAATGTTCCCCGGCAACCTCATTGCGGCGATCCCGGTAGCGGTTGAACTCGAAAGCGGAAAAGGACTCCGTCTAATCGCGCCCCTGAAAAAACTCTACATCCCGATGAAGGAAGTATTGGAACTCCGGGACTCGTACTCGGCATGGACATCACAGAAGGGCACGCTCGTAAAGCTAAATACGCGACATGGGCTGATGAAGAGTTTTGCCATTCACTGGTCGTTTGGCGAAGAAGGAAGGCAACTCGCACAAGCTATCCAGCGGGAAATCTTCGTGCGAGGGTAGTAGATCAATTCCCACGTTCCGGTGACGCCGTTTCACAGGCTCTATCCTGTCCGGCGGGGGATAACTTACGGTTTGCCCGCAATCCGTCCACTGAGGAGCCGTGAAAAAGTCAGTGTTGTGAATCCGGCGCCAGCAGGAGGATCTTCCCAATGCCGCCTTTCTCCCCTAGCACATGTGCCTCAGCCGCATCACGCAACGGCATCCGGCGGCCAATAGGCAGAACGAACTTGCCATCGCGCACGTCATCGGCAAACTCGCGCACCTTGGATGGATCCGGCCGGGCAAACACTCGCGTAATCTTTACTGCCGGGTTTTGCGCCGCCGCGCTTTCCGGCAATCCAGAGGCGTACCCAAAGGTGCCGCCCTGCTTTATCTTCGCAATCAGCTTCGCTGCAACCTCACCGCCAACGGTGTCCGCAATTGCATCCACTAGGCGGAATTTCTCAATTGCTTTATGGTCATCAATCGCGAACACGTCAGACACACCAAGGGAGCGGGCGTCATCCAACTTCTTCCCGCGAACACCTGCAATCACCTGCGCACCTATCTTCTTCGCCACATGTACTGCCGCACGCCCAACACTGCCTAGCGCTCCCGTTATCAGAACAACCTGTCCCATTTTAACATTTGTCGCATGGCGCACAAGTTGGTCTCCCGTCATGGCAATCAGTGGGATCGCCGCCGCGTCCGCCAGGTCCACGCCATCCGGCAGATGGGTCACGTCCGAATCGTTCACTGCAACCAACTCGGCATAGGTCGCGTTGGAAAATGCAAGAACGCGGTCGCCGGGCTTGAAGTGCTTCACATTTGCGCCCACCGCCCGTACGACCCCACTCACATCGCGGCCCAGAATTGTAGGAAACGACAGCGGAAAATCCTTCTGCCGCATCCCTGAACGCACTTTCCAGTCGATCGGATTAACGCTCGCGGCGGCTGCCGCGATCAGTACCGCATCGCCGCTTATTTGCGGCTCGGGAACATTGTTTTCAAATTTCAGCTTCTCGGGGCCGCCATACTCATGCAGCACCACTGCCTTCATCGCATATCTCCCACCCGCAGAGTTTCAGGCATATATCTAAAAAGATCATACGCCGCCCCAGGCCACATTTGAACAACATCTCGCCCAACTCCCGCGTAGTCGGCAAACCGGAAGTAATCCGCCAGATAGGGCCTGGTAGGTCGGCTTCTCGGAAACTGGCCTAACGGTTTGGGCAACACGCCCTTGAAGAACGGCGAGAAAGATTTTCGAAGGTTCAACGCATTTTCGCCTGGTTCGCTTACAATATTCGGGCCACGAGGCGGGCTCTGAGGGGGCGGGATGTCGGATGTCACGGCGTTGTTCTGGGATGTGGGCGGAGTCATTCTCTCCAACGGGTGGGACCGGGGAGCGCGCGCCGCGGCGGCCAAGAAATTCGGGATCGATTGGGAAGAATTTCAGGACCGGCACGAACTGGCCAGCCCCGCGTTTGAAACCGGGCGCATCAAGCTGGACACCTACTTGCAACGCACGGTTTTCTATCGTACGCGCAGTTTCACGCGGGAAGAATTCACGGATTTTATTTTCGCGCAGTCATCTGAATTCCCGGAATCGCGCGCCGTCCTCGCCGAGGTGGCCGCGACCGGAAAATATCTCCTGGCCACCATCAACAACGAGCCGCTCGAACTAAATGAACGCAGAATCCGTACATTTCACTTGCGCCGCGACTTCAAGGCCTTTTTCAGCTCCTGCTATTTGGGCGTCCGAAAGCCCGAAGAGAGAATCTACAAGGTAGCGCTGGAAGTGACCCAGCGCGATCCCGACGAATGCCTGTTCATCGACGACCGGGAACTGAATCTGGAATGCGCGCGGCAATTGCGCATGCGCACGATTCACTTTCAGAACGCGGCGCAGTTGCGGCGGGACCTGGTGGCCAGCGGCATCTGTATCGCGGGATCGTAGCTGGTGAGCCGGATATGGGAGCCGGAATGGGTGGGCTTGAGAGTCTATGTGAGAATTCAAAATCGACGCGTTTTTGTAGCGCCCGCCTTCAGGCGGGCACTTTGAAATCAAACAGATGCCCGCCTGAAGGCGGGCGCTACATGATCCAAAACCGAGTTCTCGCACAGACCCTGGGGCCAAGGCGCAACGTTCGACGGAGAAATTGGCGCGTTCACATTCTGTCTTTCAAAAGGTGATATTCTCGTCGTCGGCGGCCATGGCATCCAGGCGGCCGCGAAAAAGTGAGGGCTCGAACATGACGGCAAGCAAAAGCGCGGTTCTTCAAAACTCGGAGTCGGTCCGACAAAGTTCCATCGCCCCGGCCGATCCCTGCACCATCGTCATCTTCGGCGCTTCAGGCGATCTATCGCGCCGTAAGCTGGTGCCCGCGCTGTACGGCCTGGCCGCGCAGAATTGCCTGGCGCGGCGGTTTGCCATCATCGGCTTCGCGCGCACGCCCATGAGCGACGAGGCGTTTCAGCAGACGGCCGTCGAATCGGTGAAGAAATTCGCCGACGCCAACACGCTGCGGGAAGAGGAGTGCAAGGAATTCGCAAACGCCCTGGCCTACGTCTCGGGCGAATACGATCAGCCGGAAGCCTTTGAGAAATTGCGGAAGCGCCTCGAGGAACTCGACCAGGAGCACAACCTGAACGGAAACAGGCTCTTCTACCTGGCCACCCCGCCGGAAATTTATCCCATCATTATCGATCAATTGGCGAAAGCTGGTCTGGCGAAAAATCCCAGCGAAAAATCCTGGACGCGGATCATCATCGAAAAGCCCTTCGGCCGCGACCTGGCCTCGGCGCGACAGCTCAATCAAACCGTCCTCAAGGCCTTCGACGAATCGCAGGTCTACCGCATCGATCATTACTTGGGCAAGGACACGGTCCAAAACCTCATGGTGCTGCGCTTCGGCAACGGCATCTTCGAGCCGCTGTGGAACCGCAATTACGTGGACCACGTGCAAATCACCGCGGGAGAAACCCTGGGCGTCGAGCAGCGCGCCGCTTTCTACGAAACCGCGGGCGCCACGCGCGACATGATCCAGAGCCACGTCCTGCAGCTCACTTCGCTTGTCGCCATGGAGCCCCCGGCCGCCTTCGATGCCACCGCCGTGCGCAACGAAAAAATAAAAGTCCTGCAATCGATCCGGCCCTTTACACCGGAAAGTCTCAAGACCGATGTGGTCCGGGGACAATATGGCCCCGGGCGCGATCCTGAAAAATCTTCCCCGTTGGCCGGGTATCGTGAGGAGCCTCGCGTGGCGAAAGATTCAGCCACGGAGACTTTCGTCGCCGCGCATTTGCAAATCGATAACTGGCGCTGGGCCGGCGTCCCGTTTTACTTGCGCACCGGCAAGCGCCTTCCTTCCCGCGTCACCGAAATCGCCATCCAATTCAGGCGCGCGCCGCACCTGGTGTTCCGCGGCCAGGATTTATCCACGAACGCCCTGGTGCTGAATGTCCAGCCCGACGAAGGGATTTCCATCTCCTTCAATGCCAAGCTTCCGGGGCAGGACATGAAATTGAAAACGGTGAAGATGGATTTCAGCTATCAGGCGGAATTCGGAGCGGGAGAACGATCCGCGTATGCGACGCTGATCAATGATTGCATGCGCGGCGAGGCCACGCTTTTCGACCGCGCCGATGGCGTTGAAGCCGCCTGGGCGCTCGTGGATCCCATCCTGAATTATTTTGAATCGAACAAACCCAAATTTCCAAACTACGCGGCGGGCACCTGGGGCCCACACGAAGCCGACGAGTTGCTGGAGCGCGATGGCCGACACTGGCGGAATACGTAGGGGCGTCCCGCAGGAAATTCTTCCGGGCGTAAACGTGTACGCGACCGCGGCCGAGGTGGCGCGCGGGGCCACGCGCCTGTTCATCGACTACGCCTGGCAAGCGATTGCCAAGCATGGCCGCTTCCTGGTGGCGCTCTCGGGCGGAAAAACGCCGCGCGCGATGTTTCAACTTCTGGCCTCCGATGAATTTCGCGGCCAGGTGGATTGGGCCAAGGTGCACATCTTCTGGAGTGACGAGCGCGCGGTCCCACCCACCAATTCCGAAAGCAATTACGGAACGGCGCGCCGCGAATTCCTGATTCGAGTGCCGATCCCCGAAGGGAATGTGCATCGCATGGAGGCGGATAGGCCCGCCATGGGCCGCGCCGCCCACGAATACGAGGAAGTTCTCCGCAAATATCTCGAACTAGACGACCGCGGATTCCCGCGATTCCACCTGATCTATTTGGGCCTGGGAACGGACGGCCACACCGCTTCGCTTTTCCCTGGCGCGCGCGGGGCGCGCCAAACCTCGCGCTGGGTCAGCACTCCGCTGGTGGCGAAACTGAATATGCGCCGCATGACGCTGACGTTTCCGGTGCTCGATGCGGCGGCGAGCGTGGTCTTTCTTGTGGTGGGTTCGGAGAAAGCGGAAATCCTGCACGCCGTCCTGCAGGAAAAACGTGAACCTCCCTTGCCCGCGCAGCTCGTGCAGCCGCGCATTCCCGGCCAAAAACTTTTTCTCGTGGATAAAGCAGCCGCGGCGATGCTGACGCCGGCCGATTCCAGCAAACCCACGCCTGGCGGAAAGACCGCGGGGACCACTCGCGGCCAAGCGGAGAAAAGCACGTGATCCTCGCGGGGGACATCGGCGGCACCAAGTGCAATCTGGCGCTGTATGAAGTCCGCGGCCAGTCCCACCGTCAAATCGCCAAACGGCGGTACGAAAGCCGCGAATTCCCTACCTTCGGTGAAATGATTTCGAAATTCCTGTCCGATACGCGCGCGGAAACGATGGATGCCGGCGCGTCTCCCATTGAAGCGGCGGGCTTCGGCGTGGCCGGGCCGGTCATCGATCGCCGGGTGAAAGCGACCAATTTGCCGTGGATCGTGGATGCCTCCGCGCTTTCCACGCATCTTGGAACCAAACACGTGGTCTTGCTGAACGATCTGGAAGCAACCGCCTACAGTTTGTCGCATCTCGGGCCGTCGGAGATTTCCACTCTCAATCGCGGGGTTGCTTCCCCGCAATCCACGCAGGCATTGCTCGCCGCGGGCACGGGATTGGGCGAGTCGATCTTATTCTGGGATGGTAACCGGTACGCGGTTTCCGCCACCGAGGGCGGCCACACGGACTTTGCGCCCCGGACGGAGCAGGAGATTGAGTTTTTGCGCTACATGAAAAAGCAGCACGAGTATGTGAGCGTCGAGCTGATCCTTTCCGGGCGCGGGTTTCTGAGCATCCACACGTTTCTCGACGCCTCCGTGCGCCATCCCTCTTTTGATGGGCCGGATGCGGACGCTGCCGCGCCCGAAATTACGCACCTGGCGCTTGCCAGGCAGTGCCCCGTGTGCGTCCAGACCCTCGACCTTTGGGTGAGCATGTACGGTGCCGAGGCGGGCAATCTGGCGCTGAAGACCTTGGCGCGCGGGGGAGTTTGGGTGGCCGGCGGGATCGCGGTGAAGATCCGCAAGAAAATGGAAGACGGCGCGTTTTTCCGCGCTTTCTGCGAGAAAGAGAAATTCGCCGCGCTTTTGGCGCAAATACCGATTCAAATGGTATTGAACGAAGAGGCGCCGCTGATCGGCGCCATGTCCCAGGCGATCCATGCCGCGGGTATCCGTTCCGCTTCGGGATCCCCGGCATAATACCTGGATGGATCCCGCCCCATCAATCCTAATGAGGTTTTTAACCAAGGGGATATTATTTATCAATAAGCGCGCGGGCACAGCCAGTGGCACAGGCTTCAGCCTGTGGGTTTTGTCCTTCCCCGGGAACGACAGCAAAATCTTTGTAGGGCACCGCTTCAGCCGTGCCGTTACGCCTCCAGAAATAACGCGACTTTACAGGCTGCGGAAAAAATCCGGCCGCGATTTTGTCATTCCGAGCGAAGCGAGAAATCTCTCTTTCTTTTCATCGGCGTAGCCCCCAGAGAGATTCATCGCTTCGCTCGGAATGACAAAATAATTACTTTTTCTGCAACCTGTTTTTAGCCGCTTGCCTGCGCGGAATCGAGCTGCCAGAAAGGCTTTGAAGCCCGCGCCACTCCCCTCCCGCAACACAGTTTGAAGTAAGCATTACGGAATGTTTCATTCCCGTGCCGCCTCGCCGGATTGCATACGGCCCGCGGCGTGGATTTCGATAGCGACCACCTCCGCGACTCGCAGCAGAAAATTGCTCGGGTTCTTCAGCCCCCACTGCACGTAGGGAATGTCGGTGTGAATCGCGATCTGCACGTTCCCTCCCTCCGCTTTGACCTCGACCGGAAGCGTCACATCATGATCTTGCCCGTGCAGGCGGAACCGGCCCGACACCTGCGCTTTGGAATTGCCCTCGGCCGCCACCGCGCCCGTCAATTGCATCGGAGTGAAAACGATTTCGGGAAACTTGGCGCTTTCCAGGATTTCGCGATGCATTCGCGCGTCGCGGCCGGTATTTCCGCTTTCCCCGCTGGTGGCGTCCACAATGATCGCGCCGCTGATCTTTCCGCTGGAGGGGTCGAACCGTATGGCGCTGCTCTTCAGCGCGAATTTTCCATGAACGGTGTGCATCGTGCCGCTGAGCGAAAATTCAATTTTCGTTTGCGCCGGGTCGAGTTGAACGATGTATTCCTGGGCCCCGGAAACCGGCGCGAGAATCAGCGCGGCCAGCCCCGCTGAAATCGCCAGGAGGTATGGAATGAGGCATCGGCGAAGGGAATGGTGGTCGCGAATCATAGGCGCTAGGCGCGGAGCAATTTCCAGCCGAAGCCGGCGACATCCGCCGCGCCGACCGAGGAAAGTGGAAGCGTCTCCGAATGGATCGCCAGCAATTGTGAAAATACGCCCGGCGATCTTTGGAACAAACGAATGGCCCTGCGTCGGAACCAATCGTTTCCAGCCATGAGAAGCATGAGACGCGTCATGGTAATGGGCACGGCCTCGATTTCTCTGTGGGTTTTTTGATAGTGGGAGAGGTCGCCGCGTTTCATCGCCTCCGCCAACGGGATGGCTTGTTGAAACGACAGGCTCAGGCCGTGCCCGGTCACCGCGTCCACCGTTCCCGAAGCATCCCCTGCCAGCGCCACATGCCCACGCGTGACTGCCAGCAAGATTCTCGAGCTCGTCGTGCCACCCGACTCCTTGGTCGTCGCCATCGCCCCTCGAAGTTTTTCCGCGAGCGCCGGGAATCGCGGCAGGGCCTCTTTAAGCCGCAGTCCCGGGTCGCGCGAAAGGACGGCAACGCCAACCTCCTCGCCTTTCATCGGCGTAATAAAAATCTGGCAGCCGTGCGTCCAATGAACTTCCGCCGTATCCGACCACGGCCGCACCCGGAAGTGGCTGCAAAAACCGAACCGTTTCCCTCCGATGCTTCGTGGAGCAAGCCCCGCCCATTTCCTGACTTGCGAATTCTGGCCATCCGCGCCGACCAGCCAGCGATAGGAAAATGTCTCTTGCGCGGTTGTCACGGCGTCCCCATCGATTTTCATCACCCGCGCGCCCCAGTGAAACTCCACGCCCGCATCGATCGCCTGGTTGACGAGATGCTGGTGCAATGTTACGCGGCGCACGGAAAATCCCATGGCGCCGGCGAAATCCGCGCTCGCGGAATGCTCCTCGTCCACGAAGCGAATTCCCCGAAACGGAAAAGCGCTTTCAGGAGGCAAGGAAATGTCGAGAGCTTTCAGGGCCGCAACGCCCTTGGGCAGGATGCCCTCTCCGCAGGGCTTGTCAATCGGGGGCCTGCGGGCATCCAGGACCGTTGCTTGCAAATCCTGTCTGCGCGCCGCAATGGCCGCCACGATTCCCGCCGGTCCCGCTCCTACAACGATGACCTCACGGTGTTTGATCACAAGAAAACCATTTCCAGATCTTTAGATGCCGGCGGAGAAAGCGCAGTTGTTCCGTAGGCCCGTGCATGGTTGTAAACAATTTGTCACGACAATTTTCCTTGTCGATGGATTCGCGAGATCTCCCCGTGAAATGAACGCGGCACTCAAGCCTCATGATCGAGTGTGGCCCGGACATTCTTCAATTCCTTTTTCTTTGCCGCGTCCACTTTGGGGAACGAGAGATCCAAATCCTCCAGGGCGCCGATGGTAGCTTCGGCGACCACCAGGCGCGTGAACCATTTGTGATCCGCGGGAACGGCGTACCAGGGCGCGTTTTTCGTGCTCGTATTTCGGATCATGTCTTCGTAGGCGCGCATGTACTTCTCCCAATGTTTCTGCTCCAGGGCGTCGCTCATGGAAAATTTCCAGTTTTTCCCCGGCTCTTCAAGTCGATCGAGGAACCGCCGCTTCTGTTCCTTCTTGGAAAGATTCAGAAAAAATTTCAGCACCACGATTCCGTTTCGGGAAAGATACCGCTCGAAGGCGTTGATGTCCTCAAAGCGTTTCTGCCAGATATCTTCCGAAACCAGCGGCGCGGGAATCTTTTCCCGCGCGAGCAATTCCGGGTGCACGCGCACCACCAGGACTTCCTCATAGTACGACCGGTTGAAGATGCCGATCTTGCCGCGCTCCGGGAGCGTGCGCGCAGTTCGCCACAAAAAGTCGTGCTGCAATTCCTCGTCGGAAGGCGCCTTGAACGAATGGACCTGGCACCCCTGGGGATTTACTCCAGACATGACGTGCTTGATGGTGCTGTCTTTTCCCGCCCCATCCATGCCCTGCAGGATAAGCAGGAGGCCCCAGCGATCCTGCGCGTAGAGTTTTTCCTGCAATTCGGCGAGGCGCTCGATTCCTCGCTCCAGCGTTTCTTGCGCCCGCATCTTGGACTTCAAGCCCAGCGTCTCCGCCGGATCGAAATCCCTCAGGCGAAATTGCGATCCATTCGCGACCTGGAACGGCTTGGCAAATTCGCGTGTTTTCATGTTCTCGCCCTGTCCTCGACGGCCCGGTGTTTCCGCGCGTTTCACTTCTGCCTGCCGGGGAGCCGGACCACGATCCCGTCCAGCTCTTCCGTCATCTTGATCTGGCAACACAGCCGGCTGTTCGTAGCAGGACCCTCCGCGGCGATGCTCAGCATGAATTTCTCATTTTCCTTGGCCGGTGGAATCCGGTTCAAAAACGGGAAATCCACATAAACGTGGCAGGTGGCGCACATGCAATTCCCCCCACACTCGCCCAAAATCCCTTCGACCCTCTGATTCAAGGCGGCCTGCAGTAGCGACATCCCCGATGGTGCTTCCACTTTCCGCGCAATTCCGCTCGACGAAACATAGGTAACGATGGGCATGAAAATCCTTGTGGCCAGTTTGCACCCCGCTGTTCCAGGCCTTAGTGTAAATGGCCTCGGCGAATCCTGTCGAGCCTTCCAGCTCCGGTGTCCCAGGTTGCACGATTGGTGACAGGAATCGTGCCAAGAAATTACAGTAAAAAGCCATATTGCCGATAGTACCCCACAGCGGGCCATTACCCCCTTCCGATTCTGTCCTTCCGGACAGCTGACCTCGCCGCTCGAACTGGGAATTCGTCCGCCTCCATATATGTCCCTTTGGGTGGAGAGAAAACCGCATTTGTTTCCCATGGATTTCTCTTCTTTTGAAGGCGAAGTTCCGCCTGTCCTGACCTGTGCAGGGGACGGGTCGAATACCGGTTGCCGTACCGGTCTGGTCGACGATGGATTTCTCCTTCGGTGTTGGCGTTGCGTCAGGCCAATCAGGGTTGGCAGCCCCGCCCCATTGGCGATCGCAAGTTCCCGGCTCGCAATACAAAGGAGAGAAAACCATGAAGCAAGTCCACGCAGTTCCGCCGGGCCACGTGGCACGCTCCGCTGGGAGCGATACCACCAAGTCCGTCCGTACGCTGATTCTTCGCAGTCTGTTCCTGATGCTACTTTTGCTTTTTTGCGGCTTCATTGTGCAAGGCCAAAACGGGCCGCAATTCCCGGGGCCGAACGGCGGACCACAATTCCCAGGGCCGAACGGCGGGGCGCAAGACCCGGGACCTAACACCGGGCCGCCCGACGCCGGCGGGATGATTATGAGTCTGGCTTCCGATCTAGGCGCGGTACTGTACTTCAATGATGGCTCAAACAGATTTCAGGAGATTGAGACCGTCCAAAACTCGCTGAACATCGGCCTCGGTCCGACGTTCAATTCGAACCAGTGCTCGAGTTGCCATGCGCAACCAGCCATTGGCGGCACGAGTCCAGCCGTGAACCCGCAGTTGGCCGTCGCCAATCTGGACGGCGCGACCAACACGATTCCCCCGTTCATCACCTTGAACGGCCCGGTGCGCGAGGCGCGTTTCAAATTCGCGACCGATGCGAATGGAAGGATCACCAACACGCCCGATGGAGGCGTGCACGGCCTTTTCACGATTGCGGGACGCAGCGACGCCCCAAACTGCCAGTTGGCCCAGCCGAACTTCGAGCGCATGTTGCGTGAAAACAACGTTTCCTTCCGCATCCCTACGCCTGTGTTTGGCGCGGGGCTTATGGAAAGCATCAGCGAGGACACCATCCTGGCCAATCAGGCCGCGGAAAACGCCGCGGGGCAGTTCCTGGGCGTCTCCGGGGTTCCCAATCGCAGCGGGAACGACGGATCCATCACGCGCTTTGGCTGGAAAGCGCAAAACAAGTCGCTCTTGATGTTCGCGGGCGAGGCGTACAACGTGGAGATGGGGATCACGAATGAGCTTTTCCCGAACGAGCGCGGCTATCCTCCGACGCCGCTCCCTGCGGGATGCCTGATGAATCCAACCCCCGAAGACACCACGAATTTCGACGTTTCCTCGACCATCTCCGTGCCAAGCGACATCGTGGCGTTTGCGAACTTCATGCGCTTTCTCGATCAACCTACGCCGTCCTGCACGGGGGCAAACTGCTCCGCATCGATCCAGAACGGCAACAATTTGTTCACCAACGTCGTGCAATGCTCCGTTTGCCACACACCGAGCATGACAACAGGCACGTCCTACGAGCCGGCCCTTACTCATGTCCAGGCGAACCTGTTTTCCGATTTGTTGCTGCACCATATGGGATCAGGGCTAGCGGACGGGGTTTCCCAGGGGGCGGCAGGACCCGATCAATTCCGCACGGCGCCACTCTGGGGACTCGGTCAGCGCTTGTTTTTCCTGCATGACGGAAGAACTTCCGATTTGCTTCAAGTCATCGAGGATCATGCCAGTCCTGGCTCGGAAGCCAACGCCGTCATCTGGAACTTCAATAGCCTGTCGGCGAGCCAACAACAGGACTTGCTGAATTTCCTGCGTTCGCTTTGAACGCAGGCCGCGAGCCGGCATGCAGGGCATTGTGGAACACTGCATGCCGGGCAATTCGCAGGCGACGCTGAAGAATCGCGGACAGCGTCCGACGTTCGAAATTCCCCCCTCGCATTTTCCCTCCATAAGACCGACGGGCGGGCTGTGAAACGCATTAGTACAGGTACTCGCTAGTACCGAGACACGGTTTAGTACTGCCCCCCAAATCTGTCCTTCAGGACAGAAGCTTTCCGCTATCGAAGGGGAATAACGTCTTCTGCACCAGGGGGATCGTTGGCGAAGTTCTACTAAGCAGGCCCAACGGGGCCATGCGAACCAAGCTGCGATTGGCGTTCAGGAATTAACGGCCCACTACAGATCAAGGGGGTAACGACTATGAAAAGAAATACGGTATTCCCGTCGGCCAACCATGGGTACGCCGCCGGGGAGGGGAAGGCCAGTCCTAAACGTACGCTGATTCTGGGCAGCTTGTCCTTGCTGACGGTTTTGCTCGTATTTGGCTTGGCTGTGCAAGGACAAAACGGCGCGCAAGACCCTGGGCCCCGTGGCGGGACGGCCAGCGCAGGTGGGGTGATCGGGGGCCTGGATTCCGCTCCGGGCGCGGCATCCTACTTCACCGATGGGTTCAATAGATTCCAGGAGATTGAGACCGTCCAAAACTCGGCCAACACCGGCCTCGGTCCAACGTTTAATTCGAACCAGTGCTCCAGCTGCCATTCCCAGCCTGCTATCGGCGGGTCTGCTCCCGCTGTGAACCCTCAGGTCGCGGTTGCCAATCTGGACGGCGCGACCAACACGATTCCCCCGTTCATCACCTTGAACGGCCCGGTGCGCGAGGCGCGTTTCAAATTCGCGACCGATGCGAATGGAAGGATCACCAACACACCTGATGGAGGCGTGCACGGCCTTTTCACGATTGCTGGACGCAGCGACGCCGCGGGCTGCCAGTTGGCCCAGCCGAACTTCGAGCGCATGTTGCGTGAAAACAACGTTTCCTTCCGCATCCCTACGCCTGTGTTTGGCGCGGGGCTTATGGAAAGCATCTCCGAGGACACCATTCTCGCCAACCAAGCCGCGGAAAACGCCGCAGGGCAGTTCCTGGGTGTGTCTGGCGTACCCAACCGCAGCGGGAACGACGGATCTATTACCCGCTTTGGGTGGAAGGCGCAAAACAAATCCCTCTTGGTCTTCGCGGGCGAGGCTTACAACGTGGAAATGGGGATCACCAACGAGCTTTTCCCGAACGAGCGTGGATATCCTCCGACGCCGCTTCCGGCCGCTTGCCTGATCAATCCAACCCCGGAAGACACCACGAATTTCGACGTTTCCTCCACCATCTCCGTGCCAAGCGACGTCGTGGCCTTTGCGAACTTCATGCGTTTTCTCGATCAACCTGCGCCGTCCTGCACTGGGACCAACTGCTCCGCATCGATCCAGAACGGAAGGAACTTATTTATCAATGTTGTCAAATGCTCTGTATGCCATACGCCGAGTATGACGACGGGCACCTCTTACGTCACGGCGCTCAGCAACATTCAGGCGAACTTGTTCTCCGATTTGCTGGTGCACCACATGGGGTCGGGGCTGGCCGACGGGGTCTCGCAGGGCGGTGCGGGGCCGGATCAATTCCGCTCGGCGCCGCTATGGGGGCTGGGCCAACGGCTGTTCTTCCTGCATGACGGAAGAACCTCCGATCTTATGCAAGCCATCGAGGATCACGCCAGCCCCGGCTCGGAAGCTAACGCTGTCATCCGCAATTTCAATAGCCTGTCGGCAAGCCAGCAGCAGGACTTGCTGAATTTCTTGCGTTCACTGTAAGCGGGGCACGACGCCCGGCATGCGCGCCGGTCGGCACGCGGGCCGGCATGCGGGATGTAGCGCCCGCCTTTAGGCGGGCACAGGGGGCCACAAGATGCCCACCTGAAGGTGGGCGCTACAAGCTAGAATCCTGAATGCCGGCCCGATCCTTGCAGGGGAGCGCCGCCGGCCGTTACGCTGCGCCCCAAACTTTGCGCGCGGTGTCCACCACGAGCCCGAGCTTCTTCCACTGCTCGTCCATCGAAAGCAGATTTCCGGCGGCCACGGAGGCAAATCCGCACTGCGGGCTGAGCGCCAGGTTTTCAAGGGGCATGAATTTGGCGGCCTCATCGATCCGCCGCCGCAGTTCGCTCTGGGACTCGAGCGTAGGCTCTTTCGTCGTGACCAAGCCGAGCACCACGCTTTTCCCGCGCGGAACCAGGCGCAGCGGCTCGAACCCGCCGGAACGTTCCGTGTCATATTCCAGAAGAAACCGATCCACCTCAAGAAGGCCGAAGAGCTTTTCCGCGATGGCGTCGTAACCGCCCTCCGTGTACCAGCGGCTCCTGCTGTTGCCACGGCAAATATGCAGCGCGAAAGTCGCGCCACCGCGCGGCACGCCGTGCATCGCGGCATTGTCCCCGGCAATCGCGTTCTCCAATTCCTTGTCCGGGTCGATTCCCTCCTCACCCATGCGCGTCCGCTGACGCGGATCGAGGTAGTGGGAATAATACGGCGCGTCGAACTGGATGTATTGCACGCCTTCCGAGACCAGCCATTGGACATCGTCGCGGACGATTTCCACCAGGTCTTTCAGCAAATCGGCGTGCGTGGGATAGAACTTGTCGGTGATGCCCGTCTTATAGCTCGCCAGCATGAAATTCGAAGGTGCGGGCAGCGTCACTTTGAAAGGCGCGCGTGTGTTTTTCTTTAAAAAGGGAACTTCGTAGCCCGTCATTTTTCGAACTTTCCTCAGCTTCGCGCCGGCGGCATGCGCCGTGCTTCCTTCCACGCCCCCGCCCGGCCCTTTCCATTCCAGGGGCACGCGCTCGGAGACGAAGCCATCGACCGCGTCCGCCATGTCGGTGAGCCAGGAGCCTCGGCGCAGTTCGCCGTCGGTGACTACGTCCAGCCCCAATTCGCTTTGCCTCTCGAGGACTTGAAAGATCGCGCGGTCCTCCACGGCGCGAAGCTGTCCCAGGGGGATGCTGCCGGCAGCGTGCGCCGCGCGGGCCTGCAGCACCTCCGGCGGGCGCAGCAAACTGCCGACTTGTTCAGCGCGAAAGGAAGTGGGCATGGCGAGTCCGGTCCTCACGGGATGGAAACGGAATTTTTATTTTGTCTGAGAAGCAGTGCAACAGTATCGGAGAGGAATGTGCGCGTCAAGGGAGTAGCGCAGACTTCAGTCTGTGGGTTTTTGATTATGCGAGCAACGCAAACTTGCGGTCATGTGTTTTTGCGTAAACATTTAGATTTGGTTCCGGCAAAGTTCGAATTCCCGCGCGGAAAATCCACAGACTGAAGTCTGCGCCACCTAAACCTTAAGTCCGAAGAACAATCTTCTGGGTCGAAAGGCTATGTGGAATCCCCTGGACATGGGATTGCCCGCGCTCGCGTCGAGCAATTGCCCGGGGGGCGCCGATGGTTTTTCCCAGCCGCAGGTCGCAGGCAAATTTGCCGGCCGCACTTTGCCTGTGGTTCAGGATTTTTTCCTTGCGGATTTCGGCTGCGTTTCGTCAGTCCAGTTTTCGCGCCAGTTCGTCCAGCCAGACGTCCAGCGTGGAGCGCTGCTCGGCATCCATCTCTCCGAACACCACACCCATGCCAAAGCCGGCGTGCGTGTAGATGACACTGCCGAGAAACTCGCAAGTGCTGCAGCCGTAGCGAATGCGAAAGCGAATTTCGGTGCCCTTGGGAAGCGTGTTGATCGAATCGATGTAGCAGCCACGCGCGCTCAACTCCGAAACGCGCGCGCAATCCTTCATACCCACGATCTCCGCTTCGGCGATGAAGGTGAAGCGCGGCGTCGTTCGAGCCACTACGTAGGGAGTGTCACTCATTGTTTCGTCTCGCTCCAGTGCTGATTTGCGTGTGGGCCCTTTGTACCTATTGTACGGCGAGAAAGGGCGTCGCGCGGAGTTGCGCGAAAACGATTGCGAAAGAGCTATCTGTCCTTTAGTACAGGTAGTACAGGTAAAGCTTGCCCCTGGAACTCGGAAATATTCGCGCGTCTCTCCTGCGAGGCGCTGGCCGGTTTTGGTGGCGCCGGCGTCCCGCCGGCTCCGTGCCCGTCTGCGAACCACCAAACCCGCCGGCAAGATGCCGGCGCCACGGAAGAACCGGACGATGAGGATTGTACGGCCCGCAGCGCGCGTGTTAAGATTTCGCACGCTTAGGGTGGAATTCCCCACAGGAGTGATATATGAAATCGATTCTTACTATTCTTGCGTGCGCCGCCATACTTTCCTTGGCTGCGGGCGCGCAGGCGCAGACGGCGCGTCCGGTTCAGACGTTCGATACTTCCGCGGGACCAGTGAAGATTACGCCGGTGTTCCACGCCTCACTGGTCATCGAAGCCGGCGGAAAAGTCATCATCATCGATCCGGCCAAGCCGGCCATGTTCACCGGGCTCCCGCAAGCCGATCTGATTCTGATCACGGATATCCATGGTGACCACATGGACCCCGACCTGATCAAAACCGTGAGCAAAGCCGGCACGGAGATCATCGCGCCTGCCGCCGTCGCAAAGACCGTGACAGCAGCCAAGGTCCTCGGCAACGGCGAAAAAACAACTTGGGGCGCCTGGACGATCGAGGCCATCCCCATGTACAACACCACAGCGTCGCGCGGCCCCGCTCCCGGCAAGCTGTATCACGACAAAGGACGCGGCAACGGCTACGTGCTCACTTACGGCGGCAAGCGCTTCTACTTTTCGGGAGACACCGAGGGCATTCCGGAAATGCGCGCCCTCAAAAATATCGACGTCGCCTTCGTGTGCATGAATTTGCCTTACACGATGACCGCGGAAGAAGCCGCCGTCGCCGTCAAAGCCTTTCATCCAAAGGTTGTCATCCCCTATCACTACCGTGGAAGTGAGATGACGGACACGACAGTATTCAAGAAAGCTTTGGACGGCACCGGTATCGAAGTGCGTTTGCTCGATTGGTATCCGAAAGCGTAGGTTTGAGTAGGACGGGCTTCAGCCTGTCGGTTTTGATCGCGCCAAACAAAAGCCACCCCGACAGGCTAAAGCCCGTCCTACCTTTTATTTATTTTTTCTTTGCGTTCGGCGTTTCGGCCGGCTTCAATTCCCCCGCGGCCTTTTGCAAATCCTCGATGGCCTTTGCATCCAGCTCAAACAGCGCCGGCCCGTCTTCTCTCTTGGCCAGATAGCCGCTTCCGCTTTTCGCAATATCCACTTTTTCGATGCGTTTCCCGTCCTTGGAAGTCACTACCAAGGACAGCGCCGGCCCGGAAAATCCGGAGGCGTCAAACTTAGAAGCCGTCAGCGTACGAATCGTGCGCAAAAATTCCTGAACGCTCACGGCGTCCATCTTCTTTCCGTCCTGCCACCAATCCTCGCCGCTGCGCGTCAGAAAATATGCCTTCGATCCGTCGTGCAGCTCGACCTTGTCCGGATCCTCCTCCGCGAAATCGAAGACCCTCTTCTCGCGAAAATCCTCCGCACTCTGGTTGAGCGCGTCGCCCAGTTCGTTCGGCACCTTATACACGCCGTCCATCGCGGTCGTTTTCGCGTAGTAGCCGTCCGCGGCTTTACGAATTTGCAGTTCTTGCGAGCCGGAAGCGTCCGTAGCTTTCAGAGTCGCGATCGGGGCGCCTGATGCAAACAAGGAAGCGGCCTTCTTCATGTCCGCATCGGAAGTGCCAGGGTCCATGGTCGACGTGCGGAGTTTTTCGACGATCGTTTCCATCTTGGAAGTGTCTCCGCGCAAGTTCGCGGGACTGCGAACGGTCCACTTTCCATCCTCGGACGCAAACGTCAGATGCAATTTCGCTCCGTTGATTTCCACGGCGGATAGCTTATCGAAATCGACCGGCATCAGGCGCTTGTCGCGCAGGTCCTTCAAGCCCTTTTCCAAATTCGTTTTGGTCGTCTTGGCAATCGAATACACCTTGGAACTGCCGGAAAGCATCACGTAAGCGGATTCGCCCGTGGGCGTTTCGTCCCCGAACAGAACCGTTTGCGTTTTTCCGTCTTTTCCGGTGGCGGAAATCTGGGCATCCGGTTCCGCGAGGCCAAATTGCTTCAGGTCGGCGGCCTTTTCGTCGATGAGCGTAGCGCCATCCATCGGTGACAAATCGTACAGGATCGTCGAAACGGTTTCCTGATCGGCGACCAGAGGCTTGGGTGAGGTGATTTTCCAATTCGAGGCGCCAACGCGGTTGAGAACGACGTCGTCGCCGTCCTTTTTCTTCACTTCCAGTTTGGAAATGTCGTCCTGGGCCAGTGAAATCACCTTGGCGTTGGCCGTGCTGGGGCTGGCGCTCACGCTATCGCTCGCGGGCTTGCGGTGATTAGACCAATACAGTGTCGCGGCGAGCGCAGCCAGCACAACGGTCGCCACGAGGAGTTGTCGCATCTTCATCATGTTTTTTTCTCGCGGTGAATGGTTTGCAATCGTAGCGGCGCTATCTCCTCCGCCACCACACGGAGAGGCCTGCCAGCAAGAGCGCTCCCGGCAAGAGGAACTGGCTGCTGATGAGGACCCGGTTAAATTGCGCCCCGGTCATGTTGACCTTGCGATCTTCCGGAGGTTTCGGCCGGATGGAGATCAAATCTTCATCCGAGGAAAGCCAGTTCATGGCGTTCAGCGCCAGGTCGCTATTGCCGTTGAACGAAATGAAGGAGTTCGCAATCCAGGAAGAGCTGCCGACGACGACGAAACGTCCCTGTGCATTTTCCTTGCCGGTCGAGTACGTGCCGGCGGCGGCAATCGTTAGAGGCCCGCGTTTGTTGGTCGGGTCGTTCGGATTCACGTTGGGCGAATCCAATTTGTTCGTTGCCAAGCTCGAGTCCGACGATTCAAACAGCTTCTGCACGGTCGATTTGTCGGTGTTCTTGGTCGTCAAGGAGCGCGCCAGCGGAAACCCCGTGGCGGTGCCCTTCATTTCACTGACGATGGGTTGCGGATCGTAGGTGGAAACCAAGGCCACGGTCGGACCCATCCCAAGCAATTGGCCCACGGGACTCAGATCTAGCAGTAGATCTTTATCCACGCTGACGCCCCAGCCCTGGAGAACATTGTCCAGCGCATCGTTATCCGCGGTGGGGCGCCCGATCTTCAGCGGCGGATCGAGCAGGAAGAAGGCCCGCCCGCCGTCTTCCACATATTTCTTGATGGCATCGACTTCGGATTGCTGGTAATCGTTCTTGGGGCCGGCGACCACCACCACCGTGCAGTCGGCGGGAATATCCGCCTTTTCGAGCAGGCTGATGGATTTGGTTGTGTAGTCGTCCTTGCTCAACAAATCCTTCAAGTGCGACAGGCCCGGTCGATCCGTGTCATCAATCTGACGTTCGCCGTCTCCCGTCAGGAAGCACACCGAGCGCGTGTTGCTCTTGAGGTCCCGGATAATCGCGCCCGTGATCTCTTCTTCCGTCACGCTCTTGGCGTCTTCTTTTTTCGCGCCGATTTGCACCACGGTGGTGCCGTACTTGGAGATGCCCGCGGCACGCGCCGCCTGCGGATTCTTGTCGGGATCGATGTAATCGACATGAATCTTCGTGGAGAGGGTCGAATAGCGGTCCAGCAAATCCTTGCCGGTTTGGAAGCCGGTGGTCTTGTCGAAATAGGTGATTGAAATGGGTTGCGACAGCCCTTTCACGATCTTGGCGGTCTGGTCGGAAAGGCTGTAGCGCTTGTTCGACGTCGAGTCGTAGGATTTGTTGTACCGATCGGCCAGAACGTTGGCCACGGTGATGATGCACAGGGTCAGGAGAACATACATCGTCACATAGATGGCGTACTTGGTTTGTCGAGCTTCAATCCACTTGCGATTCACTTACGACCTCCACCGCATCGATTCCATCGAGCGCGCTGTAAAAAACAATCCTAGAAAGATAACCGTGGCGTCAAAAATGATGTCCTTGGAATCCAGCAAACCCTTGGCGAACGAATCATAATGCGTGATCACGCATATGTAGGAAAGCACCTGCGCCCACGTGGCGTTTTCATATTGGCTCACCCAGCCGAGCACCCAAAGCATCAGGCACACGCCGAAGGTCACGGCGCCGGCGATGATTTGGTTTTTCGTGAGCGTGGAAATAAACGTCCCGATGGCGATCAAGCCGCCCGCCTGCAGCAAGAGGCCCAGATACCCAATGGCCAGAGGCTTCCAATCGGGATTGCCGTAGCGGAACAAAAAGAGAAGATCCAGCACGGTCGAGAGCAGCATCAGCGCGTACATGATCACCGCGGATAGCCATTTCCCTATAATCACTTGCAAGTCGGTGATGGGCGAAGTGGTGAGCAGTTCGATCGTGCCGCTGCGCTTCTCTTCGGCAAACAGACGCATGGTGATCAAGGGGATAAAAAACAATCCGATCACGTTGATGTTCGAGAGGAGCGGGCGCATCACCTGCTCGTTGATGTTCATCGGGAATTGCTCGCCTTCGAGCGTAGCTTCCATGGCCATTTTCACGAAATATCCCAGCGAGTTCCAGAAGAAGAAGCCGAAAATCACGGCGAACATGACCAGCAAAATGTAGGCCACCGGAGAGACAAAATAGCTGCGCAGTTCCTTGCGGCATATGATCCAGATGTTCTTCATGAATTCGCTCCTCCCGCGGCCACGGCTTCCATTTCCGGGGGCGCTTCCGTTCCGGTCAGTTGCAGGAAGATTTCCTCGAGGCTCAGTGCGGCGGGCCGCAACTCGTTCAAATCCCAGCCCGATTCGACCACGGCGCGGGCCACATCGCCCCGGACCACCTTGGTCGCCTCCACTTCAAAAATAACGCGCTTCTGGCCATCCGCCTTGGGGACCACGCGGCTCACCCCGGCGATCTGCTCGAGTTTTCTCTGGACCGCTGCGGAATCCAAGCTGCCGTTGCGCCCCGCGACTTCGACCAGCACGGATTCCCCGGAGCGCGCGCGCTGCTGCAGATTGCTCACCGAATCGGTGGCCACGATTTTGCCCTTGTTGATGATGATCACCTGCTCGCACGTCTGGCTCACTTCCGGCAAGATGTGTGTGCTCAGGATAATGGTGTGATCGCCCGCCAGGCTTTTGATCAGGTCGCGCGTCTCATTGATTTGCTTGGGATCGAGGCCCGCCGTCGGCTCGTCGAGGATCAAAACGTCGGGATTGTGGATGATCGCTTGCGCCAGTCCCACGCGCTGCCGGTACCCTTTCGAAAGCTTTCCGATGATTTTGTTTCGAACGTCCGCGACCGCGCAACGCTCGCAAACATAGTCGACGCGGCTGCGCAAGTCCGGTCCGGACAGCCCCTTCAGTTGGCCGACAAACGTCAGGTATTCGGCGATTCTCATCTCCGGGTAAACCGGCGGCGTCTCGGGAAGGTAGCCGATGCGCTTCTTCACTTCGATTGGCTGTTCGAGGATGTCGAACCCCGCCACCGTGGCCGTGCCGCCCGTCGGCGTGAGAAAACACGTGAGCATGCGCATCGTCGTCGTTTTTCCGGCGCCGTTTGGCCCGAGAAAACCGACGATTTGGCCTTGCTTGACTTCAAAGGAGATCTGATCGACGGCGACCGTGTGCGCGTACCTTTTCGTAAGTCCATTGACTGTGATCATAAGGATTCTCTTTGAGACAGACGCATAGGAACTGAAAATGTTTCAACCGCTGTAGATTTATATCGCGAAGGGTCATTCTAAGAACGTTGCCCTCCCCATGTCAATCCTCAACATCACAGATGCGGTTTCGAGCGAAAACGCTTACCCACAATTTTGCCTGGTGACGGTTTTGCATCGTCTGCGACCGCGGCAACCGCCGCATCCAGGTGTTCGACGAAAACGGAAAATTCCTCGACCAGTGGGCGCTGGACAAAAATTCCTCGGTGAATTTTCTCTACATTTCCGCCGACCGGCATTTGTGGGCCGACGACGATCGTAACGACAAGATCGTGGAGTACGATCTTGACGGCCACCTGCTCTACGCTTGGGGCACGCTGTCCGACAATCCCGGCGGCCTATTCAACACCCACGGCATGAGCGTCGATCAAGAAGGCAATTTCTACGTCGCCGAAGTTGGCAACGGCCGCGCGCAGAAATTCCGCCCCCGGCCGGGCGCCGATCCGTCGAAACTGGTAGGCAAGCCGGTCTATGCGGCGTGGAAGTAGGGCGCGGTCCAGTCACGCCCAGCTATTGAATGACGGTCTGATTTCCCTGTTCCGAGGTCTTGGAAAGTATCGCTCGATCGTCGATTTTTTCCAGCAATAGCCAATC
>Ga0302324_100001373_pt1 | contig 59592 bp, 39 predicted proteins | sample Palsa_T0_1_FD_201949 | JGI IMG/M metagenome (GOLD analysis project Ga0302324, IMG submission 201949) | Peat permafrost microbial communities from Stordalen Mire near Abisko, Sweden - Palsa_T0_1 | ecosystem: Environmental > Terrestrial > Soil > Palsa > Peat permafrost | place: Sweden: Abisko...
TAAACCGTAAACGGCGAACCGCTCGTAATCGTTGAGATGCTCAGAAACTCCCAGCCCTTCGTCAACAACTGGGTTCGATCCGACTGAAGCCCCAAATGCTCAAAATGCAAATCCTGGGCCGCGCTCAACGTGAAGGCGTGGGTCACGTCAAAGCTCGACAGCCCCCTCTCGGCTTGCGTGTCGAAAGGGTCTTGTGGGCTGAACAGCGTCACGGCGCCGGTCGATCCTGTTCCTGCCAGGATGCCGCTGACATCATCCAGCGATTTGCCCCAAGTGTAGCCTGCTTGCAATGATGGACCGCCGTGCCCAACATTTCCCGACAATGAAGTCTGGAGCGCGTTGTACGATGAGTGCGACGTTGCCGTCATCACGGACTCGAATCCAAAACCACCCGTCACCGCGCCGCTACCGTCGAAGTTTGTAAACCGGGCAAATTCCGGATCCGCTCCAGGATACGCGTTTGGATATGACATTCTGGGAAGCCGAAATGCCGATGTTCCCACATACGCGACATCGGCCGTGAGGCCGCCGAAAGCCCGTTCCAGCCCCAGCGTCCAAGTTTGCAGGGAGCCATTGCCGAAGCGCCGGTCGATCCCGCTCAGACTCAGCAGCGAGAGCTGACGACTCGGCGCCAGAGCTGCCAAATCTTGCTGGTATCGATCTACGTCCATCACCGTGTTCGCCGGCACTTTTTTCGGATCGCCGCTGGCCAACACATTCATGCCTGCTGTGTTATAGACCTGCGGCAACTCGTCCGGTGTGATTTGGAATCCGTACGAAATCTCCCCGTTCTGCGCCGCGTTGACGCGTGGATAAACAACGTAGGGCGTTGACCCCGTCAGAAGATTATCCTGCCAGATATTCGGCGGAATCACGGAGATCGCTCCCCCCATGTGCACGTGCACGGCCTGCGGAGCATTCCACTCCAGTTGCACGCGCGGCCCCCAGCCGTTCCAATCCGTCTGATAAGTGGGCCGTGGATTGATCAAGTATTCCTGTCCAACCCCCGCCGGTGGGAACGAATTCAGAAAACTCGATGTTCGGTCCGCTCGCTCCGAAATCGGCGTGTAGAGCTCATATCGCAGCCCATAATCGAGCGTCCATCGTGGATTGATTTTCCATGTGTCCTCAACGTACGCGTTCACGTCATTCCGGTTGATCGCCGCTGACCCAATATGCGCGCCACCCGACGAATAAGGCGGCGCCACCGCGATCGTGTACCCGTAGGGATAACCGATCAGCAGACTGCTTAGCGTGTCTGGTAGAGGATCGCCGACTTGCACATTGTGCTGTCCGCTAGCGGAAGGAATGAACACCGGCGAGTAAACCGTTCCTCCGCCAAAATCATATTCCCCATTGGGACTGATTCCGAAGTATGTCGTGTCGCGATTCAGTCGCGCCTCCGCACCCCATTTCACCGCGTGCCGCGCAGTCGTCCAGGTAAAATTCAATTGCCCCTGGAACAAATTCCCGAACGCAGACATCACCGAACCCGCCGCGCTGTTGTACGCCTCGTAAAGGCCATCGATGAACTTCAATGCCGGATCGGTGTGGTTCGGTGTCACAAACGACGGGGTCGTCCGCGTGAAACTCAGCGATGACGACCAGAGAAACCGAGGCGACACAGCGTGCGTGTAGGTGATGACCCCGTTCCGCTGCCGATCCACATACTGCACACCGAAGCTCGGGTCAATCAGTGTCTGATCTGGATTGGTTGTCGGTCCCTCCAGATTGTCGTAATTGAATCGACCAAACAATTGTCCTTTCGTGCCGACCTTCTGATCGATGCGGATTAAACTGATCCGCATCTGTGTTCACGTTGGAAGGCGCAGCATAGGTTCGCGCACCATACGCGCCGGCTGGATTGTTGGGCAGCGGATAGCGGGCCAGCACTGCCGCAATTGCGGGATTCACCGGTACCTGTAGCGCGTCCGTGCTCCCGTCCGGGTATGTCACCACGTCTTGTCCCGCGCGCTCGGCGGCCGTTGGCACAGCCAATACCTGAGTCGTTCCCAGCACCTGCCGGAATCCCTGATACTGCACAAAATAGAACGTGCGGTCGCGTCCGTCATACACATGTGGCAAGACCACCGGACCGCCATTGGTAAATCCGAACTCATTTCGGCGGAACGGTGGGATCCGGCCTGGGTCCGCAATCGAAGGGTGATCGAAATAATTCCGTGCATCCAGGGCAGAGTTCCTTAAGAACTCGAAGAATGACCCGTGAAAACCGCTTTTCCCGGACCGTGTCACGATATTGGTAAAGCCAGCCGCGCCGCGCCCAACGTCCGCTGGCATCCAGCCTGAGCTTGATTGCAATTCCTGAATCGCGTCAACGTCGAAATTCGTGAACGTACTCCCGCCCATTTCTGGATCGCTGATATCCGCACCGTCCATTGCGAACACGGCCTCAACCCCGCGCTGTCCGTTGATGGCAAACTGCTGGGTGAAATTCGTTTGCCCATTCACGTCGGTCATCGTACCCGCTGCTAACAACAACAACGCGCTGAAGTCGCGCCCATTCAAGGGCAACTCATTTACCTTTTGGCTGGAGAGTTTCTCGCCGCCCGTTCCGCTAGCCGCGTTCGAGGTTGTGCTCGGGTTCCCATTCGAGGTTCCTGCTGCAGGATTTTGCGGGATGGCTGCAATCGACAGCACGTTTTGATCGGACACCGTTAGCACAACTGTTACGCCAACAATGTCCACTGCCACTGTCAGACCTCGCCCGGGCAGTTGCACGCTTACCTTATGGGGCCCGAGTCGAATGCCCGCAATCGTGAACCTTCCATCGGTTCCCGTAACTGCCGTTAGGTTCTCTTTAGCGGCCGGTGGGTATACCGTTACCTTCGCTCCGGCCACAGGCTCACCGGCAGCCGTGCGCACGACACCAGTCCAGGCTGCCGCCGACGGAGCACTCTGTTGTGCTTTAAGCGAGCCGGCGATCATCAGTCCTAACAGCAAACACCAGCTCATCAGTCGGAAGGACTTATAAGCGGCTCGAGCTATCGCGGGTTCCTTTGGGCAGCGGTATTCATGCATGACGGCCTTTCGAAACGAGGCACGAGGCACGAGGGGCGAGACGCGCGACGAGCGCTCCCACTCTAACCAAACGAGGCCACCGCTCGGTCCAGGTCGTCGAATACTTCAAACAGATTGAGCAGTCCGGTCATTTTCAACGTCTGGACTGCGAACTTGGAAGGGTTCAGGAGCTTGACCGTTCCGGCGCTTTGCTTGGCGGCGGTGAGGCAGCGGACTAGTAGTCCAATGCCGCTGGAATCGAGCATGGTAACTTCTCCCAAGTCCATCACAAATCTGGTGTCTCCGCCGGCCAGCGAATCGTCGAAGGTTTGCCGCAGGTTGTCCACTGCGTCGCCAAGGTTCAGGCGGCCGCGGAGTTTAATGACTCTCACGCCGGATTGATTGCGAAGCTCGATGTCCAACGGTTCTCCCCCTGATGCAAGTCCACTTCAATTTTCGCGGCCCTCGCGGCTGGGCAATGGCTTCATTTGATTTTCTCGGGCACTCTGCGGCTTTCTTCGCGTACTGTGCGGTGAAATCGTCTTGATTCTCGGCCAGCGCAAAAGCCTTTTATCGCAGAGCACGCCGAAGACCCCACAGAGTTCGCTGAGAAATTCAACTTGATCCCCTCCACGACAGGCGCTGGTTGACACTCGCCGGAGCGTCTGCTAGAGTGCCGTTCCAACTTAGAAGAAGCTCCGCGAATTTGCAAATAGCAAACGCTCCCCGCGCGGCCAGCAACAAAAGACTTTAGGCCACTTCATGGCAATCCAGAGTTCAGGGCTTTCGCTGAGTATGGCTGCGCTGTCCGCTCGACTGCTGGAGGAACGCGAAGTCTCGCCTCGCGCCCGAATCACCGCCCAGATCTTGGCGGATGCCTTGCCCGGAAGCGCCGTCAATGTGTATGCCGTCGCGCCTCTACCCGCGGGCGATGCCTGGGCGGTTATGGCCAGCGCCGGCGCAGCCGCCCCGCCCGAGGCCGGCATACCGCTGAACACCGGGACGCTTGGAATGTTGGCGCGCGGACTGAAACCTCTCCTCTTCGACGGCCGAAGCGTAAGCCGGGAGGACTATGCCCATGTCAACGTCCGCCGGACCCTGCACTCGCTATGCTATCTCCCCTTGACCCGGAGCTTAGCTGAGAACGATGCGCTGATCGGCGCCATCGAGATCCTCGGCTTTGAGAGCACGCTGAGCCAAGCGCAGATGAACGACCTGGGAGCGGTGGGAGAGGTGTTCAGCGCTGCGCTGTTTGGGGCTCAGATGTATGAGAACGAGCACCAGAACACGCTGGAGTCGATCTCCAGGCTCACCCAACTCTACGATATCGAGAAAGTCTTCAGCTCGACCCTGGAAATGGATCAGCTGTTCCCGATCATCGGCTCCAAAGTGCGCGAGATGCTGGAGTGCGAGGCAGTCAATCTATGGTTGCTGGAAGCGGACGAAAGCCTGCGCCTGATGCACCAATCCGGCGACGACTTCACGGTCCGCGTGGGAGCGTTGCAAAGGCCCGGTGAAGGCGTCGCGGGCGACGTGTCCGACAACGGCGAAGCGGTGCTGATTGAGCGCTCGGATGACGAGCGGTTGCTGGGGAGGAATCTTGTCCTGAGCAGTGGGGGCACCGACGAAGGCGGTGTGGTATCGGGTGGAGTTATGTCGCTCATCGTCGCGCCCATCATGGACCAGGAGTCGCTGGTGGGCGTGATCGAAGCGGTCAATAAACTGGATGGCAGCGCTTTCGACGACGACGAATTATTCACCCTCAGCCGGCTGACGGAGTCGGCGGCCATCGCGCTGCATAATGCCAGCTTGCTCGCGGCCGAACGCAAGGTCGAAATTCTGGAGACTCTGGTCACCGTCAGCCACGAGATCACGTCGACGCTGAATCTGGAACGCATGCTGCAGACCATCGTCAACGCACCCCAGGCGGTCATCCCGTACGAACGCGCCGCCGTCGCGCTGGAACATCATGGCAAATACAAACTCAGCGCTGTTACAGGGGTCACGCAACTCGATTCCAATGCGCCGGAAATTGCGCCGCTCAATAACATTCTGCGTTGGGCTCTACTGGCCGAGGAAGTCATCCACGTAAAGCAACACGGCGACGAAATTTCCGATTCCCGGCCGGAAACCCAGGCCAAGTTCCGCGCCTATTTTGAAGAGACCGGGATGCGCGGTTTCTATGCCACGCCGCTCAGCGACGACACCGGCAGAGTCGGGATCCTGGGACTCGAAAGCAGTGACCCGGATTTTCTTTCGACCGCTCATTTGGAAATCCTGCAGGTCTTGGCGGGTCAGGCCACCGTCGCCCTGCGCAACGCGCAGATGTACAAGGAAGTGCCGTTCATCTCCGTGCTGGAGCCGGTGCTCGAGCGCAAGCGCAAGTTCATGGCGCTGGAAAAGCGCCGCCGCACCCTGATCATGATTCTGGCGGCCGCGGCGATCATCTTTCTGGCGGCGTTTCCCCTGCCCCTGCGCGTGGACGGCGATGCCGTAGTCGCTCCCGCGCATTCGAGCAAAGTGCAGCCAGAAGTGGAAGGGGTTGTGTCCCGCGTACTGGTGCATGAAGGCGAAAAAGTCACGCGAGGGCAGGTCATCGCCGAACTGCAGGACTGGGAATATCGCTCGGCCTTAGGCGAGGCGCAAGCGAAATACCAGACCGCGCTGTTGCATATGAATCATGCCCTCGCCGGCAATGATGGGAGCGAGGCCGGGATTCAGCGCGTGCAGGCCGACTACTGGAAGTCGGAAGTGGACCGCGCGAGCGTGCAGCTCGACCAGACGAAGCTGCGTTCGCCGATCGACGGCACCATCGCGACTCCGCACGTCGAGGACATGGCCGGACGCCGCCTGCAATTTGGCGACAGCTTCGCTGAAGTAGTGGACACTTCGCGCGTGCTGGCGGACGTGGCCATCGACTATACCGATACCAGCCTGTTGCGTGTGGGCGCGGCCAGCGCGGTTAAGTTGAACAGCTATCCCATGCGAACGTTTCGCGGCGTGGTCGAGGTGGTCAGCCCGGTCGGCGTGGTGCAGGGCGAGTCCAGGGTTTTCTTCGCGCGGGTCGCGATCCCCAATGCGGACGGCGCGATCCGTGACGGGATGGAAGGTCGCGGCAAGGTCAGCGCAGGATGGTTTCCGGCGGGCTACGTGATTTTTCGCCACGCCGGAATCTGGATTTATTCGCACGTGTGGGACTGGTTCGGTCTGTAAATGTCGGGGGAGAAAATGGTTCGTAGAAATTTTGTCGTGGTGCCGGCGCTGGCGCTCACTCTACTGGGCGCGGGTTGCAACCAGAGTGCACCCGGCGTTGCCAGCGCGGCTCCGTCAGCTCCGGTCGCGGCGCAACTTCCCACGCCTGCTCCCAAGGCCGAACCGATCGTGGTTTCAGGTCCGCTGGTGGTCGAGCACGAAGTGGATGTCGACGCGCAGCACGATGGTATCGTCGCCAGCATCGCAGTCGAGCCAGGACAAAGAGTCCGTGCCGGAACCCTGCTCGCGCAGTTGGACGATCGCCAGATCATGGCCAACCTCGAAGCCGCCCGCGCCCGCACCCGCAGCATTGAGGCAGACCTGAAGAATTGGGAAGCCGAAGCTAAAGTCATGCAGTCCGACTATGACCGCGCGCAGAAAATGTGGGACGCGGAGATCATCACCAAAGAGCAACTCGAACACGCCAAGTTCAAAGCCGAATCGGAAACCTGGGACATTCTGCGAGTGAAAGAGCTGCTCAACGACGCTCGCCAGACCGAGCGTTCTCTGGAACTTGACCTCGAAAAGACCCGCATCTGCGCGCCCTTTGAGAGCCTGGTCGCGCGCCGCTACGTGCGCGCCGGACAGCAGGTGGCGAAGGGTGATCGCCTGTTCTGGGTCACGGCTGAAGCGCCGCTGCGCCTTCGTTTCACTCTCCCTGAGAAGTATCTCGGCCGCCTGCACATAGGTCAGCAAGTGCCGCTTTCGTCTCCCGACGCTCCTGAAGAGAAGCACGTAGCCAAGGTGATTGAAGTGAGCCCGGTGGTGGATCCGGCGAGCGGGACAGTTGAGATTCTGGTGGAAGTAGCCGGCGCGTCCGGGCAGCTTCGCCCAGGCATGGCGGCCAGCGTCCGCCTCGACAACCTGCAATAAGTCTTCATTTGACGAACATCTCGCGATGAGCGTCATGTGATGAGCGTCGTAGAATGAACATTACCGAAGCCCTTAATGCGGCGCTGCCTGAAATGCCTGCGCGGATGGTCGCGGAGCGTTATCCCCGGATCGCCAGCGACATGGTTTTCCGCGAGCATATCGAGGACGGCAAGGCCGTGTTCCGCGTCTACGTTCCGAGCGCGGAGGCCATGTACAAGTTCCCACCGCAGAATTGGGCGCTCATTCAACTCTTCGACGGCAAACGCAATTACGAAGAAATCGCCAAACTCTATTCGCAACAGACGCGCTCGGAGTACAACGCGGAGCAGGTGCGCGACTTTGCCGCCGAACTGGAGGCGATGGACTTCTGGTACAAGACGCCGCAGGAAAAAAATATCGTCCTGATGCAGAAGAGCGTCGAGGAACGGCGCAAGCTGCTCAAGAAGAAAAGCCGGTACGGCGACTTGTCGCTCATTCTTTTTCCCGCCGTCAATCCTGACAAGTTTCTCGACTGGGTCTACAAGTACACCAGCTATTTTTATTCGACCTGGTTCACACTGCTTACGCTGGTGGCGTTCGGGATTTCGGCCGGAATCACCATCACGCACTGGTCAGAGATCGGCCGCGACACCCTCGAGTTCTACAACTTCTCCGACAAATCGTGGGGAGACGTGATCCAGTTCTACCTGCTGGCGGTGGGAGTGCTTGGATTTCATGAACTCGGCCACGGCCACGCCTGCAAACATTACGGTGGGCGCGTCCCTGCGATGGGTTTCGCGCTCATCTTTCTGGCCCCCGCTTTCTATACCGACACCACCGAAGGCGACGTCAAGGGAACTCGTTATGAGCGGCTGATTATTGCACTGGCCGGCGTTTGGGCGGAGCTGATGATCTATGCCGTGGCCACGCCGCTGTGGTGGGGCACTCCGCCGGACACACCTCTGCACAATGCCGCTTACGTTTTGATGCTGATCACGGGAATCTCAGCGGCTCTCATCAACTGGAATCCGCTGATCAAGCTCGATGGCTACCACATGGTCTGCGAAATTCTCGGCATTGTGGACCTGAAAGAAGCTTCCACCGCCTTCGTGTCCGCCTGGGTGAAGCGCTACGTCTGGGGCCTGCCGGTGGACGTGCCGTACGTTCCCCGGAAACGCCGGCTGGGCTATGGCATCTATGCGATTCTCTCGGGCTTATACAGCTACACCGTGCTTTATGTGGTCGCCCGTTTCGTGGGCAATGTGTTTCGCAACTTCAATCCCGATTGGTCGTTCATTCCGGAACTGGTTACCGCCGGACTCATCTTCAGGTCGCGCATCCGCGTGCTGCTCAACTTTATGAAATTCGTCTATCTCGACAAGAAAGATCGCGTGTGGGCGTGGTTCAAGCCGACTCGCACTTTGGCCATAGCCTCCGTGGCCGCGGTGGCGCTGCTGCTTCCGTTGTGGCATGAGTCCGCCTCCGGCCGCTTCGTGCTTGAGGCGGCGCAGCATGCCGTCCTGCGCACTGCTGTGCCGGGCACCGTGGTCGCGGTCTATGCGGATGAAGGTCAGCCGGTCGCGGCGGGTGCCTCGCTGGTTCAGCTACGCAACCTGCCCTTGCAGTCGAAGCTGGCTGAAAGCAAAGCGGAACTCGCACTGGCCACTGGCCGGGCCACATCCGCCGCCCTGCGCAACGTCGACTTCGCCGGCACTACCCAGGAGCGCGACCGCTTGACCCAGCAGACGATCGAACTCGAGTCCGAAGCGGCTCACCTGAGTCTCGTCAGCCCTATCTCCGGTGTGGTGGTTACGCCGCGCGTTCGGGATCACGTGGGTGCGTACGCCCCTGCCGGGACTGAACTTGTGGAAGTCGCCGATCTTCGCAACCTGCGCGTCCGAATCTACATTTCGGAACATGAAATCTATAAACTTCAGGTAGGGTCGGAAGCGCGCCTGCAGGTGGATGGCATTGCAAGCAAGCGGGATACCCGCGTCGTCACCATCGCTCCACTGAACTCGCAACTGGCGCCGGGGCTGGAAGACGTCGGCCAGTATCAGGGCACGCGCCCACCCAACTTCTATGTAGTCGACTTGCTGGTTCCGAATAAGGATGGTTTACTGAAGCCGGGAATGGCGGGCACGGCCCGGCTCTACGGACGCCGCCGCAGTCTGGCCGGACTTGTAGCACAGGATGTCGACAACTTTTTCGGCCGCAAAATCTGGTGAGCTAGTCCTTCCGAGGCCGAACCCATCGCTCCAAGAGCCTAGGGCCAAAACATAAGGCCGCCCTCAGGCGGCCTTACTGTCCTCGAACTTGCTCGAACCTAGCGCTTCGCCAGCTTTGCCAGCTTGGCGAACTTCGCCATTTTGGCCATCTTCGCGAACTTCGCCAGCTTGGCCATCTTCGCCATTTTCTCGGTTTTGGCGCTGGCGGTTGCCGGCGTCACATCGGCCAGGGTTGCGCTGGCTACATTGGCCTTCTTGGTTGCGTTCAGGCTGCTGATCAGGGACTTTTTCTGAATCGACATTTTGATCTCCTAGTTTTTTGTGAGCCGGATTTTTTCTGCTACCACGCGATCTTGTACATAGCAAGGGAGTCGCCAAACTCGGAGGGAGGATCCACTAAGACCTCGCTCTCGAAGAATCAATGAGATACAGAGAATGCCGGGCTTCACGCCGTAGTTGCCGCAGGTGCATTTCTGCACATGGGTTAATAATTAACCATCGATGGGTTATTTATTAACCTTTTTCCCCTTGCCGGTCGCGGGGTCCGTTTCGATTTTAAGGGTGCGGCACAGATACTTCATGCGCTGGGAATCGAGCTGAAGCAGTTTCGCCGCCGCCGATTTCTTCCCCCCGGTGCGCCGCAGGGCGGCATTGAGGTAGGCCACCTCGATGCGCTGCATCTCGGCGTCGAAATCCACTCCGCCCTCTGGGATGAGGATCGCCTCCTGGCTGGCCGCACTGGAATAAAGCAGGTGCTGCGGAAGGTGATGAGCGGCGATGAACGGACTATCGTTCATTACCACCATCCGCTGCACAATGTTTTCCAACTCGCGCACGTTTCCCGGCCAGGGATAGTCCTCCAGGATTCCAATCACCTCCGGTTGCAGGTGCTTGAGAGGTTTCTTGTTGGCCGCGCAATAGACGCGAAGGAAGTGGTCCAGAAGCAGGGGAAGATCGCCCTCTCGGTCGCGCAACGGCGGAATCATGATGGGGACCACGTTGATGCGATAGAAAAGGTCCTCGCGGAAGCGGCCTTTGTGAACCATGTCCTCGAGATCGTCGTTCGTTGCAGCGATGAGACGGAAATCGATTTTCTTCACCGCTCTGCCACCCAGCCGCTGGGTGGCGTGCTCCTGCAGCACACGCAACAATTTGGCCTGCAGATTCGGATCGAGAGTGGTGATCTCGTCGAGGAATAGCGTTCCCGTGTGGGCCTCCTCGATCAGACCGGCCTTGGCGGTTTCAGCCCCTGTAAATGCGCCTTTCTCGTGTCCGAACAGTTCGGACTCGATCAGACTCTCGGGAATCGCGGAACAATTCAGGCAGATGAAAGGCTTATCCCTGCGATCACCCGATTGTACGATCGCCTGCGCCACCAGTTCCTTGCCAGTACCGCTTTCTCCGCGTACTAGAACTGTGGCGTTGCTGTCAGCGACCGCCTGCACCGCCTGGTACACACGCTGCATGGGCACGCTGCAGCCGATCATTCCGCAGAAGGCGGACTTGCTTTCGACCTGCTCGCGCAAGCGGCGTCCTTCCTGGAGCAGGCTGCGTTTTTCAATCGCGCGCGCCAGAACCACTTGCAGTTCCGGCAGGTTCACGGGAACCAGGAAGAACTCGTCGGCGCCGGCCTGGCTCGCCTTCAGCGGCACGTGGCGGTCGGTGGAGCGGGTCATCGCCACCAGAACGACGTCCTCGCGAACCTGCCGCAACTCCTCCAGTACCTCCAGGCCATCGGCGGTGCCGTCCCCAATGCTGTCGAGGTCGAGGACGATGCCATCCAGTTGCGGGTTGCTGACCAGAGCCTGAATCTGTTCTTCGTTCTTGGCTAGGACCGGGCTGAAGGTGTCGGCCAGGAAGCGGCAGAGCTCCGGAAAGACAGACTCTTCATCCGAGATGATCGCGATGGAATATTGGGTTCCGTCGGAGCGAAGTCCTTGCCAGGCCATGTCTGCTCCCGCTCGCGCCAAGGTTCGACGCGCAAGGTTAAGCTGCACATTATAGGTTAATTTTTCACCCTGCCCGACCGACATTTGAATCAATATTTCAATGGATGGAAAACGAAAAACCACAAACCGCGAAAGCGTTCCTGCGCGTATTCGCTCCTGAAGCTTGCTCAACGCGCTGCGGGGCACCAGACGGGCTACGAAGTCAGGAACACCGAGGAGGTTATATTGCGTCTCGTTACCGGGACCCGACGTAGAAGCGCGATCGGGATTGCCGCCCCGTTCCTTGCGAACAAGTAAGTTGGCTGTTTCGCGGAGTTACGCAGACGTCTACTAAGCGCGCCATAACAATTGTCTTCGCACTTTCGGCCGCCGTTTAGGATAAGAGCGTGGCAGGATATTGGGCATGAAAAAAGAGAATCCGGTCCTGGTTCTGGCGTCGGCAGACGATCCGCAGTTCACAATGCTGAATAGGCTACCGCACAAAGTATGTGGGGATGTCGCCGCGTGTGCCCTGGCAGCGGAGGATGCGACGGTGATTCTGCAATGGTCGGGTACGCGCAAGTTGTTGCGCGAATCGCTATCGATTTGCAAAAAGCTACGCTGGATACACTCCCGGGCCGCGGGACTGGACAACCTGTTGTTTCCGGAACTCGTCGAGAGCCCAATCCTGCTGACCAACGGCCGTGGCGTGTTCAGCGCCTCGCTCGGTGAGTTTGTGCTGGCGGCGATTTTGTATTTCGCAAAGGATTTTCGGCGGCTGGTTCGCAACCAGGTGGCATCTGTCTGGGAGCAGTTCGATGTGCAAGAGATAGCTGGACAGATGGTTGGGATTTTGGGCTATGGCGACATCGGCCGCGCCGTGGCGGGCCGAGTGCATGCCATGGGCATGCGCGTGCTTGCGACGAAGCGGCTCCCAGACGGATCGACTGATCCGCTAGTGGAGCGCTTCTACAAACCGGAGGAGCGGCGGGAGATGATCGCGCTCTGCGACTACATCGTGGCGACGGCCCCATTGACCGAGGAGACGCGGCACATGATCAGCGGCGCGGAGTTCGCGGTGATGAAGCCGACGGCGGTGGTAATCAACGTGGGGCGCGGGCCAGTTATTGACGAGGCAGCACTGATCCGAGCGCTATCGGCCAATCGAATCAAAGGAGCTGGGTTGGATGTGTTCGAGCACGAACCGCTGCCGGCGGGGCATCCACTGTACAAGCTGGAGAATGTTTTGTTGTCGCCGCACTGCGCCGACCACACGGCCGATTGGCAGGATCAGGCGATGCGCTTTTTTCTGCAGCAATATGACCGGTTTGAGAAGGGCGAACCGCTGAAGAACATCGTCAACAAGCGGCTGGGATATTGAGAAAAGGCTGTCCCGCGAGAGAAATCATGGCCCGCATCGGTAAGAAGTTACTCGCGATTACCAACCCATTTGACCCATCCGCTCAAGGATGAGCGCACTGTAGCGATTCATGCGCTCGGGCCGCCGCTTCAGGGGAGCCGGCAAGATCGCGGCAAGGCGAGCCGCCTGTTCGCGGTCGATATTCCGGGCGGTGGTTCCGTCGTGGTAACGACACGCCGACTCTGCACCATAAATACCAGGGCCCCATTCAACCACGTTGAGATATATCTCCAGAATGCGCCGCTTGCCGAGGACGAATTCGGTCACCGGTACCAGAGTGAGCTCCGCGCCCTTGCGGAGAAAGGAGCGGCCCGTTCCGAAGAATAGGTTCTTTACCAGTTGCTGCGTAATGGTGGAAGCTCCGCGAGTGCGACCGCCTTCCAAATTGTCTTCGGCCGCGATTTGGATCTCGTGCCAATCGAACCCATGGTGCTCATAGAAGCGTGAGTCCTCCGCGGCGATAACGGCGTGCTGAAGATTGGGTGAGATTTGGCTGAGCGGAATGAATTCGTAACGTTCATGATACGGAGTGTGGTGAATCCAGGCTTGCAGCCGGCGCTGGATGTGCACTGCGGTTGACGGTGGGTCGACCCACCGGGCGGCCAGAAGAGTCAGCGCGGCAAGCGTCCAAACAAGCACGACGCCGATGGCAAGCCATCGAGCAAAGGAGCGGAGAAAGCTCTTGCGAAGCGGGGTCTTGGAGTCTGTGTCTGGAGTTTCAGTCACTTTTCAGAATAATAGCTCAGGCTGGGTTTGGCTCATGGCTGATCTTGCGCACGCAATCGCGCGCTCTGCTCAGGCCACTAGTTTCCTGCCAGGAACGGTGCGCGCCTGACGGTGGCCGTTCTCGCCGACCGGAGAGATCGTTCCCGTAATCGATTCCCAATGCTGCCCTGCAGTCAGAGATGTTCAGTGAGAAGAAGTGGTCTGGCGCAAGAGCACAACATCGCTGTCGTCATGAGTCCGCAGCAGGCCCAGAGTCTTGCCGTCCGGAGTCCAGTGGAAGTCTTCAATGCGATCCGTTTCAAACTCGGTGACGCGATGGCCCGGTGATCCATCCACCGGCGACACCCATAGCGCATACAAACCATTTTCGCGAATCGGGTAGCCGATGGTTTTCCCGTCCGAGGTATAGCGAATCTCGCCACCCGCCCGGGGATCGCGTTCCAGTATTTTCACCGGCGCCAAGGTTTCAAAATCCAGGATCTTGATCACCACCGGACCGCCGGTTGTCGGCTGAGTTTGAAATGCCAGATTTTTTCCGTCCGGCGATACGTTCACGCAACCGCAGGTCAATAGCGCCTCGGAAAGCTGCGTGGGAGTTCCTCCGTCCACAGGAATTTTCTTGGCCACGAACTTCCCGCCATCGAAGCCCGCGTAGACCAGCCATTTTCCGTCGGGAGAGCACATCGCCGGCTGGTCATAGGTGCCGCTCGTGAGCTGCTTCAGGTTTCCGCCCATCGCATCGGCGCGCCAGATATTCACCGAGTTGCCGCCGCCGCGAGATGCCGACGCAAAAATCGCATAGCGCCCGTGGTCGCAGGAGATCGGGCCGAACGAGGGAAAGTCATCGTGCAAAAGCGGCGCGCGATTGCTGCCGTCGGCATTCATCTGGAAAATGCCGTTTTCCTGCTCGGCCAGTATTTTGCCGTCGTAAGTCCAGCCGAACCAGTTTGTGGGCGGGCGGCTGCTGATGGTGACCGGCTTCCCGGCGATCTGGCCATCGTAAGCTGCGGTTTCGAGCGTTCCCACGTACTGCGACTGCACCGCCGCGATGGTCTTGCCGTCGGACGAGAGGCTGATGCTGGGATACGAATTGGTGTCGTTGGTGATCGGCCGATAAATTCCCTGCGGGTAGGAAATAATTCCGATCTGGCTGCGATTGAAATTCGATTCGCGTCCGTTCGCGACTACCAGAATCCCGCTCTGATCGGGCAACCAGATGGGAGACTGCAGACGCAAGTCGGACTTTTTGAATATGGTTTTCGCGCCCGTCACCGGATCAAACAAATCCAGCGCAGAAAGCGCCGACACGTCGGCCATAAATTCCGCCACCACGATCGTCTTGCCGTCCGGAGACCACACCGGATCGAAGAGGCGGGTTGTCTGCTTCGACAATAGCTTCTCTCCCGAGCCGTCCGCATTAGCAACGATCAGATCGCCTTCGCCTTCGTTGCGCTTTTTGCGGACGAATACGATGTGAGCGCGGTCGGGCGAGAAGCTGATGTCGCTGGCGATGTCATGCACAATCCGCTCTGGGTTCCCACCCAGCACGGGCGCGCGGTACAAGCTGTAGACGGCCTTTTCCGTCTTTTCATCCTTGATGAAATAAATCGAATTTCCGTCGGGCGAAAAATTCACGCTGTAGTACCGGTCGTCTGAAGGCGGAACGATCTGCGTATTGCTCTTGGTCGGAATATTGCGCAGCCAAAGGCTTTGCTGCCCGCCCTCGCGCTGTACATTCAATATGTAATTGGCGTCCGGCGACACTGCTGCCAGCGAAGCCTTGCCCGTTTCGGTGACCGGCGTGACCGCGAAGTTTTCGAAGGCCGTGGATTTCTTGCGGGAAAGAAAGAAATTCAGACCGAAGGCGGCCGCCACGACCACACCCAGCAAAATGACCGATGTGAGCACCAACCCTAATTTGTGCTGCCCCGCCACTTGCCGCACAGTAGAAACAGAAGAGGAAGAGGCAGCTTGCATCGGCCCTGAGGCTGCGGCCGCCGTCATGGCCGGCCTCGACCCAGTGAGCGGCAGGGCTCCGCTGACCGACGCTTGCGAATCGCTGGAGGAAGAAACTCGTGCCGAAGAATCCGTTTCGCGCCGCAGGCGCTTCAAATCCGCGCGAATTTCCGCTGCCACCTGGTAGCGCATCTCGCGATCTTTTTCCAGAGCCTTTTGCAGAATCTCTTCCAGTTTCGGCGGGATGTCCGGGTTCACGCGCAGGGCCGGGGGCGGCAGGCGATTCAGGATCGCTTCAAACATCACTCCGGTCGTGTCGCCGCGGAAAGGCATCAAGCCGGTGGCCATCTCATACAAAACCGTGCCGAAGGAAAAAAGATCGCTGCGAGCGTCCAGTTCCTTCCCACGAACCTGCTCCGGCGACATGTAAGCGACCGTACCCACGGCGGTCCCGGGGCTGGTAAACAGATCCGCAGCCTGGCCTGAGGTTGCCGTCATCGTTCCCAAAGTCAGCGGGCCCGGCGTTTCGCCCGCTCGCGCGCTGCCGGCATGCGACGGCATCAGTTTTGCCAGGCCAAAATCGAGAATCTTCGCGTGGCCACGCCGCGTCACAAAAAGATTTGCCGGCTTGATATCGCGATGAAGAATTCCCTGCGCATGCGCCGCATCCAGCGCGTCCGCAATTTCGATGGCAATATCGAGCAGCCGGTCCGTCTCCAGCGGACGCCCGTTGATCAAGTGCTTTAGCGTCGAGCCATCGAGATATTCCATGGCAATGAACGCTTTGCCATTCTCCTCGCCAATGTCGTAAATCGTGCAGATGCTCGGATGATTCAGCGCCGACGCCGCTTGCGCTTCCCGCTGAAAGCGTCCCAGGGCCTGCGGGTCGCGGGCGACTTCATCGGGCAGAAACTTCAGCGCGACGAAGCGGTGCAGCCGTGTGTCCTCGGCCTTGTAAACCACGCCCATGCCACCGCCCCCAAGGCTTTCCACGATACGGTAGTGGGAGATGGTTTGGCCGATCAGAGAGGGGCTATCACTCATGTGTCCGCCGATTCTAGTTTGCAGGTCGCGGCAAGTCAACGAATCCGAAGAGGTACTGCTAAGCTGAGCCCGGCATCCGAGGGTTGCGGACGCCTAGCGTTGAGAGCGTGACTCTCCCCGGCGTCGGATCGCAACCGGTTTCATGCGGTCCATGGACCTGCTGCTTAACCCGACGGATCGGCGGATATGCCGACCCGCTTCATCGCGCCCCATTGCAGGTCGCCTCTTAAATATTGCCACAAGCCTTGCAGTCGCCAGACCATCGTCATCTGCCGGTAAGGGAAGTGCTCGAACAGACAGTAGAGCAACAAACGCGCAACCTCGCGCCAGTCAGAGTAACGGCGAACCGTCATTTCTTCCAGCAAAACCGAGCCGATGGAAATCAAAGTAGCGAAGGCGTAGCCGAATAATAGGAACTGCATGAAAAAAGCTCTGCTCAGAACTCCTAATACCATCGCCAGAACGATCGTGATATATCCGACCAGCTCGATGACAGGTGCCAGGAATTCAAATATCCACATATAGGGAAGAACCAACCAACCGACACGACCATAGCGAGCGCGGAACAGCATATCTCGGTTGGGCCAGAGTGCGTCGATCAGACCTTTGTGCCAGCGGGCTCGCTGCCGCGCAAGCGACTTCAAATCAGTCGGCACTTCGGTCCAGCAAGTTGGATCGGGAATGAAGTTAATGTGATAGGGAAGATGTTCCTCGAGCAAGTGGCGGTGCATCCGGATCACCAAATCGAGGTCTTCTCCCACGGCATGAGTGCGAAAGCCTCCCACCTGCTTCACCAAATCTCTGCGGAATATTCCGAATGCACCGGAAATGATCGGCAGCATGTTGAAGGTCGCCCAGCCCTCGCGCCCCACCAGAAATGCACGCAGGTATTCAATCACCTGCAGGACCTCGATCGGCCGCTTGGGAAGGCGCACCTGCTCGATCTGATTGTTGACGATACGGGAGCCGTTTAAAACCCGCACAATTCCCCCTACGGCTACCACCCGGTCGGGATCAGACAGCACTCCAACCATGATTCGGACCAGGGATTCCCTTTCCAGAATCGAGTCAGCGTCGACCACGCAAACGTAGGGACTCGTGGCAGCGTTAATGCCGGCATTGATTGCATCGGCTTTGCAGCCTGCGCCCTGCTTGTCGAGAACGAATAAGCGGGGTTCCAGCGGGCTGCGATAAATCGCGCGAACCGGCGCGGTCGCAATGTCCGCAATATAGAGGATGCGAGCCGTCCGCAAATCATAAGCTTTCTGCAACTTATCCACCGTGGCATCGCTCGAACCATCATTTACGACAATCACTTCGAGAGCGGGATAGTCGAGGCCGAGTAGGGCTCCTACACTGCTCACGATGGATCGTTCCTCATTGTGTGCCGGAACGATGAGCGTGATGGGCGGCGTAAACGGTGAGGCTTTAATGAGTTCGAATCTGAAATTACCGAGGCGATGATGATGTCGAACATTTCTCGAAATAGCAACGATCAGGAGTCCCAGATAAATGACGTTGGAGAACACGTAGTAGATGAATAAAATCGCGTTCGATATGGCGAGGAAGCGCACAGTTAGTGGGCCCCCGCCGCGACAGCGACAGCCTTCCCGCTGAGCTCCACACTTTTCTTGGCTCTCTCCACAACCTCGCGCAGAGTAGTCTGCACGGAACCTTCGCCAGATCCGGCTATCAAGCCGGCGATGTTCTCAATAGCGCCGGAGCGCTCAAGTTCGGAAATGAAGGATTGCAGCGCGTAGTCGTCGTTGGTTGCGACCACATCGTCAAGGATCTGCTCCAGTTGCGGTTCCATTCGCGCCAGCACCCATGCGGCACGTTGCCGCACATGGCGGTTCGCATCACAGAGGGATCGCAGCAGAATTCTGATCTTCCCAACATTTTCGATTTCTCCAAGCGCCACTACCGCCCGCAGGCGTACAAACCACTCGGGATCGTTCGCCAAGCTGTGGAGCGCCGGCAGGGTGTACGAAGTATTGGTATTTCCTAGCGCTCTGGCAGCGGATGCCCGTACTTCCGGTAAAGCATCGGCTGCGAGCACGAGAAGTTCCTCACCCAATCCCGGCGAGGCCAACTCGGCCAGGACGCGTGCCAACAACTCCCGCACCGGTCCCCGGGCCTGCTCGAGATACCTGACCAATATTTCGGGGTTGCTGCGGCAACAATTTGCCAGGGAGTTCTTGACAGACCGTTCCGGAGCATCGAGTTGGCCGTCCACGATGCGATCCAGAATCGGGATCGCCGCCTCCGTGATGGCAGTGCGCCCGAGCGCTCGAATCGCGGCAATTCGAGTCTCTGCCGAGCGGGAATCTAACCCAGCCACCAAGGCAGGAATGGCTTCCCTGGCCCGCGTGCGGCCCAAGGCGAGAAGAGCAGTTCTTTGCTTCCAACTGTGCGCAGTTCTCGCTTCATAAATCAGCATGTCGAGCAGTCCGCTCACGCGAAGACAATTCAGCAACGGCGGCAGGCCGTCCGGAGCCGACATTTCAATGTTGTCGAGCAAAATCGATTCCACGATGTCGCAATCCAGCGGGTCGAAGCGCCAATCCGTGGGCGGAATCTTTCCCGAAACAATCTCGTCCCAGCGGGCACGCAGGGCGACGGTTCGCTCACTCCTTCTACGAAAATAGCGCGCTCGATACCAACGCCGGAGAACGATGAATCCAACCAGCAGGAAAATTCCCAGCAGCGATCCGAGGATTGCCCGAAGCACCAGTCCCGCGGGTCCGAGTTTTTCAATCGCGCTAAAAACGGATTCCATAACTAAGTCCCAGTGTGGTGTCGGTCTGCCCCTGGCTTCGCTCTTGGCGAGCTACGTAACCCTGAACATCTTGCCGGTCGAGGAACTGATAGCGCAGTCCACCACCGTAGGTGTGCGCGGAGAATTGCCCGACCTGGTCGATCTGAGAAAAGTTTTCGCTGCCCACCCCATACAGGACGTTGCCGCTGACTCGGCGATACAACGGAAATCCAATCTTGCTCCAGCCCGATGGCTCCCAGGCGACAGCCGTTCCCACAAACCCACTGCGGGCGCCGGTGACGTCAATCGACCACGTCCACCCCTTGGGCAGATACACAATCTGATTCGTCGAGAAAGTCAGAACATGCGCACCTTGATACCAAAACCAATGTTGCTGGTAAGAACTCTCCAACCCCTGCACCCAGCGGCTGTCGAGCCGGAATCCGTGCCCTAATTCGAAAAACGCCTCATTCGTCGGCACCACACTCTGATCGTTGGCTACTGCAGTACCCACGCTGGCCCAAGTATGAGCAGTAAGATGAAAGGCTCCGCTGGCTTGAAGCTTCACCGCATCTTGGCCAAATCTCTGGTACGTGCTGACGCCGAAAACCGTTGACCATCGACCGTTCCAGCGAGAAGTCAGGCTTACGCTCTCGGTCTGGGCGTTGCCCGTGTAATTGAAGAAGTCGATGTCGTCCCCGACCCGAAGTTCGTGCTTGGTGTTTTCCAGGAGGCTCGCCCGGGCTTCTTTGTTTGCCGGATCGAACCGGAGGACCTGCTGGTATTCCAAGTTAGCCTCGCCGGTCCGGCCCAACAGAGCCAGCACCCGCGCCTGCCGACTCAGAATTTCAGGGTCAGATGGCGCGATTGTTCGTGCGTGGTTCAGAACCTGGAGAGCTTCGGAATACTTCTGCTGCCAAAGCAGCACGTCGGCGAGGCCGGTCAAAATGTCGATGTCATTCGGGACTCCCTCTAGGACAAGCTTGTATTCGGCTTCCCCTTCGGGCCAGCGGCCTTTCCATGCCAGCAGGCGCCCGCGCCAACCGTGAGCTTCCAGATCGTCTGGCGTGTTCGCCAGTCGTTGATCGACGACAGTGAGCGCGGCATCGAGATGGTGGGCGTTGACCTCATTTTGAACTTGTTGCTGCCACTCGCTTCCAGTCTGCCCGGCGAACGGAGACGCGGCTGCTACCAACAATGCGGCGATAGCGCTCGCCCGAATCATTCTGTGTCGCAAACCAGTTCGCGTTTTGTGGATTACTCTCACTGCAAAGCTCCGAGGGAAACCTGGTGAACAACTAAATACGTTCGGAGAACTTACTCCGAACATAGGAATGCACCGTTGGCCTCACTAGTGATTGTGATCCTGCGGGAGTGTTACGGTAAGTTACCCCAGTTCAAAGGGCTTACGTGTGTTCAAGAGGACTGAAGATTAGAAAAACTAATAATACAGGTGGAATGCAAACTAAGTGAATCAGCGGAATATGTATCCGTGCCGAGCCAGAGTTAACGTAAGTTAGAGGTAGAGTTAGGGTCAGAGTTAACGATCGAGACTAAGATGAAACAGAATGACTTGCCCTGGTGTTAGTTCTGGCAGAATTAGGCGATGCTTATCAGGAGATAGCGTGGCACCGGGTGAAACTGATGATATGGAGCGCTGAAATTCAAACGTGAGGCCGCCAACGGATTCTCGCGGCGTCACCTGCAGCACGACTTCGCCAGGCACAGAGCCTGGAGTCACGCTCCATGTGAGACGATCGCGAGCGCGCCAGAACTTTGCAAAACTCAACATGTCAGTTTTGCCGATGTCCGGCGGAAGCTGGCGAAGCAATTCCTGTTCGGCTGCGGCTTTTAGCGTGGACTCATTGGAGTGAACCAATAGCACGTTCACGGCCCCGTTTTCCGCGTTCGCCAGGATCACTTCCAAAGCCTGCGGCACTCGCTTGGCAAAACCGGGAGCTTCTTCGTCCTCAATCGTCACCGGGAACTCGTAGATCTGGCTGTCTTCATCAAAGCCGAGAGCCAAAGGCAGGGCATAGGGAAAGTTGCTCAGAACGTCGTCCGCGGTGAAAGACGAATCGAATTCATAGCCCGAACGTTCCAACGCCTCAGGCAGGGAAACTGGAACCCGCAAATGTCCGGCCCGAAAAAATATCGTATCCTGACCTGGAATTTCTCCGTCCAGCAATTCCTTGCTGACCCGCACTTCGCCGAACACTGTGGCTCCTGAGGCGGTGTCGAATCCGAGTCCGCGCGGACGATAGGTGGCGTATGCTTCGTGACCCGATCCCAGTTCAAACTTGTTGAAACCGCGCGAGTGAATAATAGAATGACTGCCGATGCTTGCTCCTCGAGCCTTAAGTTCACGGAGAATCCCGAGGTTAGGCTCGAAAAAGAATGCTTTGCTGTTGGCGTCGTCCACATACTTGGTCTGAATAAAAAAAGTGCTGTTGGCCTGATTTGCTTTTTCGATGCGCGCAAAGTCGCGGCCGGGTGCGAATGAGTTTTCCCAATCGACATCGTGAGAGAGCAGCAGCACCGACCGCTGGCCCTGGGGGATTGTCGCCATCCGCACCCAGTCGCTCGCGTAGGTCTCGTACCAGGCCCGCAGAATCAACATCCATACATCGGCGCCCGGCTCAAACGCATTGACGTAGCGGCGCTCGGCCTCGAAATCTCGATTGCTCTGACTGCGCAAAACAACGTCAAGCAGACTCAGGCCGAGAAGATAAACCCTGCCCTTGCCAACCGTATTCGTGAGCAGAGCCGCAGTTCCGTCGTCAAAGTGAGCCAGCACGACCGCGCCGCTGCGGGCAGTATATCCGTTACTCCAGATAATATCGGGATAGCTCTCGCTTCCCAAACGAGTCTCCCGCTCCTCGGGCCGGTTGAGATATTTCAGGACTGGATCGGTCCCTGCAAATGCAAGGTGATAACGCTTGCGTGAAGGATCAAATTGGCGAAAGCCAAAAAGCTCCTGAAAGCCGCCCCAAAATACATCCTGAGCAAAGACATATCCGCCAGCTTTTACGAATGTCGTCAATTGCTCTGCCTGAGCCTGATTGAACGTATGCGAATCCACGCTCGGATAGAGAATGACGAGGCGATGTCTGAGCGCTTGACTCAGGTCGCGGGTTACAAAGAACGGTATGCCCATTTCTTTCAGCGAGTGTACGAGGGCCAGGGGAGTCTCAGGATTCGTATCTGGACTGGTCCAGAGAACAGCCACCTGAAGGGCGAAGCGGTCAGGAAATTCGGCGGCTGGGTCCGCGTGCTCGTGAATAACGGGAAGGAGAGGCACTTCTTTGGTTTGTAAAGCCGGCTCAGTTCTGGAGGCTGTCTGACAGGATAGGACCCCCGCGAAACCGAGCACCACCAGTGCCACTTGTAAAGATGATTTCAAAACCCACATCCCTTAGCCGAGCTTATCAGACCTCAGGGCGTAGCTACGGGCATAACTGCACTGGGAAATGACCCGTCTTCCCGGCCTGGTTCTTGATCCAAATAAGTATGACAAATGGGCTGGGCCGCGGAATATGTCGTTCGTTGCCGAATTCAGTCTAGACCGGCTGGCGGAGGTTGGGACGCAGTGTCAGCGAGCCGTCATCGTTCAGTTTCTGATGGCACGCCCACCGCACGGGATAGCGCATTCCCTTTACCTCGATCTCGGCCCTGAGTTTCAATCCTTTCCAAGCGACTCCTTGCGGCAGCACAAACTGCGCCTGCCGAATCTTGCCCGGTAACGGGTAGCCGGCGTCCAGACAACCGCTCTTGAGCACCTTCCCATCCTGGCTCTCCACGCTCACCCGCAATACGCCCGGCACACCCGCGATACCGTCATTTGCGAAGCCGACAATCAGCCCCAGGTAACTACTATCCTGATAGCTCCAGATGAAAGATGGCCGCACCCGATACCCAATTCGACGATTGATGCGGTCGAATGCTGATGGATAAGCCTGATAGTAGCTCAACAGATTTTTTGCGTTGATCTGGTGGAAATTCCAGAGTGAAAAATAGTTCGCCCCGATATCGATCACATGATCGATCATGTTCTCAGCCGGAGATATGCCTTCCTGTGCCGCGTTCGGATCGGGAGGTCTCCCCGGAAGCCCCTGCTCGAGCAATGCGGCGATCCAGGGCGGGCGGTTGCTGAGCGCCTCAATCTGTTCGTTCTCGATAAAGATGGTGTCGCTGCGAATCCAATTGTTGCTGCGGACGGTGCGGTCGAGCAATTCTGAATTACCGACCCGGCTGTAATCCGGCTGCGTGTTGGTCAGCAGAGGAGTCTTCTTAAAGTTTTCGAGTTGGACTTCGAGCATTTTGGTCCAGGTGCGCTCCGCGGTCAGGTAGTCAGGAAAAGGATTGTTGGGAAAGGGCCAGGTGTGCCCTTCACCCCAGAAACCGTACATGAAGGTGTCAATAAACTCGATGAGCGGATTGCCATCGAATTCCGCCGCCAGTTGTCCAACGAGCTCTTGGAATGCTTGCTGAAAAAAAGGATCGTCATACCTAGGCTGATAACGCGAGTGCGGGTTCTCCAAGAATCTTTTCCCGGCGGCGATATCTTCCTGATCGCTGGGTGCAGCCAGATCAACTTTCGGCACTTTCTCCAGGACAAAATCTGGCAGGGCGGCTTCATGCTTATAGTCTGGAGCGCACATCTGAATTCGCAATCCGACCCGCTTGTTGTTCGTCTTCGCTAATTCAAAAACTTGCTTTATGTAGACTGGCAATTCCAGGCGTCCGGGACGCGGCTGCACTTCTCTCCATGTCGGTCGGATGTAAAGCTGCTGAGTCAGGGGAAATCGAACCAGGTCTTCGATCGCTTGCGGAATGTTGTCCGACTTGATTTCCTCGGTGCCACTGTCTGCCGTGATATAGGTGACCAGTCCCTTGCCATAGTTCGGCACGGCGTCATCCGAACGAGTGGTGGTCATCACCACATCGTCGGTGGGGATGACGGCATCCGGTGGATATTGAGGGAACGGCCCCTGATTGAGCCGATCAGTTACCTGCGGACCCGAGCCGGAGTCGTAGTTTCCCCAATTGTGGGCGGGAACCTTCGCCTGCGCCTTGCCCATTCCAAGTTCCGCAGCTACGGCAACGGCGACAGTACTTTTTAGGAAATCTCTACGCTGCATCGGAAAGTTCCCCGGTCGCGAAAGAATCGCGGAACGACTATCGAACTGTTACTATTTATATCGTTTTATTTCGTTTGTCCAGTCGAAGGCAACAAATATTTTGAGAAGTCTTTCAAAAAACGTAGAGGGTACTTTTCTCGGGAGGACGAAGGTGAAATATCTGTCTCTTGTAGTGTGGCTGGTGTGCGTCTCCGCTGCGTTCGGCCAGTCCAATTCCTCCTTCTACGTGTCGACAACCGGAAATGATTCGAATCCCGGCAGCCAGTCGGCACCGTGGCGGACTATTCAACACGCGGCGGAGACGGTGCGCCCGGGCAGTACCGTCAACGTGCGCGGCGGCGTCTACGAAGAGCTCGTAAGCATCAACGTGTCCGGCAACGCGATGGATGGATATATTACGTTTCAAAGCTCTCCCGGCGAGACGCCAATTTTGGACGCGGAACATTTCACTCCCTCCGGCAGACAGGCCGTACTCACGATTCACAACCAGAGCTACGTGCGAATCGAAGGTTTTGAAATTCGCAACTTTCGCACCGCCGAACATCGGCTCGCACCATTAGGCATTAGCGTAATGGGAGCCGGTTCGCACATCGAACTACTGAAGAACAACGTCCATCATATTGAGCAGAAGTTTGAGGGCCGCGATCGTCCGGGCAGCGGCGGCAACGGGTTTGGCATTGCCGTATACGGCACTGACGCCAAGACTCCGATTAGTGAACTGGTGATTGATGGCAATGAGGTGCATCATCTCCAAACCGGATCGAGCGAGTCGCTAGTGGTAAACGGGAACGTCACCAACTTCCGAATCACGCACAACACGGTCCACGACAACAACAACATTGGAATCGACGTCATCGGTTTCGAACGTACCGCTCCCGACCCCGCTGTCGACCAGGCTCGCGACGGGGTGGTCAGCGGCAATCTGGTTTACAACATTACTTCGCGCGGCAATCCGGCCTATGGCGATGATGTAAATTCCGATGGCATCTACGTGGACGGCGGAACCAGGATCCTGATCGAGCAGAACGTCATGCACGATGTGGACTTCGGAATCGAGCTGGCCAGTGAGCACAAGGATCGCGCCACCAGCTACATCACAGCACGCAACAATCTGATCTATCACTGCCATACCGCAGGAATCTCCATCGGGGGTTATGCTCCGGAGCGAGGACACACCGAGCACAGCACGGTGGTTAACAACACGCTCTACGACAACGACACGTCGAAGACGGGGTCTGGCGAGTTCCAGATGCAGTGGAACATGGAGAACGATGTTTTTGCCAACAACATCGTTTATGCGGGGCCTCGCTGTCTGATCGTGGTAAACAAATCCTATGTCGACAAAAACCAGGTCGACAAAAACCATCCGCCAGTGGCTATCGATCACAACCTTTATTACTGCGCTTCCGGATCAAGGGCGAGCACCTGGGGAGCCTCTTCTGGAGTCGCGACGGGATTTGACAATTATGTTCAGTCAACCGGGAATGACCGTCATTCCCGGTTTCTGGACCCGCATTTTGTTGACGCTGCTGCGAACGACTTTCATCTGCGATCAGATTCGCCCGCAATTTCTGCTGGCACGACCGTCGGAGTGCAGGTGGGAGAACTGGACCTTGAAGGCTCGCCGCGAGTCAAATCCGGGAACGTAGACATCGGCTGCTACCAAAGAAAATAGGAGCGGTCCATGTCGAAAGTGGGCCCCAATCGGGGGCGGCCCAGCAGGTGATACCGCGTTATTCCGGTCTTCGCGATCAACTGTTCCATAAACATCTTGCGAAAACTCCCCGGATGGTAATCGGCAGACCAATGTACTCGCCCACGCCTCGTCGTTTTCCTGACATCCTCGCCCAGGGCTGTCGGCCTCTCTCGCTCCGTCATGGAAGGGGGAGGCTTCTCAACTCTGGCGCGAGCTGATATGCCTTCTCGAATTCCTGCTGTGCGTCCGCCTTCTTACCTTCCTGACGAAGCGCCAAGGCGAGATTGTAGTGCGCTTCGGCGTACTGGGGCTTCAGCCGCACTGCTTCTTCAAACGCCGCCACTGCCCTATGGACTTCGCCAGCCTGCAGTAGTACGAGCCCGAGGTTGTTGTGCCCCTCGGCGAAGTTCGGATCGCGTCGTACCAAATCGCGAAGTACATTGGCTGCGGCCGTTGTATCGTTGTTTTGGCTCAGGACCAGCCCCAGTTGCACTCGTGCATCGACATTCTGAGGATCGAGGCTAATCGCGTCGTTAAATTCCCGAATGGCTTCCGGCAGGCGCTGTAGCTGCGCCAGCGCGAGCCCCAGATTATAGTGCGCTTCCGCAAGATCTGGATCAGACATGACGGCCCGCTGGAATTCCTCCAGCCCTCGCGCTTGATCACCTGACTTCCAAAGAAACAGTCCAAAGCTCGTGTGAGCCTGCGCGTAGTCCGGTTTCAGCTCAATCGCCTTCTCGTACGCTTCTCTCGCGCTTGCTAAATCGTTTTTTCCCTCCCAGGCAAGCCCCAGGTAGTAGTAGCTGCTGGGAAGTTCGGGCGTTTGCTCTACCGACTTCTGGAACAGCGCCAGAGCGTCGTCGAATTTCTGATTTTTCAGGGCATCGACCCCCTGCAGGATCAGCATCTTCGATTGCGCCAGCCGAGTTCGAAACTCATGCAGCCCGGCCAGTTCATCCAGTTCCTTCTTGGCATCACCGGCGTCCCCCTGACGACGCAAGGCGAGCGCAAGATTGTAGTGGGCTGGTTCAAGATCCGGTTTCAGTTCGATGGCACGGCGAAAGGCGGCAATGGCTCCGGCTGTGTCGCCCTCGGTCTTCAACTCCCGGCCCAGGTTGTACTGAGCGTCGGCATTATTCGGATCGAGCGTTACGGCAATGCGAAACTGATCCAGCGCGCCCTTAAAATTTGACTGACGCCGCAAAACCAGGCCGAGCATGAGGTGCGCGGAAGCAATCCCTGGATCCAGCTGGATCGAGCGACGAAACTGCACTCCAGCTTCATTCAGATTGCCCAATTGTCCCTCGACGACGCCAAGTTCCAGATGAGTATCGGCTGTGGGTTTCAACCGAAGCGCCAGCTTCAGTTCATGCTCGGCGTCGGCAAGATTGTTCTGCTGAGCAAGGATACGGGCCAGCAGACGATGCGTCGCCGCATTGAGTGGATCGAGGGCTTCGGCGGTGCGCAGCTCTTTGATAGCGGCGTCCTTGTCTTCCAGGTCGTACCAGACGGCGCCAATTCCGTAGTGTGCGTCCGCCCATTTCGGCCGGAGCTTGAGCGTGGCCTGGAATTCTTTCAGAGCCTCTCTGGTGTCCCCCTTGTACTTCAGCGCCAGGGCCAGGTTGTAGTGCGTTGCGGCGTCGTTCGGCGCAAGCTCCAACGCCTTGCGGTAGTTTGCGATCGCGTCGTCCCAGGACTTGGCACGCGACAGCTCGTCTCCATGCTGGCGGTAGCTTTCTGCGGTTTGCGCACTGAGCGTCTGCACAAAAAGCGGCGGCACGCAAAGGCTTCCTGTCAGGAAGGCCGCTACCAGGCAAGTTCGGATCACATGGTTCCCAGGGGTCGACCCGTTGCGCCGCATGCCTACACTCTACCTCAAAGTAAGAAGGGGACGGCGAGTAGCCCGCCGTCCCCATGCGCAAAACTTTCCCACTGCATCACCAGACGAATTTCGCACTGACCTGACCAATGCGCGGATCGTGGGCACTGGTGACGTTGCCGAAAGTTGCGCTGCTGATGTCCCCGGCGGGATTGTTAAATTGCGTATGGTTGAAGATGTTGAAGAATTCACCTCGAATCTCGAAATGCATTGCGTCATTGAGGGGAATCATCTTCGATAGACCCAAATCGGTATTGTTGAATCCCGGGCCGTGGAAGAATCGACGGTTCGCCGTTCCGAAACTTCCGCAGTCCGGACCAGTCAAAACCCCAGCCGGCGTTAGAGCGCACACAGTTCCGGTAAATGCGCTCTGGTCAAAATATGTCCTGCTAAGCGTACTGCGAGGGTTGTGGATGTGAATCGGTCCCACGAGATTCGGCATATCGGTGGAGGGGCTGCCGACCAGCGAGGCATCGCCTTCGCACTCGTTCGACGGACACAGTGGGCTCCCGGCTTGTATGGGATTCGCTTCACCCATCTGGATCGGAAATCCCTGCGCGAATCGGGTAATGCCCTGCAATTGCCATCCTTTCGTAAGCCTTGGCAAACCGTGAAACATTTTATTGAACGGCATCTCCCAGACGTAGCTCACCACAAAGTTCTGGTGCACGTCCGTCGACGACAAGCCACGGCTAAGTCTGGCGTTGGAGAAGTTGATCAGCTCACCGAAGGCAGAAGAGTCATCGATGGCTTTCGCAAGCGTATACGAAGCCGAAAAGGTTATATCCCCCGCTTGACGCTGAACCGTCACCTGCCCAGAGTTGTAGGCGGAATTCGCGACCAGCTTGGTGAAGGTGTTGCCGAAACCAAAACAGAGGGACTGGGCTCCGGGGCAGTAGTTCGGATTTAGAAGAGTATTCCGGGTGCCGTAAACCGTATTTGCGCCGAGAGTGAACGTGTCCTGCTCAAGATTCGGTCCGCACCCGGGGGCCCCGCTGGATGCATCGGTATACCCTTCAGCGTTAAGCTGCGCGCACAACGCGGGATTGCCTGGGTTGGCTTCGGTCTGCGCGATCAGCCGATGCCCTTCGGTGCCCACATAAGACAGAGTCAAGACGGTGGATTTGCTCAACTCACGCTGAATCGAGAAATTGAAGTGCTCAGCGTACGGGAGCCTGTTATGAATGTCGTATCCCGGGAAATAGGACATCGGCTCGTAAACCGAGAAATCGAGCGTTTTATTTGCCGGGCTGCCCGGAGTCGGGATGGTGAACGGGAAGCGCTGTCCCTCGCCGTCGGTGCCTCCATCCAGCCGATTTCGGAAGGGCTCGGCAAAGTCAACGGGACCCGGACTGGTCCAGTACAAGCCGAAGGGAGCATCTCCCACTTGATAGAAGAGGTTCAAATCCTCAACCGAAGTGTAGTACAAGCCGTACGAGGCGCGAATGCTGCTCTTTCCTGGCCCGCCAAAGACTTTGCCCAACACTCCATCGCTGAAGCTCGGAGAGTAAGCAATGCCAATGCGCGGTCCGAAGTTGTCGTACCGGGTCGGGGCCAGAGTTTTGGGAATGCCCGCATCGCCCGGATAGACAAGGCCTTGGGGAGAAAGCGGAAAGACGGTTGACTGCTGTCCCTTAACCCAGGTCTGGAGTCTTCCCTCAGTGTCATACCAAGGCATGCTCACTTCCCAGCGAAGACCCAAGTTCACCGTGAGATTGGGAGTTGCTTTCCATGCGTCCTGCACATAAGCGCCGCCATAGCGTGTGCGCGAATCCAAAAGTTGTAACGCCGCCTGGGTGTACCCACCCCCGCCTCCCGTAGGCTCTCCAAGCAGGTAGTCCGCGAAATCGACGCCAGTGGCCGTGCCATCGAAAATAAAGGCCCCGTCCTGGCTGGCCAAGTTGCGTTCGTTCACCTGCAAATAGCGGAATTCTCCACCGAACTTAAGCGTATGTTTACCGATGACTTTGGAGAATCCGTCCGACGCCGTGTAGGTGTTATTGGGCTGGAATGTAATCAGCGAAGGGGTGCCGATGGCAAAGTTATTGAAATAGACTTGAGGTACATACTCCGGAAATCCGGGTGTAGCATCGGGAATGATTCCCAGAGTACCGAGACCGGTCACGAAGCCGAGTGAAGCCAGCGACGCCTTGCCACCGCTCGGGTTGTCCAGATGGGTAGACGTACGAAAGAAAGTCAGCCGCGCCTCATTCACGGCGGTGGTTCCGACGGCCTTGTTATTACTGATGACGAATTCTTGCGCGCGGGTTGGCGTTACCGCCGGGAAGCCCGGCACGCTAGCGCCGCCGCTAGGCAGGGCGCTTAAAACTGTAGAGTCGTCAAAGTGGTAATAGAAGGACCAATTGCCCGTCTTCTGACTATTAAAGTCGACGCGCTCCCCGATCTTATCGTCCCTAACCGTATTCTTTTGACTGTTGTTCGAGTATGTGCCGTCGGGGTTGTTGGGAGCCGGGATGTAAGGGAGGATTCCAGCCGCCGGTGGCGCCCACGCAGTTTTCGGAATTAAGCCGCCTGGAAAGACGCAGTCCGCCGTCGAAGTACATCCTGTGAAACTGTACGGCTCACCTGCTGTAACCGCGTAACCCAACCGCTGCGACAGTTCCGTCGGCCAGCCACATGCCGGACATGTTCCGCCGGCGATGCCATCGACTACGCCGGTCAAGGTTGAAGGATCAAACTGGCCTCCAAGTTGAGCGGCGCTCGGCACGGCTACTTCGCTGACTTCCGCGCCTTGCACCTGTCTGGTTCCTTGATAATCGGTGAACCAGAACAACTTGCTTTTCCAGAATGGGCCTCCGGCTGTAAAGCCGAACTGATGCCGTCGGAGTTCGGTTTTAGGCTGGCCGGAGAAGAAATAGTTCTGGGCGTCCAGCGCGTTATTGCGCAGGAACTCGAACGCATCGCCGTGAAAGCCATTCGTGCCCGACTTGGTGATAGCGTTCATCACCGCGCCGCTGAACTTTCCATATTCCGCGTCGAAGCTGTTGGTGATCAGCCGAAATTCTTCGACGGAATCAAGATTCGGAACCAGGCCCGCCCCCAGATTCCGCCCTTCGCTGACGTCGCCGCCATTGACCAGAAACGCGTTGGCCGTCTCGCGCTGTCCATTCACTGAGATATTGCCGGCGTTTGAGATGTAGCCCGAAACCGGCCGGTCGCCACCAATTGTCCCAGCCGTCGTCGGCGCCACACCGGCCTGCAGGCCCAACAAATCCAGATAGCTGCGTCCGTTCAGCGGCAATGCCAGCATCTTTTTCGAATCGATCACATCGCCAAGTTGGGTGCTCTCGGTTTCGACCTGCACCGAGTCGGCGGCAACGCTCATCTCTTCCCTAACGTTCCCGACCCGGAGCGCTATGTCGATGCGAAGTTCGTCGTTTACCTTGAGCACGATGTCGGTGGCGTTAAATTGCTGGAACCCAGGAGTGGTGACGCTCACCTTGTAGCTCCCGACCGGTAACGCCAGAAAACGATAGGAGCCATCGTCGGCCGTAACTGTCTGTTGGGAAAGGTTGGTCTGAGTGTTCGTGACTGTGACTTGCGCTCCTTTGACCACAGCCTGCGATGGATCGCGCACTACTCCAAGGATGGACCCGGTGACATCAGCGAGCAGCATACCGGGCAGCAACAGCACCGATACGACTACGAGAATCGGAATGCAGAAGCCGTAATTCCTTCTCATCACTCATCTCCCGGGGCGGCAGCCTCCATCGACACGCCTGCCCAAACAACTCCTGCTCTTGTGGTTCCACATCTACCGATTCACCGCGGGCAGCTTTAAGACTTGAATTTGCTCTCAGCGTAATACGAAGCACATCCCATGGCGCGAAAACATATTCCACTCTATGGAATCTTGTCAAGAGTGGGAATTCGGCGTGCGAGCTCGCCTTGCCGACCAAATTACGGCCTCCGCCGCAACCCGCGGGTTTCGGGCCAATGGATTTAAATCTTGGGCTGATGGACCTAAAACGATTTTTAAGTTGTGGCTTCACTCGGCTTGTGGGGACACTTTTCCGCCCGCGGGGATTGGTTCATTGCCGCGTCAAGAGGTAGCCGTTTCATCGTGGCTGGTGCCAATTTATTTTTGGATTGCTACTACGCGAGACGGAGAACTGTCATTGAAAAGATGGTCGGGGAGACCGCACCGTGACGGAGAAGGACAGGCCCATCATAGAGGCCATGGTCGCGCATCCTAGACCCAAGCGCCCTTCGTCTTAAGATACCCGCACCGCTATCCCTATGAGACCGTTTTCGACAAGGTAGAGAACCGCCCCCTGTAATGGCATTCGCCTAAAAGAGAACTCAGGCTGCACCTTTATCCGCGTTTTGAAGACACCCTGCTGTCCAAATGCTGGAACCGTTTCCAGCCTAAGAACAGGCGCGACGGTTTCTCAATCGGAAAACTACATAAGTGTTTGATACTAAATTACTTAGCTTGACGCTTGAGATGGTCTTCGAAGTGCCTCCACCTTCGCGGTGCTAACCCTTGCGAGCTAAGCTGATTCGACCCTTCCTCTGGAGTTGCCTCATGCTCCGAGCCAATGCTCAGGCTCGCGTTACATTTCAGGATGAATTCAACAGCGGGAGCCTCGACCTGACGAAGTGGATCGTCGCAACGTACAAGTCGCCGGATTCCGCACCTGGCCTAAATAGTGGCACTTATGTGGCCCCTGCGATTGACTTAACGCAAGGCATGCTGCGCATCACTGTCCAGCAGCATGCGACGGCCACCGGTGTCGAATCGCTCGGCGGTGCCATCCTGTCCAAGGAGTGTTTTGGCTATGGTACCTATGATTTCGAGATGCGCATGAGCAGTCTGTCGCCTACCCCCCAAGGCGAAGGCGACTCCTTAACCGGCGCCGTATCGTCCGGTTTTATGTACTACAACAAGTCTGAGAGCGAAATCGATCTGGAGTTCCTGGGAAATGAGAACGCCATGTGGGTTAGCTCGTGGCGGAACCCCAACCCTGCTCTCGACCCCACACCGCTCCTGAAGACCAGCGATAAAGTGGTCGAGCCGAATCTGGCAACTCGATTCCGGCGCTATTCTCTGGTCTGGACACCCACAACTGTGGATGTCTACATCGATGGCACGAGAGTAGCGCACCAGACCGAACACATTCCGCAAAGTCCGGCGCACATCATTCTTCAGCACCGCGGTACGAACAGTAATAAATGGGGCGGCGTGGCCGCTGTCGGCGTGGAGCGCTATTTCTTTGTTCGCTCCGTGAAATTCACGCCCGCGGGAGCGAAATAGGCCGTGCTCACTTTTATTCTCTGGGTGCTCGGATTGCGCCTCTTCCTTAGCCTCGCCAAATACGCATGGTCGATCGTGATGCGTATCGGGCATCCGAGGCTGGCCGGCGTCAAACAGGATTTCTCACTGGAACCGACCGTCGCTATTTTGCTCCCCTGCTTTAACGAAGGACCGGATGTCTACAACTCCATCCGAACCATTCTGGAATGCGACTACCCCATGGACAAATTTCAAGTTATCGCCACCGATGACCGCTCCAGAGACGACAGCTGGGAGTGGCTTCAGAAAGCGGCGGTCGATTTTCCCGGCCGCGTCGTCGCCCGGCGAAATGCTAAGAATATGGGAAAATCTCGCACCCTGATTGACGCCTCCCATGTATCCAGTTCCGACATCATTCTTGTGGTCGATTCCGACTGCATTTTCGCGAAGAACACAATTCGAGAGTTGGTATCGTGCTTCTCCGATCCCAAAATGGGAATTGTTGGCGGCACGGTTGGGATCCGAAATCCCAACACCAATCCCCTCACGCAAGTGCAGACCTACGTCTACTTCCTCGCCTTCGATTTGTGGAAAACCTACGAGAATTGGACGAAGTCGGTTACCTGTGTGGGAGGCTACCTCCTGGCGATCCGGCGCCATTTGTTCGAGCAGATCGAACCCAAGATTCTGGCCCGAAACTGGTTTGGAGTGGAAGTGACGGAGGGGGAAGATCGCTACATTACGCATCACGCGCTTCTTTTGGGCTATGACACCTATGTGAATACGAAGGCACGATGTTGGACCAACGCGCCTGAGAAGTATCCGCAGTTCTTTAGCCAGCAGTACCGCTGGAGAAAAAGTGGTGCCCGCGATCTGTGCATGACCTACAAATTGCTTTGGAGTCACCTCGGGACCGTACATCCGAATGGCGTGTATTGCTCCACGATTGCTCCCCTGACAGTTTTGACCTTCACTCTTGGAATCTTTATCGCGCCCCTCTTCGATCCTCTGTTTTTCTTACATCCGATCACGCTGGTCATTTCGCTGGCGATCGGCGCGATCTTGCACTTGATTATCTCGAAGCGGTTTCCGGATCAAAAGATCTCTAACCCGCTTGCGTTTGGCTTTTTCGGATTCTGGTGGATCATCAACTCTTTCTATCTCACCGTCTTGTCTCTGCTCACCTTCGACTTTAGCGACTGGGGAAGCCGGACCAGGAGACAGGTCAAATGTTTAGGACAAGAATTATGAAAATAGAAGACATCAAACCTGCAATCAATCATTCGGTTCTCATGCTCTACCGCGTCTTTGCGATTGTCAGTTTGTACGCAGTTCTCGCGGGAGTCCTTATATTCGGCTTAGGAAGCGCATTCTATGCGGGCAGCAAGACATGGGTTGCGCCAGTCATCCTCTCCCAAGGTGACAAGGAAACGCTTGACCTGACCAGCAAGACTCTTTCAACGCAGAACACTATCGACGAGCTCAAGTTGGACATCGGAAAGCTCGAAAACACGGCGGGGGAAGCCCAATCGCATAAGGCAAAACTCGAAAAGCTGCTCCCGGCCATCGACGAGGCGATTGCGCAAGAGGACCAGCACAAGCGAGAGACCGGCCCGGTGCTCGTCAGCCTGGACAGGCAGAAAAACTCCGACGACACTCGTACGCAGGGTGCGCTGATAAAGCTTGCCGATGTTGACGCTACCATCGATAAAGAGCTGGCAGCGGGACTCATTACCAAAAGCGACGCGACTCAAGCGACGATGCTCTTAGTTAAGGCGAACGGGGAACTTACCGACAGCAGGATCGCGACGACATTGCTGAAGGACACAATCTGGGAGAAGACGCTTCCGTCCACGACTTACCTTGACACTCTTCACAAGAAGACCGAACTAGAGTCAGAAATCGCATGTCTGGGGATCGTCATCGACTCTGCCCAGAAACAGATCGCTACCGAACGAAACCAGGCAACGAAACTCGATCAGGCCTTGAAAGTAGCAAAACAGACGCCTCTCTGGGCTGCGATGCAAGGCGCGAGGACGAATGTGGCCTTGGTGCCTTACGAGAATCAAGCGGTGGCAAACGAAGGCGCTCCAGTTTATGACTGTTACCTGAGCTTTGTCGTCTGCCGTCAAGTGGGTACTGTAAAGGCAAGATTCGCCGGGGAGCAACACGCAACGCATCCGATCTTCCGAAGCGACCTGCGGGGATTCCTCGTGCAACTGGAACTGACCGATCCAGATTCCGCCAAGTCTAAAACACTTTTTGTAGGGAGCAAGCCGCTCCTATTCTGAAGTTTCCTAAAGGTGCATTGTTATGAAGCAGCCAGCTCTACTCATCGCCGCAGTCCTGTTATGTTGTACAACCGTCTTCGCAGGAGATGACCAAACAGCGGAAAACGCATATTGCAAATACGTTACTGAGCAGGCGAATGCCCAGCGCGATCTGCTTCGCAGCCCATCGACCATCATAGGACCGACGCAGCCAAGCGCCGGCACACCACCGCAAATGATCTTCGGTCTCACCGACAGTCTCGCCAACAACCTGAAAGCGCCGCTCACTATGACAGCCGCACGCGCTGCTTGTCATCTCTACGTGGCTCAGACCGAGGCACAGCAGCACATCTATTTCGCTTCACTGAAAATGGAGAGAGACTCGCTCATGCATCGACTCGATCTAGTTCAGCAGGGTTCAGACCAGTTGGAAAAGATGATTCGCGACGAAGAACAAATGGTTCAGGCGAAAAACATGACTCGCATGGCTCTCTATTATCTTCAGTCTGCAAGAGCGCGGCTGGACATGCGGCGCACTTCGGCTCTGACCGGTCTTCTTCCTGACGTCCCGCCGATGAGCGACGTACCGCTTCGCGTTCTGATCAGCAACAAGCTGCATGCCGACGAAGCAAACCAGAAAGCCATCACCAAGCTGGCGGCGGAAAACGGCTGGGACCTTATGTTGTCCGGCGGCGGACGCCGTCAATTGGGGCAGTTCAATTCCAACACCACTGTCTCGGAGTTCGGTGGGTTCGGTGAGGTCAGCCTGACCTACGATTTCGGACGTCATTCCGCCAACCAACACCTCGATCGGTCCGCAAGGGCCTACTTGGATCTTAAGAATAACCAGTTCGACGATGTCGCGCGGCAATCGGCTGTTCTTGAAAAGCAGATCGAGGACACTCTTTCCTTCCTGCGTCCGCAGCTATCCGCTTTGCTTGAGCACGACTCCGACATTGAGCAGTCACTAGGAAGTATCGAAGGGCTAGGCACTGGCAACTCGCAGGCATTCAAGAACCAGCTTCTCGCCGACCAAGTCGTTCTGCGCGTTGACATCGGCGACATCCAGTTCCGGCTGGACTGGCTTGCATCCTATCTGCACGATAACTTCTAAACGCAATTTGCGCCAGAAAAGGGCTTGCGGAAAGCGGCAGGCAGACCGGCGAGTCGACGTGACGTTAATCTTCGCATCCGTGGCCGCTGACGAATCTCATGTCGCAGGCACATCAAAGTCGGCGTCACAACATCTTGAGCAAGTGTGCATTCGTTTCCATAGCGCATTGGATGCAGTGCGAACCGCGCAGCGCTAGATTATCGTGAGCCCTTGGGCCAAGGCAGTCAGGTCCCGAAATCGCATTATAGGAACAGAAATGGGTGCGGTGGCAGGCTACCGCACCCGGAAATTACCGGTTACTCTCCGGGTTGAGGTCGCCGCCGCCAAGGAGTTCCAGGTCTGAACAGTGATTGCCGGCGAGCCTTGATGGATCGGCATATCCGGACGAGAGCGAAATGACGCGCTCTTCGGAGTGCAAGGAACGGCACGCTGAAAATACTGCCTGCTACCGCCGACATTGTTAGAGACGCGATGTTACGAGGGCAACCCTTATTGCGTTCGCCAACGCTTTGTTCAGAAACATAATTACGCGGAGGCGCTACGCTTCCGTTGGAATACTATCCATGTCTGACAGCAAGAGCCGCAGGTTCCCAGGATTCGTAGCATAAGCGAGTCCAGTACTGACGTCCACGATACCAGCCCGGACAAGTTTTTCGATCTCTCCATCGAAGTGCTGCATCCCTTCGGTGTCCCCATCTGTCATCGCTTCTAGAAGCGTCTTGCCATCCTTCTCGCCCTTTTCAATATACTCGCGGGTTCGAAGCGTTGACTGCAGAATTTCCACGATCGCCACGCGTCCACTTCCGTCCTTCCGCGGTATTAGGCGCTGGGAAATGATGGCCCGGAAACTCTTCGCCAATCGGTTGCGAATGGTGTGCTGTTCCCCCATCGGAAAGGCCCCAATGATTCGCTCCACGGTGTTCGATGCGTCAATGGTATGGAGAGTGGAAAGAACCAGATGGCCCGTTTCCGCTGCCTCTAGGGCGATTTCGATGGTCTCTTTGTCCCGCATTTCGCCTACGAGAATGACTTTAGGAGCTTGTCGCAATGCGGCCCGCAGAGCGAGTGCAAAGCTGGGAGTGTCACTGTGAAGTTCCCGTTGGTGAACGATCGAGCGCTTATGCCGATGCATGAACTCGATGGGGTCTTCAATCGTCAAAATGTGATAAGCGTGGCTCTCATTGATGCGATCCAAAACGGCCGCTAACGTGGAGGATTTCCCCGATCCCGTGGGTCCAGTGACCAGAACAATTCCGTTCTGGAGGTCGGCGATGTCGGCGAGTTGCGGGGGCAGGTTAAGGTCGGCAAGAGAGGGAATCACCTGGGGTATTACGCGCATTACAATGGCATGGCTGGCGCGCTGTTGAAATATGTTTACCCTAAACCGGGAGTGCCCCGGCATACGATACGAGATGTCGCACGATCCCAGGTTCTGCAGTGAGTCCGTTGCCTGTTTGTTGCCCTCGATGAGTTCATAAGCAATGCGGCGAGTGTCCTCCGGAGTCAACGGTGCCATTCCAGAGATTTTGACCGGAGTCAATTTGCCGGAGAGTTCCACCATTGGATCGCTGCCCGGCGACAGGATCAGGTCGCTCACCTTGCTGGAGACCGCAAGCATGGCCAGCAACAGGGCCGGCATAGGCACGGGCTTGGACGCAGACACGACCGGTGTCGGGGCTCTCTTGGCCGCAGTTTCCACTCTGTGATCCTTTCTAGTATCTAAGGGAGCTTACTGTCTCAGGCTGCTCCAGCAAGGCAATGGGACTGCCTGCGGTCTTTTGCGTGAAGATCAAGGCTACGGGTATGTTAAAGGCACGCAGGAAGCCGTTCGCAACACTTGGTGGGTCAAGAGTGAGGAGTTCTAACTCTTTTAGGATGAGCTAGATCACGCCGGGCGGGTCCCGCATCCTGCTTCCCCATTCTTTGAAACTGTCAGCCTTCTTGGATTGCTGTCCGATTCGTGGACAGTTCGCTTCGTCCCTTTGCCTTGAATGGACGGGGAATTCGTCGATCCCGCGTTCATTCATCCGATTTCTTCGCGGTGAGCAATACCGCTCAGACCTTAAACTGAGGCAGCGCTAACGTTGGACTGTCTCTCCTAGGATGCGGCGGCATGAAGTGAATTTCAGATGACCCGACTTCGGGAGCTAGACGGGAGAATCTCAACGCCTTGAATCTTAGGCCTGCTGCTGCCGGATGTCGTGACTGTCACCGATCAAGTGCAGATGCAGTTGAGACAACTCGATGGATAGGTATATGAATGTCGTCGGGACGCAAGCAGCGGCGTGGTCACTGTGCCACCATCAAGCGAGGTAAAGACGATGAAGACGAAGACATGGAAGGTGGTTACCAACACGGGCAAACAAGCGGATCTTGAGTCTGGACTTGATAAAAAGGAGGTTCAAAGGCCGACGCACATCAGCGCCAGAGAGTTTGTTCATTGGCTAGCGCCTCAGAGCCATATTGATGAAGATTCTTTGCGGTCGCTATTTAAGTTGTAAGAGTCTCCTGCTTGGCCTCAGTAGAGTGCGATTTTGCGAAGGCAACGGGGGAGCGCATCCGCGACTATCGACGAACGTATCGAAAAGCTGCAAGGAGAGCTATCAGCAGTTGGCGCTGCTGAACCAAGTGGCTCGGAAATGAACCCGCCCGTCAGCTTGTAGTAGCGCTCCCTCCAGCTGTTATGGGACCAAGGCGCTGGTAGTAGAGGTGACGGGATCGATTCCTAATCCAGTGAGCGCAACAATTTGCTTACTGCGGCCAATAGGGTCAAGTAACCGGAGCCTACCAGTTCGAATACCTGCGGTTGTGGGAGTGAAGCGTACTTGCACAGTGCAGGTTCCACCGGGTGCAACTAAGCGACATTTGTTGCCGCCAACCGAGAAATCACCAGTCACTTGTACTCTTCTGATGCTCAGGCGCGCATCGCTGGTGTTCGTAACTATGACGTTCTGCACCGCGGTTGTCCTGCCCACGAGCGAAGAGGGGAAAGTCAATTGTGACGGACTGGCCTTGAAACTAGACGGAGCGCCGGCACCCGTCCCGGTCAAGGTCACAACATGAGGGCTGCCTTGTGCATTGTCAGTGATGGTGAGAGCTTCCACGAGACTACCCGATGCCGTGGGCGTAAAGGTAACAGTGAAAGTGCAGAGCGATGCGGCAGGTACGGTTGTGCCGCAATCGTCGGTTTCGGCGAAATCAGGGCCTACGGTTTTGCTGCTGATGGTGAGCACGGCGGACCCCATATTGCGCAAGACCGTGGTTTGTGGTGGACTCGTGCTGCCGATGTTCTGTGAAGCGAACTGCAAAGAAAACGGCGCCATAGCGACTGCGGGTGCATTTGTAGTTGGGTCGATTTTCGTGATAAAGGTGTCCGTCTCTCCGCCAAACGTAGTCTGGAAAGCAGATTGGGTCACAGGAAAGTCGACAGACTGTGTCTCGCCAGTTATATAGACTGCCCCGTTACTGTCGAGAGCCAGGCCGGACGCGGCTTCCCATCCTTGCCCGCCGAGGAAAGTTGCCATCAACAGAGTGCTTGCGCTGGGATCGATTTCAGCGACGACGGCGTCGCCATCCCCGCCCGCGTATTGCTCAATCGGGTTCGACAGATCGAACTGAACGTCGCTGCCCACGATGAAAGCATCGCCGCTGGAGTCGACCTGAATCGCTTGACCGGACATGTTATTAGAAGTGCCCAGAAACGTGGAATAGATCAAACTCGAGCCCGTAGGGTCAAGCTTCGCAATGATGGCGCCGTTGCAGGCCGATACGGAAGGATCACAGATGCTTGTGGTGACGATCGGAAAATTGTCGCCCGCGCTGTCCGATCCTGTGACATACGCCGAACCACTTGCATCGACGGCGATCGCATCCAGGATGCCGGAAGAAACTCCTGAAAGGTAGGTGGAGTATGCAAGGGCACCTAGAGCGGTGAACTTCGAGACAAATCCGACGTCACTGTAAGATCCAGGGTAGGTAGTCGCGAATGCTCCGGACGTCACCGGGAAATCGGTCGCTGTCGTATAGCCGGTAACGTAGGCACTACCTGACGCATCCGTGACGACACCGAGGATTTCGGAATCGGGGAAGCAGCCAACGCAGGGGGCACTCGTATCGAGTGTGCTGCCGCTCAGATAAGTGGAATACACGAGAGAAGCGCCGTCTGCGGCGAACTTGGTGACAAAACCGTACACTCCCCAATCGCCAAATTGGTCGGCCGACACCGAAGACTGGGAGGCATTTACAGTCGGGAAGTCGGTCGCCATGGTGACTCCGGCGATGACGGCTTCTCCCGCCGGATCTACTGAGACCGAAGTTCCAAACTGCGAAGTCGACCCACCGATATAAGTCAACGCTGAACCTCCAAGATAGGTGGAATCCATGAGGGAGGAACCATCGGCAGAGAACTTCACCAGGAATGCGTCCTGGCTGCCGGCGAGAGTTGACTGGTATGCATTCACAACCGGAAAGTCGGTGGACGTTGCGTCGCCTGTGACATAAGCATTTCCCGAGGAATCAAGCGCCACCGCGTCCGCCTCGTCGCCTCCACTGGTGCCACCGAAATAATCTGCGAAAAGCAGGGTCGAGCCAGTGGGGTCAAATTTCGTGAGAAACATCCGGAATCGCCGTGTGTTGTGCGAACTGATACTGGCTGACGGAAAATCCGGGGAATTCGTGAGACCAACCTCGTAGGCGTCGCCCATGGAGTCCACAGCGATTCCATTGCTAAAGTCGTTGTTGCTTCCTCCCAGGAAAGTCGAGTAGACCAGAACTGGGTCAATCACCAAAGGCTTCGTCGTATCGTAGGCGCCTACCTCGAAGCCCACATGCGTGGCATCGCGCAAAATATATGCGCCGGGTACCCGCGCACGTTGTCCGTTGTGTTGTTGATAGACGATGGGTGCTTGAAACCTGAGTTCAGTCGAGCCCTTGGTCAGCACGAGGTTGCCGGCGGAGTCGACGGTCAGGGCATCGGAGCCTTTCACGTCGAATTGGATTTGGGTTGCGTCCGCTCCAGGAGCGAGATCAAAATCGTACTCCACCTTCTGGTTATTTCCGTAGTAAACGAGGTCAATTCCGGGATACACGCTCCGGTACCGGATCTTGCTATAGGTTGGGACGTTTCGGCGCCACTTGCTCGGGTCGCGGCCAATAAAATAGTTGACCTTTGTGCTCAGTGCTTCTTCGCCTACGATCACCGGAGCGGGCGCGGCCCCTACGAGATCGATAGTAAGAACCGTCGATTTGCTTTCCCTGAAAGCTTTTTCTAACTGACGGATTGGAGAGACTCTGGAAGCATTCCGGTTGGGGGCCGGCGCAGCTGAGGCCTCTATCAAAGAGTCTGTTTCGGAAGTTCGCAAGGCGAGAACCATCCCGCCCGTTGTGAGGAAGAGGGAGTATCCGCTGCCGTGTGAAAGGAACTTAACCTGGGAGTCAGTCTGGCCCTGGTTCTCCTCAAACATGAGTGGCACCTTACCATAGTTCGATCTCATGTTGTCGTTTTCAGATGTCGCCGAGCGGGAGTATGTTGGCGCAGGCCGTTCCTGGGCATGGCTCGCCAAGACTGTGAAGATAAGTGATAGCGCAATACCTGTAGCCTTCGTTAATCTCATTAGCGGATTCCTCGCGCTCGAATCGGGAGTTCTTCATCAACGTTGATTGCACGAGTGCTGCCAAAGGCAAGCCGTGTGTGCAAGGTCAAGCAACGTCAGGCAAGGGCAGAAGTTAATAGGGCGCTGCGTTAGGTGTCTCGAGCCGTCCCTCCATTGCGGGGCGCCCTGATTCGAGAATGTTGTCTTAAGCCCGGATTCTAACGAGGTGGATCGCGAAGCCAATGGCCGGTGCGTTGCTGATCCGGAGCGAAAGCGCGGATATTCTCGATACTCTGGCGCAAAGAGTACGACTCTAGCGCGGTGGATAAACTCTGCGTCGCGTCGGGGAAGCTAAAGTTTCAAAAGGTGATGGTACGCGTGGGTGGTTACCACCACATTACTATCTTCTATTACGATCTCGCCATTGTAGGGCTTGGGTTACGGGCCTATCTTCAGGCCATGACCAAGCGTAACCAGTCTTCGCACTCGACAACGAAAGTTGAGCCCTCGCGTAGCGCGATCGCGACGCAGGCACGTATGCCGACGACTCTGGTGAGGTTCACACTGCGCACCGCCTTTGCCGTACTAGCGATGATTGCGATCTCGATGGCGGCCGAGCCACCTGAGGCTCCCAGAATTGTTGTTCCCGGTAACGCGGCCATGATCAAGGTTACAGTTCCGATCCGGAGCTCTAAGATCGGGTTAGCCAGCCCAGAGACCAAACCCATCGATATGAAGCTTGTGAGCCTTGCACTTATCTCTACAGGTAGCACGTTCGCCGATTCATATACGACACTGTTCGCCCGCGAGAACTGGCTGGCCGGGAAAAAGGGGGTCTGCAACGTGGAAGTTCAGTCCGCGTATTTGTACGGAACTCACCCGACTGTCGGACGAGCCTACGCTGTCGCATCGGTAAAGAGTGTGGTTTCTGTGGCTGCCGCGTACTATCTGCGCAAACATCACAACAGGTTCTGGAGTTTGCCGCTGGTTGCTGACTCTGTCATTAGCCTGGAAGGCGTCGGCCAGAACCTGGCCACGTGCAACTAGCCGACAGTTCGGATCTCGACGATCATTGCACGATAAGAGTTACAGGGAGGGAGTGCTGCAGAGCTCCCGAAGTTCCCGTCACCGTGATCGTGTAGGTTCCAGGAGCCGTGCCGTTCTGGGGCGGGGTCGTGATGCCAGTTCCGCCGGCGCATCCACCCATGAACATCAGTGCAGAGCCAATCAGCGTTAGAAAGAAGCTCCGCCGAGCTTTTCTCGACTTGGCGCCCGAGCCTGCCAGAATCATTCCAATCAAACCGATCCCCTGGAGCGGCAACCAGATCGCATAGGGCGTGCTGTCCTGTGACGGACGAGTCGGAACGAACTGCGTTACGGATGCTGTGGTGGTAATCGTCAACGAGGCCGTGGCTGCGCTACCGTTCGGAGTGACGGCACTTGGCGATATGCTGCAAGCCGCCAGAAGTGGCGCCCCAGCGCAGCTCAACTTGACTAGGTTTGAGAATGTACCACCCAGGGGAGAGACCACCAATTGGTAGGTGACGCTCTTGCCAGGGTTCAGAGCATTGCTGCTCGGGGAACTGGTGAGGCTGAAATCCATGCCGAGTCCTGCAAGGTTCACAACCGGAGCGCTGCCCTGGGCATTGTCGCTGAGGGTTAGCGTTCCGTTTCGAGTTCCGGTCACTGTTGGCGTGAAACTCACGTTGAGGGTGCAACTGAGGTTGGAAGCCAACGTGGAGGGGCAGTTGTTGACTTGAGCGAAGTCTCCGGTGATCTGAATGCTGCTGATGTCCAACGTTGCATTCCCCGTGTTAGTCAGCGTCACGGTTTGCGCAGCACTGGAAGTTCCTACTTGCTGGCTGAGGAAGGCCAAACTCGTCGGGTTCATAGTAGCGATGGGCGAGCTGGCCGATCCGGTCGCGGTCAAAGGTATGGATTGAGGGCTGCTCTGGGCGTTGTCGCTGAGAGTCAGCGTTCCATTTCGAGTTCCGGTTGTCGTCGGCGTGAAGCTAACGTTGAGCGTGCAGCTAAGGTTCGTAGCTAACGTGGAGGGGCAGTGGTTGATTTGAGCGAAGTCTCCGGTGATCTGAATGCTGGCTACGTTCAACGTCGCATTCCCCGTGTTGGTCAGCGTCACAGTTTGCGCGGCGCTGGAAGTCCCCACCTGCTGGCTGAGGAAGATCAGACTCGTCGGGGTCATCGTGGCGATGGGCAAGCTGGCCGATCCGGTCCCGGTCAAAGGTACGGATTGAGGGCTGCCCTGGGCGTTGTCGCTGAGAGTTAGCGTTCCGCTTCGAGTTCCGGTCGTTGTCGGCGTGAAGCTCACGTTGAGCGTGCAACTAACGTTGGAGGCCAGCGTGGAGGCGCAGTTGTTAACTTGAGCGAAGTCTCCAGTGATCTGGATGCTGGCGATGTTCAAGGTTGCATTCCCCGTATTGGTCAGCGTCACGGTTTGCGCAGCACTGGAAGTTCCGACTTGCTGGCTGAGGAAGACCAAGTTCGTCGGGGTCGTGGTAGCAATGAGCAAGCTGGGTGATCCCGTCCCGGTTAGAGTTACGGATTGGGGGCTGGCCTGGCCGTTGTCGTTGAGAGTTAGCGTTCCGTTTCTTGTTCCGGTCACGGTCGGCGTAAAGCTGATGTTGAGGGCGCAACTGAGGTTGGAAGCCAGCGTGGAGGGGCAGTTGCTGATTTGCGAGAAGTCTTCTGTAATCTGAATGCTGCCGATGTTCAACGTTGCATTCCCGGTGTTGGTCAGCGTCACAGATTGCGCGGCACTGGAAGTTCCCACCGGTTGAGTGGAGAAAGACAGGCTTGCGGGACTCAGAGCGACAATCGCGGCAGCGCCGCTTCCAATCAGGGTGATTACATGTGGCGATCCCGCAGCGTTATCCTGAAGCGAGACCGATCCGTTGCGGAATCCCGCCGCCGTGGGTGTAAAAGTCACAGAGAGCGTACAATTGCCCGCCGCCGGTACGCTGCTTCCGCAGTTATCAGTCTCCGCAAAATCTCCATTGATGGTGATCGATGAAATCGAGAGCGGCGAACTGCCCACGTTACGGAGCAAAACCGTCTGAGTTTGGCTGGTCGAGCCAATCGACAGCGAAGAATACTGTAGCGAAGGCGGGCTTAACGACACCGATGACGCAGAACCAGGGCCGATCTTTGTCAGAAAGGCATCGATGCTCCCTCCCGGCAAGTTCTGGAAGGCTCCTTGTGTCGTTGGGAAGTCGACGGAATTCGTCGAGCCGACGACGTAGAGATTGCCGTTGGTATCAAGGGCGAGGCCGCTGGGGGAATCATCTCCACTGCCTCCCAGGAAGGTGGAAAACAACTGGGTGGTGGCCGCTGGGTCAATCTCAACCAGGAGCACATCCGTATTGTTCGTATAAGGTTCGATTGCGTTATTCGTTTGGAACAAACCGCTACGTGTCGCGGCCAACACATAGGCGTCGCCAGTGAGATCAAGCACGATGGCTTGTGGGCTCGCATAGTTGTTGGGACCAAGGAAAGTCGAGTACAGCAGTGTCGATCCGGTGGAATCAAACTTAGTCACGAATGCATAGCTGCATCCAAATCCAAACACGCCAGGATCACAGATGGAAGTGGAAGTAATGGGGAAAGTACCGTCACTGTCAGCGGAACCGGCGACATAGGCAGAGCCCGAGCCATCGACCGCGATTGCCTCGATATCAACCGGATCCCCGCTCGATCCGTAAAAATATGTGGAATAGGCAAGAGTCCCGACGTTGGTGAATTTACTCACAAATCCGATGCCCGCGTTTTGCTGCGTGGAATTACTGGTCTGGAAGGTCCCGGACGTGACGGGAAAGTTGTAGGTGTTGGTAGTGCCGGTAACGTAGGCGTTCCCGCTCGTGTCGACCGCTACTGCGTTAATTGTGTTGTATGGTGCAGGCCAGCAGGGGGCGCCGCAATCTTGGACGACGCTAAAATTGCCGGCGAGATAGGTGGAATAGACCAGAGACGATCCATCCGGGCTGAACGTCGTTAAGAAGCCGTAGTCGCCATAAATTCCATCTTGGTTTGCGGCTGCTGTGGCCTGATAGGCGTTGGCCACTGGAAAGTTTTGCGACATCGTGTAACCCGCGACGTGCACCTGGCCCAAACCATCGATGGCGATGCTCGTCGGCTGATCGAAAGTGTTCCCGCCGAGGTAGGTTGAATACAGAAGGAAAGAACCATCGGCTGCCACTTTGGTCAGGAATCCAGCGTACGGCCCTGGTTGTTCTGCTTGGTAGGGAGTCACTAGAGGGAAATCGCTTGACTCCGTGCTGCCGGTGACATAGACGTCATTTGCACTGTCCAAGACAAGCGCGATGCCATAATCCTGGCTGTTACCACCAATGTAATCGGCATATACCAGATTCGAGCCCGTTGCATCCAGCTTGGCGACAAAGACGTGGTATGTGTTGGTTGGGAGTGAGCCGAGAGTCGCCACCGGGAAGTTCGCTGAGTCGGTATACCCTGCGATATAGACGGCGCCGGAACTATCGACGGCCATTCCGGACGGCTGATCAATGCCACTTCCGCCAAGGTAGGTCGAATACGTCAGGACCGGGTCGATCACTAATGCATAGTTCGAGTCGAAGTGAGCAATCCGGAAGCCGACATGCGTTGGGTCATTCACGACATATCCGCCGTCAACGGGTAAACGTTGGCCGTTGGCTTCCTGATATACGACGGGGCTCTCGAAGTGAAGATCCCCATTCATCGTATGCAGCACAAGGCCGCCTGATTCATCGATTCGAATCCCATTGGCGCCTGTGATTTCGAATTGAATCTGGTTAGGATCGGCACCGGGAGAAACTGCAAAGTCGCACTCCAGCTTGCGACCGCTGCCGTAGTAGACGAGATCAATCCCCGGATAGACATTCTTGTACCGAACCCTGGCATAGGTCGGCACATTGGTGTGCCATTTCGTGGGATCATTGCCGATAAAGTAATTCACCTTGCCCGTTTTCTTATCTTCCCCGATGACTGCTGGACTCGTGGCCGCTCCCGTCAGCCGGAACTGCATTGTTGTGGTCGAAGCAATCGGAATGGTGTTGGCGTTGCGCGCATTAATCGGTTGTGGGACTGATATGAGATTGGCCGATCGTAAAGTGAGGACCATACTCCCAGAGGTGAGAAACGCTGTGTACCCTCTGCCGCGGAAGAGAAACTTGACCTGCGGGGCGGCCTGACCCTGGTTCGCCTCGAATACGGGGGGCAGCCGGCCGTAACCCGTGCTGGTCCCGGCTCTTGAAGGAGAGCTGGCGTTCGGCGGCAGCTGCCATGATTTCTGCTGCGCGAAAGTTACCGTCGCTACCGGCATGCAGAAAGAGAGGACAAACAAGATGTTTCTGATTCGCATTATGGTCCCTCGCACTTTGAATGATTTGACTCAGCAAGCGATTAGGGGGACCCGTTCGCCCGAGATCTCGCGAAGTAACCGCTGCACGACAACTGCCGAAGAGCTGGCCGGGAAGAACGGTATGCAGTACCAAGACTTTACGGGCCTTAGACGAAGATGCGGGAGGTTCTTCGCGTAGCTCTGCTTGAACTGAGCCTCGATTCTGGAATACTGTCCTGCACTTGGACATCTACATGGATTGAGTGATTCCCCGCGAGTCGGGGTGACCGGTCTCTTGCACACCCGAGTTATCTTCGCTGCAGGTGGCGGCCGAGTGGCGACGGGCGAAAGGAAATGATTGCAGCCCTAGTCCACAGAATAGTAGGAAGGCTCGGCTAGATGCATGATGCAGTGCGCCTGCTGACGGAAACGAGCTTCTGTTGGAATTCCACGATTCTCTGACCCACCAGGAGTCGCGCTTTCAGCTCAGGCGGATCAAACGGTTTTGCAAGAAAGTCATCCGCGCCAGCGGCCATTGCTTCAAGCATCTCTTGTTTCTGACTCTTAGCCGTGAGTAAGATGGTATAGGTATAAGGCTCCGTTCCCGGGCGTTGACGGAGCCGCCGACAAAGTTCCACGCCATCCACCCCAGGCAGTACCCAGTCGAGCAGCGCCAACCTTGGCGCGTCGGGTTTTATAAGCAAGTCCCACGCTTCACGACCATCTTTTGCACAGACGAAATCGAACCCCCATTCAACCAGGTGGCACGTAATCAGGTGCCGGTAGAGAGCGGAGTCTTCGGCCAGCAGGACCGTCACGCAGATTCCCCCAAGCAGCCAACTCGATCGTCAGTCTGGTCTGATCCTACGTCGATAGTGAGACCGCTCCAGTCGCCCGGAGTACATGGAACGTTGTCTTGAATGCTAAGGAAGCTCGCGAGCGCTTGTACCAGACCGTCGGGGTTCTTCTCCAGGTCGAGCGATGATTTCTCAATGAAGCCGGCGGCACCAGCCTTTCTCAACTTCGCCTCATTCTTTTGAGAGAGTCCAGTCATCACGATTATCGGAATATGCGATGTTAAGCAGTCCTGCTTGAGTTCCTTAAGCACACAAGTGCCATCTAACCCGGGCAACATCATGTCCAGAAGAACGAGGGCCGGGAGGTTAGTTCGGGCGGCCGGCAATGCCTCTCTGCCGTCCGCGATGCCGATCACTTCGTGTCCCGCCTTGACGAGCAATCTCTCAATCGCTGCGCGTAAAAACCGACTATCTTCGATCAACAGGATCTTCATTTCAGACTCCTTTAGGGTCTCACATCGCGAGCAGCGATTGGTTCGGGTGGTGGTGACGACGAGAATCTCGTGGATTCGGTGGATTCGACCGAAATCTTCGAGTGCGCGTTGCACACCACATCGTCGGCCGGCATCTCAGCACTCTCTAGTTTGATCAGTTCGCCTGCCAGCCAGGTTTGAAGCCTGGCAAGGTCCTCGTCGGAAATAAACGAGAAGCGAACTCCAGCCCTTCCCTGGCTATCTGCATTGACCACGGCACCAGATAGATAAATCAATTCGCTGGCTCGAGGAAGTGTGAAGAGTGCCGTGACCTTCTGATCGAGTTGAAGGGGCTTCTCACTCCGCACAGCGATCCCCCCGATGCTAATGTCGCTGATTCTTGCTTCGTGTCTTTCGCCTCCGATCACCGTAAGCACCATAGGAAGGTCGACCGCGACGCGGGCGGAGCGTCGGCGGTTTTGCAGCATGGTGCCGTAAGCGGCTCGCATGCATCGCCGTGCTTGGTCAAGGTCCGTAGGTTTGTTGATCATAAAATTAGCCCCTGCCAGCAAGGCGTACGCTTCGGAACCGGCTTCGACCATGGCCACAATTGTCGCGTTGCTGTTGGGAGATGACTTGCGCGCCGCACACACCACGCGATTCGGATCACGCACGCTATTCCAGTCCACAATTACGGCGTCAAGCCTGCGGTGGGTCACCGCCTCAAGGGCTGAGTCCAGTGCGCCACAGATCTCTGTTTTGATGGCGAAGCTATCGAGAATCTGATTCATGACACCCAGCACCTGCACGTCGCTGGACAAAAGAAGGCCCTCGAGTCTTATTTGTTCTTTGATCATATCCTTCGGGAAAGCTGCATGTTGATGACCAAACACGATCGAGAGGCTGCAACCTATTGACCACTCTAACCTTGGCGACACTTGATCTGCCTTCTCGCGCGAACGGGACATGCTCCAGGTCGGAATAGTGTCTGTTATTCAGACGCTGGGCTCAGCTCTATGTGTGCTAAGCGATTGTTGAACAATAAGTGGCAGTTCGTGCCGACTTACTCCGGGACGAGGAAATGGAGATACTGACAGCAGAGGATCCAGAACGAGCTTCGAAATGTTCCGGCGCTACCTACCCAGAATCGTGCCGCCTGATCTGCTCATACCTGGAACGAGTAGCGCGGACATGATCAGCGAGTGACTAACCCTTCGGCTCGGCAAGCACTCTCGGACTCAGGGCTCCGCTCCGTATCTTTATCTTTCTTCCGAACTTGTATCCGATCAATCAGTTACTAGGCTTCCTTTGAAATGTCCAAGCGCATGAGTTTGGCCCTATCCAGAGCCTCGGCGACACTGCTACAGATATTCTCCGACCCGAGATAGTTATGGAAATCAGCCCCACGTAGTCGCATGGCGGGCTGTTCTCTGGCTCCGCAAAGAATAAGTCGTCTACCGGATGCGTGGACGCGCTCTGCAAGTTTCTCCAACGCCTGAAGCCCAGTGGAATCGATTGCAGTCATATTTCGGAGTCTGAGAATGATGATGGGGGCCAAATCCGGCAGACGAGAGACAATCGCATCGAGCTTATCTGTTGAACCGAAGAGGAACGGGCCATGGATTCTGAAGATACTAACGTAGAGTGGGATTTCTTTGTGCTGCAGGATGTGAACATGACCCTCACGAATATACGCCGCCGTCACCTCCGACACGGTGGTGGTTTGCGTAACCTTGCGTATAAACACAAGCGCAGCCAAAATCATGCCCGCTTCGACGGCGACGGTCAGATCGGCAAAAACGGTGAGTAGAAAGGTCACGAGCCACGTTCCAATCTCGAACCTGGAGAGTTTCAAGAGTTCCGGAATCTCGTGCCATTCGCCCATGTTATAGGAGACCACCAACAGGATCGCGGCTAGTACGGACAGCGGAATAAATCGAGCAACGGGAGCGGCAAACACGACAATCGCTAGAAGGGTCAGTGAATGGATCATTCCGGCCATTGGAGTCTTGGCTCCAGAGCGAATGTTGGTCGCCGTCCGAGCGATGGCACCCGTGGCTGGAAGTCCGCCGAACAAAGGCGACAGAATATTCGCAATCCCTTGGGCCACGAGTTCGACGTTCGAGTTGTGTTTATCTCCGCTCATGCGATCCGACACCACAGCGGACATCAAGGATTCGATTGCCCCTAGCATCGCAATTGTGATGGCTGGAGAGATTAGAGGGCGGAGGAGGTCTATGCGGAACTGAGGAATCTTGAGGTGTGGGAATCCAGATGGAATACCGCCGAACCGAGTGCCAATCGTTGCAACAGGAAATTTGAAAACAATAACCGCAGCCGTGCCGAGGAACAGAGCGACGATGTAACCGGGGATTCTCTTCACGAACATCATAAAAAAGACAATCACCATAAGCGCGCTAATCGCCAATGTTGTCTCTGTCAGAGAAAACGAGGAGGAGTTATGTGCAAGAGTAAGAATGCGCGACGCAAAGTCGCCCGGCACCTTTTCAATCTTGAGGCCAAAGAAATCTTTGATTTGCGTGCTGGCAATAATGACGGCGATGCCATTCGTGAACCCTACGACCACAGGGCGGGGTATGAACTTAACCGCTGTACCCAAACCTGTTGCGCCCAAGATCAGCAGGATGATTCCAGCCAACAGGGTGCACATGAACAGGCCGTCGATACCGAATTTCGCGACGATCCCAAATACCACGACCACGAAGGCGCCGGTTGGACCGCCTATCTGAGTTGAAGACCCTCCGAAAGCAGAAATAACAAAGCCTGCCACGATTGCACAGTACAAACCCGCCTGTGGTGGCATCCCCGAAGCGATGGCGAAGGCCATCGCCAACGGAAGTGCCACGAGCCCAACCGTAACGCCTGCGAGGAGGTCCGCCATGAAAAGACGCGGCGTATACTCCTTGAGACACAGCACTGATTTCGGTAACCAGGTATCCATATTGTTTCTACCGTTCTTGGGGAAACGCTCAGCGCACACGACAACTTTACTTTTTGTCTTGGGTGTCCGCCAAATTGATGCCAAGGCGAAGGAAGTCCCCAGCAGCGAGCATGCGACGCATTAAGCTCTCATTCTAGTCCGCCTTGAAAGACGAAGATGAGTGCCGAGGCCTGAGCATCTGTTTTGCTCAGTCTCGAAAAGACGCACTCGCGGGGTTACAGAACCAGAACTAGAGCGTCAGATCAAAGAAGATGGGATGTGCCGTATTTTCGATTCCGTACGCTCTGTTTAGCCCTCTGCTTTCGGTCCAGCGACTCAAATGGGATAATTCGGCGGACGCCCAAGCAATTCATTGGGGTTGCGAGATAGGTCGCTCTGGCGAACCAACTAGTTCGCCGATGATCGCCAGGAGCTTATCCTGATCCCATGGCTTTTGCACAAAAGCCATGGCCCCTGCACGGATGGCGCGTCCCCTGTTTGCGTTAGGATCGAGGCCGGAAACGACGACGACAGGGATCAGAGCGAGGTTTGTGTCCGCTGCCAATCTCTCCATTACGAGGAAGCCGCCGCCGGACTCGGGCTGCAGCATTGTGCGCTCAAGTCTTGGCAGCGCGGGTAGACCAAGGTCCAGAATAATTAGATCGGGCTTGTGTGTAGCAGCTTCTGTTAACGTCGAGAATGCATCGCAGGCGAAGAGGGTATCGTAATGGTGGGCCGTGAGAAGGACCTGATAGCCGAGACGTATATCGGGGTCATCATCAACGATGAGGATTGTCTTCTTACTCCCCATGAACGGCAACTTTCAAGCTAACTTGGTTGATCAGGATGAGCACACGTTCACTCTAGTCCTTTTCTTTGTCTTTGGTTGTGGGCATTGGGTGTGCGACCATCGCATCGTCGACGACAGCGGCCGCAATGTGTTTGTACACCGGGAGATTATGGAATTCTACGTCTCTCCTGAGCGAACTGCGCTCGCCGCATCGGTTGCGTCTGGTTTCCGGACATCTCTAGGGATTTATGGGCAACGCGCCAAAAGGCACACGACTCGCATCTCGTTCACAACACAGCGGTATTTCAGCCATCGACTGTGGCATCACGATTGCATCGAGATAGTGAAGACTCACAGGTACACCGGGCGCAATCTCGCTGCTTATGCGAGAAATCATAGGAAAATCCATGAATACCTCTCAGACCAAAAAAACTGCGGTCCGCGTCGCGGTAATCGATTCCGATCCGCTGCGGTTCTTGGGATTCTGCGCGCTCTTGAGTCCAGAATCTGATTTCGAGCTACAATCCGTGCCTCTGACTGAAATGGCCATGCATCAGGATGTGCACATCGGCTTGCTGGGCAGCCCTTCCGGCGGGAATGTCCTGGATGCGCTGATCACCTTGAAGACGCTCTGCCCCGGCCTGGACGTCATCGTGACGGGATGCAACATAGACGATTCTGCAATACTGAAAGTCATCGCGGCCGGCGCAAAGGGCTGCATCGACGAGACGGTGTCGGCGACCGAATTGGTGCAGGCCATTCGAATTGTGCAAGCTGGATCGGTTTGGGCTCCCAGGCGGGTTCTCGCCAGGCTCGTGGAGCAGGCGTACCTATCGTCTGAGCACGGTCGTTCTGTGGGTCGACCGCTCACGAGCCGGGAAAAGCAGGTACTCGCGATGTTGGTGTCGGGTTGCTCTAACAAGGAGATTGCCGCTCCTCTTGGAATAGAAGAGCGTACCGTAAAAGCACACATGGCCAAACTTATGCGAAAGGCTGGAGTGCTGAATCGCGTCATGCTTGGTGTACATGCAATTACGCATTCGTTGGTCGCGTCTAGAGACAATTGACGCAATCGCCTTGCAGCGGCGCAACAGCCGGCGGCAGGACACTTGCCGTGAATACGCTCTCACGCCGGTGTCACTGTGGAACTGAAGTTACTGTTCAGCAGCCGATCACTAGTGCAACAAGCGATATTCCACCTAGTTTGTCAGGTGTGCTTGTCAAACAATGACACGCTTTGCGACTCAATAGACAGGGGGCTGATTGTTGGGGCTGGGCTCAGCAATGCAGCGCCCTACGTGTAGCGGAGTCGCTGTGCCGTAGCTTCCGCGCGAGCGTAGGAGTAGCTACGCCGCGACCGGCTTGTGCTCGATACCCATGTAGCTATCCATCGCTTGCGTCAACTGTGAATCCACTTCATCCGCGATAGTCATGACATCCGGTAACAGCACACTAAAATCGAGAGCACTCAGATTTCTTTGCAACGTCCCGAAGAGAGTTACCTGGAGTATTCGTGAATCGTGCACCAGCATTCCCGGAGTGTAGCCTTGCTGTCGTCGCATCCTGCCATGGGCACTTGCGGCTGCGGAACAGTCAGAATCGCTTTCTTCGTTGAGGACCCTGGGCACTCCAAGGCGGACAATCAGATCTTCAATCAGCTTCGGAAGATATCCTGTACGCTCCTGGTCGCTTAACGCAATCCGACTGAGCGTCTTGTTCTTTTTTACGCGCGTCAACCAGTCCTCCACAATGCCACTCGTGCAACGCTGCAATATCGCCGCTACCCTTTCCTTTGGCGTACGGGTAGCGACTTTGCGGGTCAGCAATTTATCGTGGACGACGTCGGCGATTTTCTTGGGCTCGAATGGTTTCACGATGATATCGTCCGCTTCCAGAAGGATCGCGTCCATCGCGCTCTTCACGTCGGGATAACCGCTGACGAGCAGCGTGAGCGCACTCGGCTGGGAGTGGCGCATTGCAGTAATTACCGCAAACCCATCGCTGGGGTTCGGCATGTGGAGGTCAGTAATAAGCACGTCAAAGGTCTCTGTAACGATAAGTTTCAAGGCCGCCGTCACGCTGGAGGCGGGGACTACCTCAAATCCTTTTGCCCCAAGGGTCAAACTCATCATGTCACGAACATCATCGTCGTCATCTACCAGCAAGACTCTATGCGATACGCTTGTCGTGGTCTGATTCATACAGCACCGCCTATGTGAATACGCTAATAATAGTGTTACTCCGACAAATGTCGGTAAAACTGTATAAAAGTGAACAGTTAGTCGTATAGTTATCGCTATTACCCACTCACAACGGCATTCAGTCGGCGTGTAAGACCGCATAGACTTTCTTGAGGAGCGAGAGTCTGGTGAATGGCTTCGACAGGAATGCACGCTCCGAAATGAAGTCGCCCTTTAAAATAGCAAGGTCCCCGGTGTATCCGGACATGAATAGTGGATGAAGACCCGGGCGGAGCAACCTCGCTTGTTCGAACAGGTCGAACCCGTTTTTACCGAACATGATGAGGTCTGTGAGCAGCAGATCGATTTTTGGCTTGGACCGTGTCATGATCTTCAGAGCCTTTTCGGCACTGCTTGCCTCGATGATTCGGTAGCCGGCACTGCTTAGCAAGTTAGCGGTCACCTTGCGGACAGACTCATCGTCTTCTACCAGCAAAATCGTTTCAGACCCTGATATAACCTCGTCCATTTCGTGGGTCTGCACCAGTTGTTCTGCTTTCGCAGCTATTCTTGGAAAATAGATCTTGAAGGTCGTGCCCTTTCCCGCCTCGCTTTCAACAGATATGCTTCCGTTGCTCTGGGTTACGATCCCGTACACGGTGGAGAGTCCGAGGCCGGTCCCTTGCCCAATATTCTTCGTGGTGAAGAAAGGCTCGAAGATGTTTGTTTTGATGCTATCTTCTATTCCGCAACCGGTGTCGGTTACGGCCAGGACGACGTGTAATCCGGTCTGAGAACCGGGGTGCTCAGAAACGTAATGTTCGTCCAGTTTAGCCTGCGCCGTTTCGATAATGATGTTGCCCCCGCGTGGCATTGCGTCTCTCGCGTTCACCACCAGATTCATCAGGATCTGTTCAATCTGGCCAGGGTCGCCTTTGATGCTTCCAATCGGAATAGTCGGCCGGAACGAGACAGAAACACTTTCGCCAACCATGCGCAGCAACATGGTGCTCACATTATTCACTACGTCGTTTAGATTCAGAATTCTGGGGAAGATAATCTGTTGCCGGCTAAAGGCTAGGAGTTGCCGGGTCAGGGCGGCAGCCCGTTCCGACGCTTTCTTGATCTGCGCCAAGTACCTTTTTACGGAACTGTCTGGCGCAACCAGATCCATCGATAGATCGCTGTAGCCGATAATTACGCTCAGCATATTATTGAAGTCATGGGCTACTCCCCCGGCCAAACGCCCAACGGCCTCCATTTTTTGAGCCTGTAGGAACTGCGCTTCCAGGCGCCGAGTCTCGGTAATGTCGCGCATGAAAGCCAGGAGGCAGGGTTGTCCCTCAATCTCGATCTTTTCCCATGACAGTTCCGCTTCCCGAAGTTCTGCCGTGGAACTGTTGAATTGCATAGGGCGGTCCGTCACTCTTCCGTCCTCTCGCAACTGCTGGAGGAGGTCTACGCGCAGTGATGGTAGGGCCCAGAACCCCACCTCTGAGGTCGTATGGCCAACCACATCCGCTCGCGTGTAGCCAGTCATTTTGAGAAATGATTCGTTTGCGTCCAGATACAACCCGTCGGCTTCCGTCGAGATTGTGATGGCCAGAGGGCTCTGGCGAAAGGCTTTGCTGAACCTCTCTTCCGACTTGCGAAGCCTTTCCTCGGCCCGTTTGTGCTCGGTGATGTCCCGCAACACACATGCGATCCGCTCGATCCCCGTGGCACCAGCGATGGGAAAGTACGACGCGAACAATGCTCGCTCGCCGAGATTGGGATAGTCATGCTTCATTTCGTATTGAACGACCTTGCCCGCAAAACACTCATCCATCTTCTCCTTGACGACAGACTCAAAGATATCCTTTTCCAATACTTCATCCACGCGATGCCCTATGACCTGCTCTCTCTCCATATTCCGGTAGCTCAGGAACGAGCGATTCGCGATTATGTAGCGGTAGTCCCTGTCCACTACCACGATCATGTCTATCAGGCCTTCGACGACTCTTTCGTATTCCCGCAGGCTTTTTTCAGACCGCACCCGTTCGGTGATGTCGCGCGTGATCGCCAGCACGCAGGGTTGCCCCTCCAGTTCGATCAGTTCCGCCGACACTTCTGTATCTCGATGCTCTCCCGTTGAGGTCTTATATTGCGTGCGGAACTCCGTCACGCTTCCGTTTTTCCCTAACAACTGGAGCATCTCCATTCGTTTCGACGGCTCGGCCCAGAAGTTCAACTTCGAGGCGGTGCGCCCAATGACATCCTCGCGCTTGTATCCGAGTATCTGGAGGAATGCGTCATTCACGTCCAGATACCGGCCGTCCGCTTGCGTCGAGATGGAAATGGCCAGCGGGTTGCTGCAAAAGGCTTTGTTAAATCTCTCTTCTGACTTGCGTAATTCTTCCTCCGCGCACCTGCGCTCGGTGATGTCGCGCGCAATCCTTGAAGCACCTACAATTGCGCCGCTGCAGGCTCGAATCGGCGAAATCGTCACGGACACGGCAATTCTCTTGCCATCCTTTTGCAGCCGAACAGTCTCGAAATGATCAAGGCGCTCACCGCGGCTGATTCGCGCCAGAATGTCAGACTCGTCACTCGCTCGTTCCGGTGGAAGCAGCATCTCTATCGATTTGCCCACCGCCTCCGACGCGGGGTAACCGAATAAGTTCTCGGCGCCGGGGTTCCAACTGGTGATCGTTCCGTCGAGGGTCGTGCCAATAATGGCGTCATCGGATGACTCGAGCACGGCTGCCAGACGTTCGCGCACATCCTTTGCACGTATACGATCTGTGATATCGCGCGCAATGTGTGAAGCGCCAACGATTGCGCCGCCTCTATCCTTGATCGCCGACATCGTCACGGATACGTCAACTTTTGTGCGGTCCTTTCGAACCCGAACGGTTTCGACATGGTTAACGTACTCCCCGCGTATAATGCGGGCCAGAATGTCGGATCGCTCTTTCTCCCGTTCTGCCGGCAGCAGCATCTCTATCGGTTTGCCCACGGCCTCGGATGCCGAGTAACCGAACAACTTCTCAGCGCCAGGGTTCCAGGCGGAGATCGTTCCGTCCAGACTCCTGCCAATAATGGCATCATCGGATGACTCGACCACCGATGCGAGGAATTCGCACTCTTCCCTGCGCCGACGCTCGGTGATGTCGTGAGCAATAGTGGAATATCCGATGATCTGCCCTTTGGAATTCCTTGCCGGCGCTACGATCAGTGAGACATGGGCCAGGCTTCCGCTTTTGCGCTTGCAAACTGTTTCGTAGCGAGCTGTGGACTGCCCCCCTGCAATACCTCGTAGAATTTGAAGGCTTTCCTCGTGCACATGCTCAGGGAGAACGGCAGCGATTGGTCGGCCGATCATTTCTTCGGCGCTATAACCGTAGAGATCCTGGGCGCTCTTGTTCCAAGCCACGACGATGCCGTCGAGATTACTGCTCACGATGGCTTCGTCGGAGGAAGCCACGATGGCAGCCAACTCGTGGCTGCATTTCTCGGCCCTGGAGCGGGCTCCGTTGGCGCGGATCAATGGCTCCCCTTTTTTGTACGCTTAAAACGCGCACTCTCAGTAACTATCCGCTCTGCGGTCTGAGACAGGCTCCGCCTTACGTTTTATGTATCCTGTTATGTATCTTGGGACCTAGGGCTCGCCTGAGGAAAAACTGCATTTCCTGCCCCTCGGTGGGAACTGCTTCGACAAGGCGATGTTGGAACTTCCTGCGTTCAGTGCCCAAGAGCACTGACACGCACAATCGAATGTAGCCGAGAGTACCAAGGCAATGCAAGTGAATTGTTCTCAGTTTGGGGATTTCGTCTCCGATTCCCATTTTGGAACTGACGACACCGCGGTTGCCTTATCGGAGACAAGCCACCAGAACATCTACAGCACTAACTCCGGCTCGTCTCAGTTATCAGGAAGAGTAGCTATCTCGATTACACTCCGCACATAACTAAGCTTTTCTCGGTTGTACTTGCTCGGGTCGGGGGTCTTGGTCACAATCTGAATTCCGCTCGTCATATCCTTCCCAGGTCATAAAACGTAGGTGGGTCCTTCCGCACGCCTTCCCCCAGAGCTTGCCGGATGACCGCTAGGAGTTCGGCATCGTCTACGGGTTTCTGGAGAAAGGCCTTCGCTCCGGCGTCCAAAGCGCGCTTCTGGTTGCCCAGGCCGTCGCGAGCCGAGACGATGATGACGGGGATTATAGCGACGGAGGGAATCATCTTGAGCCTTTCCATCACCAGGAAACCGCCGCCAGCCGGCAGACCGAGGTCTAGGAGAATTAGATCCGGCGAGCTTCTCCGTGCCTCAGCCACAGCCGAGAAGGTATCTCCTGCAAGGCAAATGTCATAGTGGTTCGCCTTGAGACGCACGTGCATACCTTGTAGTACATCCGGATCGTCATCGACGATCAGAATCTTCTTGTTACGCATTTACCATCCTCCTGGATGAAGTTTCGGCGTTGATAAGTTCCTGAATTCCGAAGGCCAGCTGCTGCACAAGCTCTTCCGTTGATTTACCCGAGCTTCGCGTGGCCAGCGCAAGGGACTGAAAAGAAGTCGAAAGCGTCAGGCCGGCTTGCTGGACGTGATCGTGCAATTGTTCGCGTATCCTCTTGCTGATTGCCTCACCGCCAATTTTGTCGGTAATCGCCACCATGAAGAAGAGTTCCACCGCCCCTGCCACGCCCATTTTCGGCAGCAGGACGTCCAGATGCGAGTGCAAGCAGCGTTGCAGAACTTCGCGAACCCCGTGAGACTGTTCTGTGCGCACTTCATCTGAGAGCCAACCGCTCTGGGAGCCGATCTCCGTTACCACGAGTGTGACGGGACCATCTGCGCGTCCCTCCTTACGGAACGCGGGGGAAATCAGGGCGGGCAAAGAGAAAATCGGTAAAGTAACGGAAAAGACGGAGCCTTGTCCCGGCGTG
>Ga0302324_100001374_pt1 | contig 59529 bp, 57 predicted proteins | sample Palsa_T0_1_FD_201949 | JGI IMG/M metagenome (GOLD analysis project Ga0302324, IMG submission 201949) | Peat permafrost microbial communities from Stordalen Mire near Abisko, Sweden - Palsa_T0_1 | ecosystem: Environmental > Terrestrial > Soil > Palsa > Peat permafrost | place: Sweden: Abisko...
ATCCACAGACTCAGAAGCCACGTGCAAACCGCCGCGATAACGATGACACCGAGTCCCTGCAAGTACACCGTGAATGAAAACATGGATATGTGGGTTCGAGCGGCGTGGGCGTTTGGATGCAATATTTGGAGAAATGTTTTACGAATCCGTGATTTAGCGGCGTCCAACCAGCCGTCTTGGGCTCACAGACACTTAAGCGCCACTGTCGCGGCATTGAAACAGGCATCAGCTTAGATAATTGAGTAATAATGAGGGCGTTGGCCGGGTCTTTTGTATGAGCAGCAATTCCGCTGCGTTCAATAACACTATTGAGGATTCAACTATGCAGATCAATAAAATGTCGAGCGCGGCAATGGCTGCGGCAGCCGCCATGCTGTTCACTTCCGCCATCAGCACCGCATCGTTTGCTGCGGATGCCGCCACCGTGAAGTGTACCGGCGTGAATTCCTGCAAGGGAACTTCCGAGTGCAAGTCGGCAAAGAATAGCTGCAAAGGCATGAACAGCTGCAAGGGTCAGGGCTTTGTATCGATGACGGCTGCCGCCTGCACGGACGCCAAGGCTAAGGCCGCCGCTGCCGCGAAGTAAGCGACGCTAAGGCGATGAGAAGGGACCGGGCGCCAATCGCCCGGTCCCATTTTGATGAAACTTTCCGGCTTTGGTCTTGGCCTGCGAACGCCCCACTATGAGGCCATCTTGAGCGAGCCTCATGCAATCGATTGGCTCGAAGTCATTACCGAAAATTACCTGGTTCCCGGCGGCAAGCCACTCAACTATCTGGAACGCATACGCGAGCGATTCCCGATGGTGATGCATGGCGTTTCCCTCTCCATCGGCAGCACCGATGCCATCGACTTCGACTACTTGAAACTGGTGCGGGCGCTGGCCGCTCGCATCGAACCGCACTGGATTTCCGACCACCTTTGCTGGACCGGAGTTGCAGGACGGAATTTGCACGATTTACTGCCCCTGCCCTACACCGAAGAAGCCTTAAGCTGCGTGGTCGAGCGAGTTGGCCAGGTCCAGGATGCCCTGGGAAGGCAACTGCTCCTGGAAAACGTATCGAGCTATCTCACCTTCAAATCCTCCGAGATGAGCGAGTGGGAATTCTTGTGCGAAGTGGCGGCGCGCGCCGACTGCAACATCCTGCTCGACATCAACAACATCTATGTGAGCAGCATCAATCACGGCTTTGATGCGATGAATTATCTACAAGCCATGCCGAAGTCTCGCGTGCGCCAGTTTCACCTTGCCGGACATAGCGATATGGGCGGCCATTTGATCGACACGCACGACCATCCCATCGTGGCGCCGGTGTGGGATCTGTACTCGAAAGCGGTCGCGCTGTTCGGCGACGTGCCAACGATGATCGAGCGTGACGACAACATTCCCGAGTTGGGCGAACTGGTTGCGGAACTCAATGTCGCGCGCTCGCTGGCGGCGGTTCACTCGCGGCGGGCGGCCTGATGCACGCAAATCAGCTGCGCGAATTGCAGCATGACATGCAGCGGCACTTGCTGGGCGAGGAGAGCCGCGTTACATCGGCCATCGTGGACGCGCCGCCGTTGCGCGCCGCGGATCGATTGGCGATTTATGCCAATGCCTATCAAGCGCGCTTGATTGACGCCCTGGACGACACGTATTCCATCCTGCATGGGCTGCTTGGCGATGAGATATTTTTCGCGTTGGGTGAGGCATTCATCGCGGCATATCCCTCCGTGCACCGCTCGATTCGTTGGTACGGACGCGAGCTTGCGGATTTTCTCGCCACAAACCCGCCGTACAATGAGCAACCCATTGTCGCCGAGGTCGCGCTGCTCGAATGGACGCTGGCGGAGGTATTCGATGCCAAGGACGCCGAGCCGTTGCCGCGCACCGCCCTGTCTTCGGTGGATCCGACCGCATGGAGCGGCCTCAAGTTCGAGTTTCACCCTTCATTGAGGCGGCTTGAGTTTGATTGGAATACAACGGCCGTGTGGCAGGCGATGAGCCGCGAGGAGACGCCGCCAAAGCCTGCGCGGGGACCTCAGCGGCTGCCGTGGCTTCTATGGCGGCAGAACCTACAGAATTATTTTCGTTCACTCACCCCCGCGGAGGCCGCCGCGCTCGATGCCGCCCTGCGCGGCTGCAACTTCGGAGAGATCTGCGAAGCCCTGAGTACGCGGATGCCCTACGATGAGATTCCGCCGGCCGCCGCAAGCTTTCTGGGAGCCTGGGCGGACAGCGGAATTATTGTCGGCATAGATTAGCTCAGCCAGGTTCCGGGGGCCGGCCGCTCATCGAGCTTCGCTCCACGGCCTTATCGAAGTCGGCGAGCAGATCAGACATCGCAGTCGCGGTCGCAAATTCGCGGATCCATTGACGTACTGACTCCAGATTCGTGGTCGGATACGCGGCCAAGAGCGCGTCGACATCGAGCATGTCCTGAGGGCGATGCGCCACCGCCTTCATGATCAATAAATCTTCGACGCGCGGCAGTCTTACCGGCACCCCACCGACGTCATGGACTTGTGCATGCGCGACCGCGCGGTTTTCAAATGACAAGCCTCCAAAAATTACATCAATGTCGATCGCGCTTGCAGAATGCTTGAGCAGCAGAACGCGCGAGCGTCGTGCGAACTCGAGCGCATGGTCGATTCGAGGAAGAATCCCATAGGCCTCTGCACTGTTGATTGCGCGCTCCCATTCGGAATCTGCAAGAATCACGAGCGCGTCAATATCTTGGGTGAATCGCGGCCGGCTCAGAAGTGATACTGCAACGCCACCGACAATGATGGATTGGGCGGGTATGTCTTCCAACCACTTCCCCAAGTCCGCCAGCGGGGCCAGCAGACCTGAGGGAATGGATTCAGACATCGGACGCCTTGCGGATTTGCGCCCAGCGCTCGCGCACTTGCTCGATCCCGCGCTCTCGATCAGGATCTAACCCAAAAAGCGCACGGGAGCCGATGAGAGCGCTCAATTGGCGCAATCGCATCTCCATCGAGCTCTCACGCAGCGCAGCGGTTTCCGCCTCCCGGGAAACTCTCCAGCGCTCCCGGAATTCACGCGCCTGTTTGGGCGTAATCAATGACATGCGCCATCATACGCCGGCCGCCGCACGCTTTCTTTCCTAGAGCGGGCCGCCGCCGTCGCCCACCATTTGCTTGCGAACCAGCGGAATTGGCGGTCCTCCGAACGACAAGAACTGGTCGTGGAATTCATGCCAGCGACTTTGGTCGTCCGCGGAGGGCGCAGCGGCACCTGCCGGAGCGGTCTTGGCGAGCCAGTCGGCGCGCAGCTTGCGAATCATGAGTTTGCCGAGGGTGTAGTTCAGATAAGCCGGGTCGTAAGTGCCGCGCGCAGCCTGCTGGCGCGCGTTGCCGGGATCCTCGAAGGCCTGTTCCCTGAACATTTTTTCGGATTGCGCCACGGTCATGCCCTCCGTATGCAAGCCGATGGCCGAGAGCAAGCGCACGTCGCGAAGCAGGGCTTCGTTGATCTGGCCGACATGGGTCTCGGCATCACCTTTGCCCAATCCCATGTCATACATCATCTCCTCGCAGTAATGAGCCCAGCCCTCTGCAAACGCATATCCGACCCACAACGCCTCGAGCTTGGAGGGATTCGCGTTCGCGTGCAGGAACTGCAGGAAATGCCCGGGCCACACCTCGTGCACGGAGGTGAACAGCAGCGAAGCTTCACCCGGAATATAGGAGGCTTGCTCGGCCTTGCTCCACTTCGGATCCGGCGGCGCGATGTTGTAGGTCGATGCCACACCGTGATCGTAGGGTCCCGGAATGTTGATGAAGGCGGCATTGGATCGATTGTAGGGCGGCGCTTCGGCCACCAAAATTTCATCACTGCCTGGAATCGATGCTACATTGTTCTTGACGATGAAATCCTTGAGCATGCTCAGCTGCGTTCGCGCCTCCTCGACGGGGCCGCCTTTGGGCTTGTTTGCGGCCATCTTCGCGACACATTGCGCCAGGGAGGCGTGCGGCGCGTAAGTGCTGCAGGCTTCTTTCAGCGCCGCGGTGTTGCGCTCGAGATCCGCGCGACCCATGGCTTCGATCTGTGCGAGCGGCATGTCGACCTGCTCGGTCTGCTTGACCATCTGCGCGAACAAATCACCGCCAAAGGCAAATTTGTCATTGGCATTCTTGCGCTCGGCGACCAGGTAGTCCTTGAGTGCGTTCATCGCCTGTGCGGCCGCCGTATCGACATCGGTGAGCTGCTTTTGCAAATCGGGATCCGCCACCGACTTGAACACCGCCGCCACGTCTTTGCCATAAAAATCGGCGAGTCCGCCAAATTGGGCGATTCCCAATTCAACGTACGTTTTTGGCAGAGGCGATTTTAGATTTTCCTTGATGGTGATCGTCATCCTCGGAATCGCGCGCGCGTACTTGATGTACGCCTTCATGCGCACGTCGAGAGCCGCGTAGTTGCGGCTCAGATACATATCCGGGTCGATTTGCGAGATGTACCATCCCGGATTGCTGAACGGAAACTGAGTCTTTTCGATCCAGAATAGATCTTTGTCGACGACGGCAAGCAGGGTTTCGCGATCGAAGCGCTCTCGCGGCTGCAGGCCGGCCGGATCGACGGCGGCGATTTGATCGCGCTGATCATGCAAGCGCGCGATCTCGCGCTTGATGCCGTGCGCGCTCAAGTCGGGCAGCTGGCCGTCGAATTCGTGGCGGCCCGATTGCGCGGCAAAGGCCGGCTGAGCGATCATGTAATCTTCGATAAACGCGTTCGACAGCTTGATCCACGCCTGGCTGGCCGGCGAAGGGCCCGCGGGCTTGGGCGGAGGCGGCGCCGATTGATTGCAAGCTGTAATGGCAAAGAGCAGGACGCCCGACAATGCGGCGCCCAAGTTAAGCGACTTCCACATAGCAACTCCCCCTTCTTAGTTCTAAGACTCGTCGAAAAACGCAAAGCTGCGCCCGGTCCTACAGGATCGGCTGCCTAAAAGTCGTACGCTCCGCCGCGTTCCAGAGCGCGCTTGTAAGCGTCGCGCGCGTGAATGCGATTGAGGAATCCCATCAGCTTAGGGCGGCTGTCATTCAAGCCTGCTCGGGACGCCGCGGCTTCCAGCGGAAAGCTCATTTGTATATCGGCGGCCGTGAATTGCTCACCGGCAAACCAGGAGTGCAAGCCCAGCTCAGCCTCCATGTAATCCAGGTGGCGCTTCAGGTTGGGTCCAATGAAGGTATTCTGCACCGTGGCGGCGATACGGCGGGCAATCGCGCTGATGGGCCACGGCGCGGGATTGGTGGCGATCCGGTCGAATACCAGTTTTAACAGCAGCGGCGGCATGGCCGACCCTTCCGCATTGTGCAACCAGTAGGTGTAGCGCAGACGCTCCGGCGTACCGGCGGCGGGTATCAGGCGTCCCGCGCCATATTTATCAACGAGATATTCGACGATGGCGCCTGATTCAGCCACGGTGACGGCGCGATCGACGATGACCGGAGATTTCCCCAGCGGATGGACCGCCAGCAATGACGGCGGCGCCAGCATCGTTTTTGCGTCCCGTTCATAACGTTTCACTTCGTAGGGGACGCCCAGTTCCTCGAGCAGCCACAACACCCGCTGCGACCGGGAATTATTGAGGTGGTGAACGATGACCATCGAGCGATTGTAAGCTTAAGAACCGGTCGGAGCGAACCACTTGGCTTTGACGCTGCGAAACTCGAGTCTGGCCTCGCAACGAGCTGCGGTTTCGCCCCAGGCTGGGGTAAGCAGCGGCATCCCGGCCGAAGTTTCCGGCGTTGCTCAGGAATCTATAGACACAGGACCATCTCGGACTGCAAGACATACGGTTGGCGAGTTAATTTCCATCGATCTTGGCCACGGGATTGTGACCGCAAGACTCCATCGGCACCGACACTGTCACGCGCTAAGTGACTGCTTTCTCTGAGAGATTTTGGTGCCTTTGTTTGAATTTAGCCGAAGAAGCAGATTACTCCGGACGGACTGTACGTTGCAACATTGCGCCGACGATCTTACCGTTGCCGGATTCCTGTACGAAAACGATCACTCGAGCATTATTCGAGGCCAATTCCCGCTCCAATGGCACTCGGAACTCTTGGCTGAATTTTTGCCCAGGATTAAGCACTCCCACTTTTGAAAGGTATTCGACAACGGCAACATGAGCCAAGTTTTTGCCCCGATTTTCACCGCGCAAAACTTTTGTTTCTATCCGATCCAGCGCGATTGCAAGGTAAACATCGGCTCTGCGTTGTTCTGCATTACCATCGACTTCGATTCGTCCGCTCAAGTTTGCCGGGGCTCCGGATTCAACCCTAATCGACGCGACACTCACGGGAATTTTAATACTTGCGGCCGCCGACCGAAAAATGTGTTCGATTTCCTCGCGATCGCTAAAGCGCATTTCCATGGCGCCGTCGACAATAACTTGTGGGGTGTACGGAGAACGCATCTTGAGTGCGCGAACATAGGCCCCTTGCCGGGCAGTGAGCTGCGCTGATGCAAACGGGTCTGGCCAGCTATTGTTCCAATAATCCATGTGTTCGCTGAGGACAATTAGGTTCGCGCCCGGAATGGGTTGAACCGCATCAAGTTGCATTAAAAACGCGTCCGCGGGGGGGCAAGAGGAGCACCCTTCTGCCGTGAATAATTCGACGAGCACGGGCGAAGGCACAGATCCAGCATTGACATCAGCAGGTCTTCCCGCGCCGTTCCCTAGTGAAAAAGTCAGAAAGATAATTGGTGTGAGTCGCACGACAACTTACCTCTTTACGCCTGGGATTGGGAATCAGCTTGTCCGCTTAGAGTTTATGCCGGAAGTCCGCCGTCGGCTATCATTGCGCTCAGCGCGCTCGACACAGCAATAGTTAGCCCACTTAACCAGATGAGAACGAAGTTGCTGACCGCCGCCCGGCGCACAAAGGGTGAATCGAACATTCCGATCAAGATCATTTCAGTGGCCTCCTTTGACGTGCAAGCCTGCCGCGCCGAGCGCCTGCGCCAATTGCACTTCGATGCGCTCAGCCTCGGTGCGTTTGATGTACTGCAAATGCATCGTCGGGCCGGTCAGCACTTCGAGGCCTCCCTTCAACACGCTGCCCGCCGCCCGGATGCCCGCTTTGTGCTGATCAAATCGCTGCGCTGGTGCGTACTTGCTCATGCCGACATAGATGCCGTAAGTCTCATCCCTATCGCTGTAATCCAGCAGCACCAGGTAGATGTTCGATCTGCCCTTCGCGGCCGCACCGAAACCCGATGCGATTTCATACACCTCGGGAAGCCACTCGATGTGGCGCATCGGCAGCCACTCCGGAACGGATGACGCGGCGCAAGCCCACAATTGTTCGAGCACTCGCTCGATGTAAGTGGACATTTCCCCGCGCATCCACAGCTCGTGAATGCAGTGAGCCCCGATGAGTCCGTCGGCTTTCTCCAAGGCGCGCTTGAGGCGAGCCGTAATCTGGCCGTGGCTCAATCCTTGGAGCGGTCGGCTGGCGGGCGAAGTTTTGGCGTCAAGGGTGGGCAAACCTGCGATCAAAGAACGCGTTGTGAACACTTTCAGCGTCTGCCGACAGGATAACCCGAAGAAACCGATTTTCCATCTCCGGAATCTCAATCCAAGATCGAATTCGCCCGTCTTCACGGACGTCGGTACGCATCTCCGCCCTTCCATCTGATTTCCCCTTGGCAGGGGTCCAACAGTTGCTGGACGCCGGAGGACAACCCCATGGTGCGGAGCATGGCAAACGCTCGAACTTGTGCGTCCGGAAACGCTTCATGAACACGAGCGGCGGCCGCGAGCAGGGTTCGCCCCTTCGTAATGACGTCATCAATCAGCACGACGCTCGGCGGAGTGAGCCTCGAGCGCTGCATCTCAAATGATTCATAGTGCCGGGCGACGGTCGGCCGGGTGCCGGGCGCCGCGGTTGCGGACTTACGCACGGCATGAATGCGATGCAGGCCCGGCCACGCTGAAGTCCCCAGACCCTCGCGCACCAGCGCATCGGCAAGATCTGCCGCCACCCACGCGCTTCCTGCCGGCTTGGGCGTACTTCCAGGGACCGGCACCAGAAGGTCGGTGGCGTGGAAAAAGCCGGCCAATTGCGCGGATTCTTCGGCCAACTGATGCACGCGCGCGGCGTATTTGATCAGAAAGTGCGCGTCTCCCTCTTTCAGCAATGCGCGCAGCAATCGAGACCGCTCGCAGACGGCGCCTGTTCCGCCCGGCGAGTAGACGTAACAGGAGGCAAACGCAATCGTATGGATCATTGCTATCTTAAGGGCTCATCGCTCGAGATCGTCATCTCTCGTGCGCTCGCCCACCGCCATGGGCGCTGGTTCGGCCTGAGCGCTGCGCATCCGCAGCCAGCTCTCGCGGGCCTCGCGACGAATCTCCTCGAGACTCTGCGCTTTGCCCACGGCTGGCGCGTCCTGCCCGGCAGTTCTTTCGGATCGCGCGTCGAGCCTGGCCTGATGCTCATCGCGCAGGCGCTCTGCCACAATGCTTCGATAGCCATGCCGTTCCATTTCGAACGCTACCCGCGGAATATAGAGTCCCGGTTCGCGATCAATGCCTTGAGCTTGCAGCGTGCGATGATCTATTCGAGCGTCCAGGTGCGCTTCCTGCAGTGCCTCATTGGTCACCGTCGCCCAGCGCGCACGTACGTGCAGCAATTCGTTGATCGCCGGAGCCAACCCGGCCTCCCGGCGATTCCGATCATTCCATTCAAGCGTGGTTTTCGCGCCCAGACCGTCGGTCACGACCTCGCGGGTGGTCGCGAGCAGGTGCGCGTGAAAGTTGCGCGCATCGCTGCCGGGAAAGTCCCTGGGCGCGTGAATCGCCACATCGACGGCAAACCGATATCGATCTGACAGCTCCTGCGAAAAACCCCTGACCAGGCCGAGGCGCTGCTGCGCCGACAGTTCGACCGGTAGAGCAACGAGATACTCGCGGGCGACGCGGGCGTTTCTGCGGGACTCTGCGCCTTCAGCGGTGTTCCATAAATTGGCCCGGTCCTTCGCCCACGCCATATCCTCGGCGGTGAATTGGCTGGGTACGATGATTTCCTTGTGCATGACATCCTGACGATTGGAATGATCGTAGGTCTTGCCGCTGCGTTCATCGCGGATGCGTTCTCCGGCGCGATACGCGGCAGCGCTCACCGCGCTGCTGCCATTGGAACGGCCGAAGGTCTTCAGATTCAGGAAATAGACAGCCACGTGCTGCTAAACCCGTTGCATGAACTGGAAATGTTCCGGTTCCAGCGCGTATCCGGCCGCTTCCGCCTCGAATGGCTCGTCAATTGTCAAAAGCTCGATGTTGGCCGCTTCCGATTCGTTGATCGGCATGAAGACGCCAGGCTCACAGTGCAGTTCGTGATCGGGGAGCAGCGAGTCGCAATGCTCGCAATGATTCGCCCAGTAGGAGTTCCATGTGACTTCGCTATAGGCCTCGCGATAAGTCGGACATAGCGCGAGCACGCGCCGCAGAACCGGCTCGGAGAGATGCGACACATAGAAGAGAAACGCTCTGGCGGCGACCGGCTGCCACGTACCCTCCTCGTCCGACGTCTCAGCGTCCAGCACCTCGTGATTGGGCGGTACCGCCAACGCCAGGACGCCAGTCACCCGGCCGCAGTGGGAGCATTGCACGCGTGTGGTGGCGGCAATAAAGCTCGTCGCGCGAAAATCACTCATGCGCACCCCGCCCAAACGCCACCTTCACCCATGCCGCCGAAGAGGCGCCTTTGAAGTAACCGCATAGGTCCGGCAGTTGCTCGATTTCAGAGGGCATGACTGCCGCTTCGGTGACATGGTGGTCGGTGACGCTGCGCGAGCGACGGCTGCCGCGCGCCAAGAAGGCCGCGTCGCGATCCCTGCCTCGGGAGATCTGCCGCCTGAGAACTTCACGTTCGCCGATCAAGCGCGAAGCAAACTGCGATGTGCCGCCATTTTCGCTGCCGGAACACCTCAGAATCAGGGTGTTCCCGCAGTTTTCCACAATGGTCTGCGCCTCTCCCCCATACGTGCTGGAGACCTGGGCAATCGATTGAAAACCGAGGACGCACCTGCCTCCAAATTTTCGCAATCGAGCCAGCGCGTCTTTGAGTCCATCGATTGCGCCGAGCGCGTCGAGTTCGTCAACCACGAACCAGAGCCGCTGGTCGTGGTCTTGAGATTGACTCATGGCTTCGAATATCGCCAACCGCATCCAGGCCGCGATCATCGATTTCAGCGCGGCTATCTGACTGGCTCGGTAGGGAATGAACAGCAGGGTGGGACAGGCATGGGTCCTGACCCATGAACGAACCGAAAACGGCGCCGCGCGCTGGCGCCGGATGTAATCGAAGGCCGCGATGGCAGAGCCTGTAACCGAGCGTATCGAACCGAACATGGTGAATACCATGTTGAACAGCAGGGCCGAGTAGGTCACGCCCCAGCGCATCGATGGCCGTGTCGCGCCGACGAACAACGGGTCGGCGATCAAACCTGAGTTAAGTTCGCTCATGCTCGCCTCCTAGACGCCGAACATGCCGCGAACCCAGGCGACAATCTGCGGCGCACCGAAGCCGATGGCGATGCCAAGAATCGCGCCGATACACCACCCCCAGGACATTCGGTTTGCCATTGCCATTCCGCCCAGAACCATGACGAGAATGATGGCAACCGGTGTCAACCACGCGAGAATGTTTGTCTGCAGTGCAGAGGCGCCCGTCATGAATGGCGAGGTTTGCGCCATCGCGAGATCGGGCGCGCACATCAAGAGTACAAGAGCCTCGGGGATCAGCGCGATGCGCTGCAAGTCAAACCGTGTCCAGAGGGGGTAATGCATGGCGGAATTCCTTTTCCGGCAGATAGTGAAGTAGGCGAAGCCGAGTCGGCAACCCTAGATCTCGGTCTCGAGCGCGCCAATCTCTCTCTCGCCGCGCCGAGCCGCCAATTCTTCTCGCTTTGCCTTGCCCGGCGCACCGAAACGGAATTGCTGAACCACGAAGGAATGGTCGTACTGCATTTCGCCTTCCTTGTCGGTCCAGTTGTTGGAGCGCACCTGCGCTTGAACGATGAGTTGATCTCCCTTGCGGGCATGCTTGGCGATTGCTTCTCCGAGACTCTCGAACGCCACGAACCAAACAGTGGTAACCGCCTCGCGCGCGTTGCCGTGCTCGTCCTTGCCCGCATAATCGTTTCCCACCAGGCAGATCTTCGTATAGGCGGTTTCGCCCTTGACGGCGAACTCTGGATCTTTCGCGAGATTGCCGACGGCGGTGAGTGTGAAGCTGTTCATGATGACTCCTTGACTGTTTGTGTTGAAAATTGCAGCGGACCCAGCCGCTGCGGAATACAGTTTGCTAGGAGCAAAGAGAAACTAAAACGCAATTAAGTATTGCATTTGGCGAGATAGAAGCAGGTCACACGCCGGGCTTGGCGATCTCAGCGTAGGAGTTCTCGAGCCACAGCTTGACTCTTTGACGCTCGAGCAATCTCAAACCGCTGCCGTCACCAGCGCTATTGTTCGCGATCGCCCAGAAACTCGCGCTGCTCGCATCGATCTTCATCATCGAGGTCTCATGCAAGCGCTTTAGCGTCACGATGCCGGCGCCCATCTCGATGGCGCGCTGCTTCTCTCCCGACTGTTCGAGGATCCGGAAATCATTGCCTCGCAGTTGATTCAGAACCAGCGTGTAATTCAACCGGGAGCCGTGCCGATCCAAGAGTTCCCGCAACAAATCCACCGAATCCCGTCCCGCGTCCATGACGTGCCAATAGCGAATGTTCAGGCCGATTTCAGGCGCGACTTCCAGCAATTGCGAATCGTCCATCCACTGCGTCAAGCGGTCGCCCGTTTGCGCCGCGAGGTCGACTAAAATGCGGCGTTGCGGTTTCTCGGCGGCGGCCTCGACAATCGCGTCGAGACTTTCATAGCTATCGACGAGAATCGGAGATGCGTACCCTGCATAGAAGCGCAGCAGCGCGCCATGCGATCGATCCGAATCATAGGCGAGAAACTCGATCGAGTTGTCGATCATGTACTGCGCCAGCAAGCGCGCCACGAGCGATTTGCCCACCCCGCCCTTCTCGCCGCCGATCAAATGGATATTCGTCATCGCGCCGCCTGCCGGACTCATCCTGGGACTCTGGCATTGGGCGCATCCCACACGGTTGAGAACAGCCGCGCGAAATTGGCTCCCAGCAGCTTGTCGATGCGGCTATCGGTCCAGCCGCGCCGCGCCAAGTCTTGGGCCAAGCGGTTGAATCGCAGCGGATCGTCGTATTCCGGCACGATGGTCAGAACATCCGCGCTTTCGCCGGGTGCCGCGTAGCCCGCCTTTATTCGCGCCTCTTCGTCTTTTCGGGCGTGCTCGCGATAGGCATCCGTCAGCGGCACTCCGGAGATCGAACCGTCGGTGCCGAGCCCCACATGGTCCTCGCCGCAAACGTTGACCGCGTACTCGATGTGACGGATCAAGTCTTCGGCATGGGGCTGCCCCGATAATCGCAAGAACGGCATGAAGTAGATGCCAACGACCCCGCCGCGGTCGGCCAGCGCTTTCAATTCGGAATCGCGAGTGTTGCGCGGCAGATCGACGAGTGCACGGCAGCCTGTGTGCGTGATCGCCATGGGCACTTTCGAGGCCGCGATGCCCTCGGCGATGGTGCGGGGACCTGCGTGGCTCAGATCGAGCAGCAGGTTCAAGCGATTCATTTCGGCAATGAAATCGTATCCTAGCTTGCTCAAGCCGCCATCTGCCTTTTCGATGCAGCCGTCGCCCATGAGATTGCGCACGTTATAGGTGGGCTGGACGATGCGCACGCCGAGGTCGGAGAAGACGGCGAGGTTCTTTAGATCCCCCTCGAGCATGGTCGTATCCTGGCAGCCGTAAATGATGCCGAGGCGTTTGCTGGACTTTGCCGACTGGATATCCGAGCCGCGCAGAATCTTCACGAGGACATCTGGGTGCGCCGTCAGTTCGTGCTCGACACCCGCGATATTCTTGACGGTGCCCATGAACTTGTTGGGCCCATTGCCGACGTCGTTAATCGTTAGGTTAATGGCCGTGACACCGGAATCTCGCGCATCCGCGAGGCCGCGCGCCGACAGTGGCGCATCATCGGGCCGATCGGGGTCGAATTCGCCGAGTCCGCCGAGAGCGTCGATCACGATCGTGCGATCGTATCGGGCACGCGAATAGCCTGCGCGCGCGTCTCCTAGGGCCCCTGACCATTTAGCAACGATGGTGGCGGCGGCGACACCGCCAATGAGCTGGCGTCTACTGAGCATCTGCGACTTGTTCCATGTGAACTTTAAATCCGGGGACCCAACCCTCTTTGCCCCGAAACTCCGTGACAACATCATAGGCGTTTGCAGCGCTGTGCTGCCAGCGGCTGCGGTACACCAGCGTTTTGCCATTTTCCATGTAGCTCGTGTCCGGAAAGATCAGAGAATCCTTGTCCTGCGACACCGGTCCGCGGCTGAAGCCTCCTGCGCTTTCGATGTACAGATATTCCAGCTGCTTCTCCGAGGAATTCCAAAAATAGATCGACTCACCCAGGGCGTCTGGTTTTCCATCGGCGCGCACGGTATGCCGGTCGCGTAGAAATTTGCCGTCGTAGATCCAGCTGAAGCAATGCTCGTCGGTCTGCTTGCCGTCGGGGAAGGTGCCGAGCCAGCAATGCCCCGCTAAGTATGCCAAGGGCTGATAGGCAACCGCCGGATCGGCGAATGAACAGCAAGGGATGAGGAGCAGAAAGCCGATGAACTTACACATATTTGTTCTCCGTGCGTGGTCTATGTGAGGATGCTCGCGGGCCGCCTCGGTCGAGCAGCTTGAAATGCCGGCGCAGCTGGCGAACCGCGGCGTCGAAATAAGCGATATCTCGAAAAGTGCGCGCCTGCATGACGCCGCCCTCCATGGCGGTGAGCACGAACTGCGCCAGTTCTCGTCGATCGACGCTAGGCGAAAACCGCCCCTTTGCCTGCTGCAAGCATTCGACGATGGCATCGATCCAGGCGCTGAAATTCTTGGCCAGGAGCTGCCGGACCGGCTCGTCGGGCTCGTGCAGCTCCAACGCCAGGCTGCCTATGGGGCAACCGTACGAGCAATCTGTGTCCGCCAGTGATTTGCGGTAGCGCGCGAGAAGCGCAAATATCTTCTCGATCGGATCGCTCACCCCCGCCCAAGCCGGCTCCAGCAGCATGCGACGGATGCCTTCGTGATACGCAGCCAGGACTGCGGCCAATAAATCGGTCTTGCTTGGAAAGAAGTGATAGAGACTGCCGCTGTTGACCTTGGCGGTTTGCAGCACGTCCGCAATGCTGGTGGAGTTGTAGCCTTTGTCCCAGAACAATTGCATGGCGGTCAGCACCAGACGGCTGCGAGTATCGGTGGAATCCACCAGTTTGACTTGGTTGATCATTCAACTCAATTTTCAATCATACCAATCTGCGCGTCAAGACAGCGCCGGGCTACTTCTCGGCCTTCACGTATTGCGCTTTTCCCGCGCCGAACGACCAATCTTCCGGCGCCACCCCCACAAGCGAAATCAGTACGTCCTCCGGCCTCATGCCGGGACGCTTTGCGAGCCTTTCCGCAATAGTCTTATAGATTGCCAGCTTCACCGGCTGCGTCCGTTGATTCAGCGTGATTTGAATCGCCACGATATCGTCGGTGCGGTTTATGCCCAGGTAGGTGGGATCGTATATGAAGTCGCCCGGCGCATGCTCGGTAAGAACTTGAAAGCGATCCTGCTCCGGGACGCTCGCAACCTCGACCAGCGCTGCATGGACTTCTTCAGCGACGGCTCGGCGGTATTCAGTGGATTTCCCTTCACGAAAGGAGATTCGTACAAGCGGCATGGTATGAGCTCCTGAAGCCCCGCTATTTCGCGATTCGGACAGCGCCTATATTATCCTGTCCTCGTCGCTACTCAACAATCACGGAGATGAGCATGCCAATGTTGAAGCTATCGCGAGCAGCCTGCGCCGCGGCGGCGCTGATCTTCAGTTTAATCGCTGTTTCTGCGGCGCAAGAATCCGGCGCCTCGAAACACTATGTGCTGCGCGCGACCCCGGACAACGTTCAGTGGGGTTGGTACGACATCAATGAGAAGCCCAAGCTCACGGTTCACTCGGGCGACACGATCTCGATCGAGACGCTCTCGCACTCCCTCGGGCAGATCAAACCCGGGGTGGAGATGGATGAGATCGTGAGGCTGCGAAAGTCCAATCCGGGCGGCGGTCCCCACTCGATCACCGGGCCGATCTATGTCGAGGGCGCGCAGCCAGGCGATACCTTGGAAATCCGCATTCTCAAAATTGTCCCGAAGTCGGATGCGTTCAATTTCAACGTGCCGGGGAAGGATTTCCCCACTGTCGGTCAGCTGGCGTCCGAATTTCCGGAAGGGTTCGTGCGCTATTACAAACTGGACTTGGTGAAGATGCAGACGCAGTTCAAGCCCGGAATCGTCATCGATTTGAAACCCTTCCCCGGAACATTCGCGGTCGGCGTGGATCCCAACGAGCCTGAGGCCAAGGCCGGGCCTCCCATACGCGACGCGAAGGGGCGCACCAGCACGCTGCGGCCGTGGAAAAACGGCTCCAACATGGATGTGAACGAACTTCAAGCCGGTTCAATCATTTACTTTCCCGTGTTTCAGGAAGGTGGATTGATCTGGACCGGCGATTCGCACTGCCGGCAAGGCAATGGCGAAGTGAACCTCACCGCATTGGAGTGTTCATACAAGGAAATCGAAATTCAGCCCATCGTGCGCAAAGACCTGAAAACCGAATGGCCGTGGGCGGAGACCAAAACCAATTGGGTCTTCATGGGATTCGACGAAGATCTCAATCAGGCGATGAAGATTGCGGTCGAACAAACGGTCAACTGGCTTGCGGCGCAAACCATGGTCCCCATGAGCCGGGAGGAAGCATACGCGCTCACGTCGATTGTCGGGGATTGCCGAGTTTCGCAGGTCGTTGATATCCGCAAAGGCGTGCATTGCTTGATTCCGAAGGCGATTTTCGTCAATTACAAGCCGGCGGTACGCCAGAGCGCGATCGCAAAACGCGTGCGCTGAAATAAGCTTGTCAAACGGCCAGCGATTGCTGGCCGCCCTGACCGCGCCGGCGATGGCGCGCGCGATCTGCGCGGCGATCAGTCCTTGGCCAGCTGCACCACCATCTTGCCCGTATTGGCGCCCGTGAATAGGCCAATCAGGGCCATTGGCGCCGCATCGATGCCCTGCTCAATGGTGGTGCGATACTTGATACGGCCGTCCTTGATCCAGCCTTTCATGTCGTGGAGAAACTGCGCCCGCTTCGATTCGAACTCATAGAACACGAAGCCTCGCATCGTGACGCGGTTGTAAATCATGTTCGACAAAGTCGTGACTGGCTCCGAGACCGCGCCGAAGTTATTGTAAGCGGAGATCATGCCGCAAACGGCGATTCTGCCGAGCGCATTCATACGCGGCAGCGCCGCGTTCAAATGCTCGCCGCCGACATTCTCGAAGTAAACGTCGATACCTTTGGGCGCGGCCGCTTTGAGCGAGGTGCGAAGTTCGCCCTTCTTGTAGTTGATGGCGACATCCAGTCCAAGATCTTCTTTCAGCCAGCGGCATTTCTCGTCCGAGCCGGCGCTGCCGATCACGTAGCAGTTCTTGATCTTCGCGATCTGCGCCGCAACGCTGCCCACCGCGCCCGCCGCGGCCGAGACAAAAACGTTCTCGCCTTCTTTGAGCGCCCCGATGACCAGCAGCCCGCCGTAGGCGGTAAGACCGGTCAATCCCAACACGCTCATGTAGGCAACCAGCGGCATTCCGTCCGCATCCAGCTTCGACAGACCCTTGCCGTCGGAGATGAAGCGCTCTCGGAACCCGTTCATGGACTGGACGTAGTCGCCCTCCTTGAACGAGACGTTGCGCGATTTGAGCACGCGGCCGATCGCGCCGCCCATCATGGCTTCGTTGAGCGCTGCCTGGCCGGCCAGGCGCGGCCGCATGGCCGGATCCACCGACATATAGATATTCTCGATCAGCAACTGCCCGTCGCCGGGGTCGGAAACTTCAGTTTCCACGACCTTGAATTGCGACGGCAGCGGCATGCCTTGTGGACGCTCGATCAAATGAACTTCTCGACTTCTCATATTCTTACCCCCTGAGCAGAAGCTTCTAGACAGCCGCAAAGCGATTGGAGAGCACATGTTTCCAGCGGCCCGATTTGAAGCGCCAGATGAGCAGCGATCCCTTCAGCATGTAGTCGCCAATGATGGAGCTATACACCCAGACCACCGGCAAGTGAAAAAAAGTAAATGTGGCTGCCAGCACGCAACGCACACCGATCAATCCGAGAAAGGAGGTCATGAGCGGAAATCGCGTGTCCCCGGCGCCGCGCAGAGAGCCGCCGATCGCCATGTCGACGCCGAGCAGCGGCAGCATGGCCGCCATTATATAAGTGAATTCCGTGGTGCGCTGCACGGCCACATCATCGGATCCGAGAAAAAAGTGCGCCAGTCGGGTTGCATTGAATACGACCGTCAGGCCGATGAGGGTCATTGCCGCGACGGCCATGGCGCAGGCTCGCCATCCGCTGCGTGCCGCACCGTCAATATCGCCGGCGCCGAGATGCTGCCCCACCAAGGTCGCGCCCGCAATCGAGAATCCAACACCGACCACCATGGCCGCGTTCAGCATGTTGAGGCCGACGTTGTACGCCGCGAAGGCTTCGGTTCCGTAGTAGCGGCCGATGAGCGACAAAAACAAAAAGAAGCCGCACTGCAGCACCAACTGTTCGAGCGCCACCGGATAGCCGATGTGCATCAGGCGTTGATAGCGCACTTTCTTGAAGATATCGCCGGGATAGAACTTAATCGTCAATTTCTGGCGCATCCACAGCGACACGAGCACGGCGCCACACAGGCAAAAGGACAACCCTGAGGCAAACGGGGCGCCGGCTGCATCCATGCGCGGCGCCCCGAACTTCCCGAGAATGAAGGTGTAGAGCAGCGGCAGGTTCACCAGATTGACCGCCAGCCCAAACAGCAGCGGCGTCCAAGCGTTGCCCGCGGCGCGCAGCGCGCTGGATAAAATGATGTCGATGGCAAAGCCGATGATGAAGGTCGACAGCCAAAATATATTGCGCGACGCCAGCTGCGCGGTGTATTCGTCCAAACCAAAGACTTCGGCAATCTTGTGCGAGAACACCATGCCGAATGCCATGATGATCAATCCCACCAGGCCGCCCAGCATGAGGGAGGACGAGGTGATGCGGCTTGCCTCTTCGTGCTGGCCTGCGCCCCAAGAGCGCGCAACCAGCGCCGTGGTACCGACGCCTATCGCCATCAATAGCGCTTGCAACGCGAAGAATACGCGCTGGCCCGCGCCCACCGCCGCCACCGCGGGCGCGCCCAGGCCGCCGACGAACTTGGTTTGGATCATCGCGACCATGGAGAACATCAGATTCCCCATGATCGAAGGTACGGCCAGCTGCCAAATCGTCGGCCGCCTGTTTGGCGCCGGCTGCACTATTGCTTCGCCCAGTGTCGTCAACACGCTCCCCGCTGATCAGGCCCGCATTCTGACACGATCGCGAGCGTATGCCGCGGCGGCGATCACAAGTCCGCGATAATCGGCTTCTTTGCCCATAGCGAGAGCACGAAATAGTAGGCGACGCCGATGGCTATCCAGCACATCCCCAGTATCTTCGCGGCACGGTCCATCTCGTACAGCACGTAGACGATGATCAGCATGCCGGCCAGCGGCAGTAGCAGATGCCGCAGCCACTCGCCGCTGCGCTTGCGCAGGAAATAATGGTTGATCACGGACAAATGCAGGAACACGAAACTGCTCAGGGCGCCGAAATTGACGATGCTGGCCAAATCATCGATGCGATTGGCGAACAACAGTCCCGCCAGCAGCGAGACGCCGGAAACCGCGAGGGTGCTGACATAGGGAGTCATATATCGCGGGTGTACTTTGCCCAAAATCCTCGGCAGCTTGCCGTCGCGAGCCATGGCAAAAAGAACCCGCGACACCGCGGCTTGGGCGACCATGGCATTGGCGATGGCCGAGGCGAGCACCACGGCAATGATGGTGATGAGGCGCAGCCATGTGCCGCCGGCGCGCTCCGCAATCTCATAGAACGCCGTCTCCGGAGATGTAAAGTGCAGGCCCGCGCTCAAGTCCGCGGCTATCCAGGTCTGCAGCATGAAGAGCGCGCCTACCAGCACGAGGGACAGCACGGTCGCACGCCCGACCGCGTTCAGGCCACTGCGGTTCTCCTCCGACAGCGTCGAGATGCCGTCGAATCCGAGAAACGACAGCACGGCAATCGAGGTCGCACCGGCCACGGTGGACCATGAAAATACCTGCGGATCGTAAATCGGCTTCAGAGTCAGCCGGCCGGCGCCTTGGCCGCCATAAAGTGCAATCAAACCCAGCAGTACGAACAGCGCCAGGGTGATCAGTTCCATGATCAGCATGTAACGGTTGACGCGCGCCGTGAATTGAATGCCGACGAGGTTCGCCACGGCGTTGAAGCCAATGAAGCCCAGCAGCCAGATCCACTCGGGAACTTGGGGCAGAATGGGCCTCAGCGCCACCGCACTCAACAGATACAGCAGCGAAGGCACGAGAATATAGTCGAGAAGAATCAGCCAACCGGAAAAGAACCCGGCGATCTCGTGCAAGCCGCGCTGCGCATAGGTGTAAACCGATCCCGCGAGCGGAAATGCGCGCGACATGGCGGCATAGCTCAGCGCCGTAAAGAACATGCCGATGAGGCCGACCAGGTAGGCGAGCGGCACCATGCCCTTGGCATCGTTCCAGACGAAGCCGAACACCGAGTACGGGGCGATCGGTACCATGAAAATCATGCCGTAGATGATCAGATCCCGGGTGGTGAGCGCACGGTGCAATTGCTCTTTGTAGCCAAACTGTTGTAGCGACACGCGGGCTCCTTTATGGTCTCTGGCAGTCTAGCGAGATTCCGTACAATATAAAGAAACGCCGCCCACCATGACGCACTCAGCCCACAGGCACACCATTCATCATCGGCATCATGGCTGGGACCACAGTCTGGCTCCCGTCGTGCACATCGCACCGGGGGAGTCATTGGAGTTCGACGTGGCTGATTCATCGGACGGGCAGCTGAGAGAAACATCCGGCGTCGCCGATGTGTCCCGCATGGATTTCGCCAAGATCAATCCGGTGACTGGCCCGGTATTCATCGATGGCGCGACGCCCGGCGATGTTCTCAAGGTGACCCTGCTATCGTTCACGCCCTCCGGCTGGGGTTGGACGGCGAATGTTCCCGGATTCGGTCTATTGGCCGACAGCTTTACCGAACCTGCCCTGCATCTATGGCGCTATGACGCGAAAACACTGACGCCTGCGTTATTCGGACACTGGGGCAAAGTGCCGTTGAAACCTTTTACCGGCACCATCGGCGTCGCCCCCGCAGAACCCGGGCTGCACAGCATCGTGCCGCCCCGCCGGGTGGGCGGCAACATGGATATCAGAGACATCGCGCTCGGAACTGAATTGTTTCTCCCGGTCGAAGTGGCGGGCGCCTTATTCTCCTTGGGGGATACGCATGCCGCCCAGGGCGACGGCGAGGTGTGCGGCACCGCGATTGAAAGCCCCATGCGCGTGGCGCTGCAATTCGATCTGATCAAGCAGAGTCCGCTCGAGTTTCCGCGCTTTAGAACCCCGGGCCCGGTCACCCGGCATCTGGACGCCAAGGGCTACGATGTAGCCACCGGAATCGGCCCGGATCTCATGCAGGCGGCACGCGCGGCCGTTCGCTCGATGGTGGAGCTGCTCACGCAACAACACGGCATGCCGGCGATCGATGCCTATATGTTGTGCAGCGTCTGCGGCGATCTTCGCATCAGCGAAATTGTCGACCTACCCAACTGGACGGTATCGTTTTACTTTCCGCGCGTGGTGTTCGAGTGAGCGCTCAGCGCTGGGTCTCTTCAATGACGGCCTTACCGGAAACCGCACTCGAATCGCGGCTACGCAGCTGGCCAGCAAGTTGTAGAATGGGTAATCACGCGGGAGTCAATCATGCCCACTAGTTTCACGCTCAACGGCAAGCCTGCCGTCCTGGACGCTGACCCCAGCATGCCCCTGCTGTGGGCGCTGCGCGAGGTTGCCGGCCTGCCCGGAACCAAGTTCGGATGCGGCATGGCGATGTGCGGGGCCTGTACCGTGCATCTGGACGGTCAAGCCATACGCTCCTGCGTAATGGCGCTATCGCAAGTCGCCGGCCGAGAGGTCATCACGATCGAGGGGCTGCAGAGCAAGCAGGCTAAAGCCGTGCAGGCGGCGTGGATCGAGTTGCAGGTGCCGCAATGCGGCTACTGCCAGTCAGGCCAGGTCATGTCGGCCACCGCGCTGCTCGAAAAAAATTCGGCGCCGACCGATGCAGACATAGACGCCGCCATGAGCGGCAACATTTGCCGCTGCGCCACCTATTCGCGCATTCGTGCCGCAATCCATACGGCAGCGCAATCAATCAAGGCTTGAATCATGAAAACGCACACTGCTTCCCTTGCATCGACGCGCCGCGATTTCCTGAAGAGCGCGGGCAGCGCTTCGGTCATGGCGCTGACGATTGGCTTCGAATGGGCCGTATCGTCCCGCCGTGCGGCCGGCATGGCAGCGGCGCCCGCTTCCGGCGCGCTGTTTTCGCCCAACGCGTTTCTACGCATCGGCTCCGACAACAGCGTGACCGTGATTGCGAAACACGTGGAGATGGGTCAAGGCGCGTATACCGGAATCGCCACCGTGGTCGCCGAGGAATTGGATGCCGATTGGGCCAATGTACGCGTCGAGAGCGCGCCCGCCGATGCCAAGCGCTATGCCAATCTGGTGTTTGGCACATTGCAGGGAACCGGCGGCAGCTCGGCCATGGCCAACTCCTGGACACAGCTTCGTGAAGCGGGCGCCAAGGCGCGTGCGATGCTGCTCGCCGCAGCGGCAAAGGACTGGCATGTACCGGCCGCGGAACTGACCGTCGACAAGGGCGTCGTCCATCATGTCATCAGCAAGCGCCAAGCCACCTATGGCTCGCTGGTCAAAACCGCCGCAACCTTGACCGTACCTGACTCGATCACACTCAAAGATCCCAAGGATTTTACTCTGATTGGCCGCAAGCCTCCGCGAGTCGATGTGGCTGCGAAAACCGACGGCACTGCGCAGTTCACGTTGGATGTGGTGTTTCCCGGCATGCTGGTGGCTCTGCTCAAGAGACCGCCGCTGTTCGGTGCGACGGTCAAATCCTTTGATGCCTCCGCCGCCGGCGCCGTGCCGGGCGTCGTCAAGGTCGTGCAAGTGCCGCGCGGGATTGCCGTGATCGCGAAGAGTTTTTGGGCCGCGAAGCAGGGCCGGGACGCGCTGCAGATCGAGTGGGACGAGTCGCAGGCCGAGAAGCGCAGTTCTGCCGCGTTGATGGATGAGTACCGGCAACTCGCCGAGCGGCCCGCTTTGCCGGCACGCAAGGAAGGCGATGCCGCGAAGGCCATCCGCGATGCGGCGCATAAAGTGTCGGCAAGCTACGAATTCCCCTACCTGGCTCACGCGCCGATGGAGCCGCTCGATGCGGTGGTGAAGCTCGGCGCCGGCAGCTGCGAGATCTGGGCCGGGGATCAATTCCAAACCATCGATCAGGCGAACGCCGCTCGCGCGGCGGGATTGGAACCGCAGCAGGTCAGTATTCATACCCTGTACGCGGGCGGCAGCTTCGGCCGGCGAGCCAACTTCGGCTCCGATTACATCGTGGAAGCCGTATCGATCGCAAAAGCTTTCGGCGCCGATGGCACGCCCATCAAGCTGCAGTGGACCCGCGAGGATGACATCCACGGCGGCCTGTATCGGCCCATGTACTTCCACAAGCTCGAAGCGGGCCTGAATCAACAAGGCCAGTTGACCGGGTGGCGCCATGTCATCGTCGGTCAGTCAATCATGGCCGGCGGCATGTTTGCCGCAATGATCAAAGACGGCATCGATCCGACCTCGGTTGAGGGCGCCGCGAACATCGCTTACGACATCCCTAACATTGCGGTGGATTTGTCAACCGCCAAGACCGGCGTGCCGGTCCTGTGGTGGCGCGTGGTCGGCAGCTCGCACACCGTTTTTGCCGTAGAAGCCTTCATCGATGAGGTCGCGCACGCCGCGGGCGCGGACGCGTTCACGTTTCGCCGCAAACTTCTCGAGCATCATCCGCGCCTCAAAGCGGTGCTGGAACTCGCGGCCGACAAGGCGGGCTGGAGCAGCGGCCCGATGGCGGCGGGGAAAGGCCGCGGCATCGCGGTCGCCGAGGCATTCAACACCTACGTTGCGCAGGTGGCGGAGGTCAGTGTCGGCGAGGGTGGAAGCATCAAGGTGGACCGGGTGGTGTGCGCCGTCGATTGCGGGATCGCGATCAATCCCGACATCATTGCCGCGCAAATGGAAGGCGGCATCGGCTTTGGATTGGGCGCCGTGCGCTACGGAGCGATCACGCTGAAGGACGGCCGTATCGAGCAAGGCAACTTCAACAATTATCGCGTTCTGCGCATGAACGAAATGCCCAAGGTCGAGGTGCACATCATGCCGTCGAACGAGGCGCCGACCGGTGTGGGAGAACCGGGCGTGGCGCCTATCGGGCCTGCCGTTGCCAATGCCGTATTCGCTGCGACCGGAAAGCGCGTGCGTGTGCTGCCCTTCCCGGATGGCGCCAGGGCGTGAACCGAGCCGCGGCGGGTGCTACTTCTGATCGGCGTATATCTTGACGAGACGGTAGAGGAAATTCCGGCCATCGAGCAAGGATTTCACATTGATGTACTCGTTGAGTCCGTGAATGTGCCCCAGGTCCGGACCGGTGAATATAGGCTCGATGCCGTAAGTCGGTATCCCGACGGCAGTCAAAAATACGCCATCGGTTGCGCCGGGCTGCAATATCGGCAAGACCGGAACGCCTGGGAAAAACTCGGCGGTTAGCTTTTGCAGGGGAATCAAGATCTGGGTCGTCAGCGGCGGCGGCGAAGAGGGCGGCCCGCGCGTTTCGAGCGTGGCGACCTTCACCGCGGGATCTGCGACGAGTTGCTCCAACTGCTGCCGCACCGACTCTTGAGATACACCTGGGAAGATGCGGCAATTGATATTGGCGCGTGCCCGCTGCGGCAGCGCGTTGGTCGCATGACCGGCATCGAGCATGGTGGCGACGCAGGTGGTCCGCAAGGTCGCGTTCCAGCTGGGATCCTTCGATGAAACCAATGCAATCGCCTGGCGGTCATTCGAATCCTTGACCAGCGCCTTCATGGCATCGGCGACTGCCGCGTTTCCCCTGGACGCCTGGATCTGCGCCATTCCGGTGAAATAAGCCTTGCTGGCGTCGGTGAATTGAGCGGGAAACTCATACGCCTCGATGCGTAAGAGCGCCGCCGCAAGCCTGTAGATGGCGTTGTCCTTGAGGGGCCGCGAGCTATGACCGCCGGGATTGGTAACCTCGAGCAGATAGTTCTGCGGGGTCTTCTCGCCTGCTTGGATCTCCAAGGCAACCCGGTTCCCATCGGCATCCAGCTCGCCGAACGCGCCCTCGTTGATCGCAAATTCGGCGTCGATGAGATCGCGACGATTTTTCGAGAGCCATTGCGCGCCGTTGAGTGCACCGGCTGTCTCCTCGCCGCAGGTGAGCGCCAGCTTGACGGTACGCCTGGGCCGGTACTTCTCTTCGCTGAAGCGAACCAATGTATCGACCCAGATCGCAGCTTCCGCCTTGTCGTCGATGGCGCCGCGGGCATAGAAGGAACCGTTTTCTTCGATGAGCGTGAAGGGATCGCGGGTCCAGTCTTCGCGCTTTGCCTCCACTACATCGATGTGCGCCAGCAGCAGAATCGCTTTGAGTTTCGGATCCGTGCCGCGATAGACGGCGATCAAACCGCCCTCTCTCGGATGATCCGGCGCGGAAAACAACTGTACGTCACTATCGGGAATGCCGGCGGCTTTGAGGCGCGCGGCCATGCGCTGCGCCGCCAGCGTGCAATCGCCGGCTGAAAGTGTCGTGTTGGTCTCGATGAGTTCTTTATAGAGGGCGCGAAAGCCGGCTTCGCCTGGCTGAGTCTGCGCATTGCCGGGCAGGCCGACCAGGACCACGGACATGACAGCGGCGGCCGACAGAATGTTGTACATAAGTTCTTCTCCTGCGCCGCATGTTAAATGAAAAACTGCAACGCTCCTGAGTATTTACGGCCGCTCTTGACGCGCCAAGGGACCGGCGTCAAGATTCGATCCAAAGGGATTTGGGGGCCCGGTGAAGGGTTGATTGTCATGAGTTTCGATGATGTTCTGGTGGGGATCGTCGTGGGTGGAATCGCGCTCTCCGCGGTTTACATCAAATCGGAATATATTCTCTGGCGTAATAGCGGGGCCGCTGAACGGCGCAGAACCAAGATTCTGGCGGCGCTGCACGCCGCACGATTGTCGGAGCAACCTGGCGGCCTGCTCGACTCCAGCATTGCGCAACTGCAATCATTCGCAGGCACCGAAGCCGCGATTTCCGAGGATTTCTCCGAAGAGCGCCGCTCGGCGGCTCGATCCGGCTCGCAGCACAATTACTCTCTTGCTGAACCGCGCACGCGGCAGAAACGGCACGCTACTCACTGATCCGCGGGAACTCCGAGAGCAGTATCGCGCCGTTCGCGCGAAGCTGCTCCAATTCCGCGTCTAGATAGCCCACCCCACGCAAAACACTCAAGGTATCGGCACCCGGTTTGCGCGGGGATTCCGGCCGACTGGTAGCGGTGCAGGAGTATCTGGGAGCGGGAGCGGGCTGAACGATTCCGTCAATGGTCGTAAACGCCTGCCGTTCCATGTTGTGCTGATGAAGCGGCGCTTCGGACATCGACAGCACCGGGGCGAAGCATGCATTGGTTCCCTCGAGCAGCTTGCACCACTCATCACGGCTGCGCCGACGGATGATCGCCGCCATTTTCTCGCGCAGGCCGACCCAGCGCGTTCGGTCATGCTGAGCGTCGAAGTCAGCGTCGGCGATCTGCAGCCGTTGACACAACTCTCGATAGAACTGCGGCTCGATCGCCCCCACCGAAACGAATTTTCCGTCGGAGGTTTCGTATGTATCGTAAAAGTGCGCGCCCGTATCCAGCATGTTCGTTCCGCGCTTCTCATTCCATTGCCCCGCGGCATGAAACCCCCAGATCATGCTCATCAGGAGGGAGGCTCCCTCAGTCATGGCGCAGTCGATCACCTGACCCTCGCCCGTCTTGGCTGCATGCAGCAATGCGCTGACCATGCCAAAGGCGAGCATCATGCCGCCGCCGCCAAAATCACCGACCATGTTGATCGGCGGAGTTGGCTTTTCGCCGGCGCGCCCAAAGGCATGAAGAGCGCCCGACAAGGCGACGTAATTGATGTCGTGACCCGCGGCGTGGGAAAAACAGCCCGTTTGTCCCCAGCCCGTCATGCGTCCGTAGACCAGCCTTGGAGTATCCTTGAGCAGTCGATCCGGCCCCAGCCCCATTCGCTCCATCACGCCGGGGCGATACCCCTCAATTAAGCCGTCTGCACTCGCGATCAAGCGCCGTGCAACGTCGACGGCGGGAGGCATTTTCATGTCGAGCATGATGGATTGGCGCGAACGAAGCAGGATGTCCGTTGGATTCCATTCGGAATCAGGCCGGCAGATTCGGATGACCTCGGCGCCGTGATCGGCCAGCATCATTCCGGCGAACGGTCCCGGACCGATGCCCGCCATTTCCACAATTCGAATTCCCGCCAAGGGTCCCGGCATGACCACATCCCCCATGTGAACCGCATTGATCGCAGCGCACATATAACATCGTCGTCGCGGCAGCGACAGCCGTCGAATTACCGCACAGCGAGTTCGAAGCTTTATCTAGGGGAAGGAATCCATCGATTGCCCGTCTGACTGGACTCGGGCGTTGCGCTCGAAGCCGGGGTTCGGCGATAGCGTGCCACCAGCTCGTTGGTGATTTCGATGACCGCATGAGCGCCCGTCGCGCCGACATCTTTGCGGGCCTCGACGCGCTGGTCCATGAACCTCTGGCGTTCCGCGACGCTCACTCGTCTGATCGTCGGCTTCTCGTAGTAGGCGGCAAGGTAGCTTGCCACCGCTACCGCGGCGATCTCTTCGCTGAAGAAGCCGAGGCGCAAGGCGTGCACGGTGCGCCCTTGATCCACCCCGGCCACAGAGTACAAACGGTACTCGCTGAATATATCGAGATTCGGCACGGCGTCAGGATCGAACGCTTGATCCGAGAGCGCCAATTGGATTACATACCAGCGTAGGGTTTCATCCTCGAGTTCCGGCGGCGTCAAGGCGCGAACCGTTTGCGTGAACTCAAGGCTTTCCAATGGCTCATCAAGTTGCTTGACCTGGCGCGGCGTCGGCACACTGACCGAACCGGTGACCGGCGGCGTCGGGAATCCCGAACCCCATGGTTTGAGTGCAGGCGTCGGTACAAGCGAACTCGGCATCGCCTCGGTGAGCACCGGAGTCATTTTAGTAGGCGCTGTTGCTGGCGGCGGCGCTATTGCGGGAGCCGCTACCACGGTAGGCTTTACTGTCGCTGCGGGAGCGGCTACGGGCGGCTTTACCGCTGCGGCGGGCATGGTTACTCCGCGCGATGTCAGCACGGGCGTCGTTGCCGCGGGCGGTGTCAGTACTGGCGGTGTCACTGCCGGTGGCGTCACTACGGGTGGTATTACTCGCGTCATCGGTGCCATCGCTCGCGGCGCCGGTGCGGGCGGCGCTCTCTTGATCGGCGCGGACGCTGCGGGTTTGACGGTCGCCGGTTTTCTGGCAGTCGCCACAACCTCTGTAAGAACCGGGGCCGCACTCGTCGCCGCGGCGGACACCATCGGTATCGCCGGTGCGGCAGCCGGCGCTAGCGGCGCTGGAGGAATCGGTGTTGCGGCCATTGGTATCGGCGTAGCCACGATTGGCGGCGCTATCACTGCCGGCATTGGGGCAGGAACCGTGGGTATCGGCATTGCAGCAATCGGTGCGGGCGGGGCCGGTGCGGGCGCGGTCGGTGTCCGTGCCCAGATCGCGAGGGTTGCGGGCGATTTCGTGATCACGGGCGCGGGAGCAGCAGCGGGTCGCGCTTCCTTTGCCGGCTCTACGCGACTATTTAAAACGGGTATTGCCCATTCGGGGGATAGTTCGAGGGGAAGCTCGCTAACCGTCGGTGCGCTCGCAGCTTTAGGCGGAGCCATAGGCGGCGGCGCTACCGTAGCTTTAGGCGGCGGCGCTACCGTAGCTTTAGGCGGCGGCGCTACCGTAGCTTTAGGCGGCGGCGCTACCGTAGCCATAGGCGGTGGCGCTACCGTAGCCATAGGCGGCGGCGCTACCGTAGCTTTAGGCGGCGGCGCTGTCGCAGCCTTGAGCGGCGGCGTCATCGCGGCGGACGCGGCAGAATGCAGCAACTTCTCCAAATCCATGGGCTCTTCGTCCACCGTGGGTATTAGAGTCGCGGGCGCCGGCGGCAGATCGATCGCGATCTCCTCGGCCACCTTCTCCTCCGCCCGCTTGGCTGCCGCTCGCGACAAATCGAGCTTCGCCTGCATCGCTGCAATCGTACGCAAATCGGCGGGAATCGCCGTCGCCGTCAAAGCGCCAGGATAAATGTCCCGAACCTCTTCCAGAATTGCATCGGCATCATCTTCGTTTGCGAATGGGCCGAGCCGCAGGCGATAACGCACGCGTGCATCCTCGGTCACTTGAATCAGATATACGTGAGCGTCCTGGAAGCCGGCAAATGTTTTTGTGGGTATGGTAATCGGCGCTGTCGAAACACTGAGGTTGATGACGAAAGGTCCATCGCCGCCGAGACGATGTCGTTCTTGTACCGGCGCGAACAAGTCATCAATGCTCAAGTGCCAAATCTCGCCAGCTGATGGGGTATTTATCGGCGCCGCCATAAATCCTTTTCCATGAACGCTTCGGGCACCTAAGATATTGGCGAAGCATGTCAATTGAAAGCGTGATCAGCGTCTCTAGGCGGCGACAAATCCGCTTTATGTCAATAACGGCGCCTGAATGACACGATGCCTAGTCCTTGAGCGGATGTCCCTTTGGCAATTGGTGTGCATGCCACGTTGCAAGGCGATGCCGAATGGTCTTTTCGCTCACCTGCTCTTCGGGCATCGGTGCGATCAATTTATCGTGTACCAGCAGGCGATACACGTACAGCGCCTTGTCGCTCGCGGAGTCCGTCGGCTCGAACTCAACTGCGCCGCGGCCCTCGGCATATTGAACTCCAGCGAGGAGCGCCGCTTTGAACAGCTCCGCTTCGTGTCTGAGCTTTTTCATGGGTCAGCTCCTTTCACCTTGGGTCCGTGCTTGTATAATAGAGAAACAGCGGCGTGAGCGACATCTAATCAAACGAGTTCACGCTGGAATCCTCACCAGGAGCAGTGAATTGATCCAAGTCGATGGCAAGCACGGCACGGCTACCATCTCCATTCGCCTTTTGATTGTGTTTGCAACCATTTTTGCGCTGGGTGCCGTTTCCTATGCGCTGCCGAGTATCGGCGGCCGATTCGCACTTCCGATTCTGCCAAGCGGAATCGCGGTGGCCGCCTGTTTTCGCTGGGGGCGTTCGATGTGGCCGGCCGTGTTTGCAGCCGGCATGGCGATAGAACTATCCCTGCATCAACCACTCGTCGTTGCTTTGGGTGTTGGAGTTGGATTCGCCGCCGCTAGCTGTCTGTCAGCGTGGCTGATGCAGCGCAGCGGTTTTGAGGCAAGCTTTTCGCGTTCGAAAGACGTGCCGCTATTCATGCTTTCGGCCGCGATCGGCATGACATTGGCACCGACTTTTGGCCAGCTGGGATTTTATTTCGCCGGGACCAAGACGACGCTGGACTCGATTGAGTGGGTGAGTTGGTGGAGCAACACGACCAGCGGCGTACTGCTGCTTGCTCCGGTGTTGATGTCATTCAGCCGCCAAAGTTTGGCGCGCTTTCTGGACTCCTGGCTCGAGAGTGCAGTCTGGGTGTTCTCACTGCTCGTATGCTGCACCACGATCATCCTTGCGCACGACGCCGTCGGCAGGCCGCTGGTGGTGGTGCTGTCGATCGTCCTCATCGTCGTAGGCGTCATCCGCTTCGGGCTCGTGGTGGCGGCCTTCGGGTCGTTCGCAATTACAACGATGACCTCGGTGAGCGCGGCATTCGAGGTCGGATTATTTGCTCGGCTCACCCCGTTTCAGGGTCACGCCGTGATCTGGTCATACATCGCGTGTCTCTCCGGATTAAGTCTCATCATTACCGCGCTGCTCGCGGAGCGCGACGCCGCTGGCCTCGAGAAGCTTCGCGCTGAACAGCGCTACGCACAGATTTTCAACGGCAGCCCGCAGCCTTTGTGGGTGCACGCCCGCGACACTCTGAGATTTCTGCTGGTGAATGACGCTGCCCTGCGCCAGTACGGCTGGAGTCGCGAGGAGTTGTTAGCGCGCTCCATCGACGCGTTGGTCAGCGCCGGGGACCAGCCGGTGCTGCCGCCGCCCGAGGATGTCGACGCCCCCCTGGAATTGGCGGCCGAGCCGTTCGAGACCCTTCATGCGACGAAGGACGGACGCGTGCTCGAGGTGGAAGTTTGGACGCGCTCCATTGATTTCGGAGGTCGGCCGGCCGAACTGGTCTTTGCAATCGACGTGACCGAGCGCCGAGCTTTCGGTCAGGCACTCATGGACGCCATCGGCGGCGAGCAGCGCCGCATCGCTGAGGAGTTGCATGACGGTCTCGGGCAGGAATTGACCGGCCTGGCGCTCTCGGTACGCGCTCTCGCGAATCGCGCGCAAAAGGAGCGCGACGCAATTTCTGTGGATTTGGATCAGCTCGCTTTGTTGGCGACCGGGTGCATCCAGGACGCCCACCGGATCGTTCAGGGTCTCTCGCCGCTGACCAACGCGGACGGCAATCTGGATGCGGCACTTGGCGCTCTGGCACGGCGCAGCTGCGGAAGCGGCACGCGGGTGCAATTCTCCAGCCGGCATGAGGTGCCGCCGACCGTCGATCTGAAAGTGCGCAATCATTTGTACCGGATCGCACAAGAGGCCGTTCAAAACGCCTTGAAGCATGGCGGTGCGCGAGGCATCAACATCGAACTCGCTGCGCGCCCGGGCAGTTTAGTCCTCTCCATCATCGATGATGGGCGCAGCCTGCATGCGGGAGCCCCCGGCATGAGCACGAGGACGATGCGCTTCCGCGCAAGTGCCATCGGCGGCAAGCTGTCGATCAGGCGCGGCGAGAATGGCAGCAACACTCTGATTTGCCGCGTCTCAATGAATGCCATCAACGCAGGCACGACATAAGGGCTGGGCCGCGTTAGACTTAGGGCTGCGGTAAATTTTGGCCCGGTTCGATCCTGCCAGGGAGAGGTGGCTTGATCAAAACGATTGCGCAATCTTTTGCAATCTCGGCAGTGATGGCGCTCGCAAGCGCGGCGGCGATGCGGGCCGGCACGCAATAACGTCTATTCGATGCCCATAGCGCACCGCTCCCTTGCCTTTCGCCTACTGGCCGTGTTCGCGGCGGTGTTTTTTTTCGGCACGTTGGCTTTCGCATTGCCGAGCATGGGCAGTCGTCTGTCGCTTCCGATTCTACCGAGCGGTATTGCCGTTGCGGCAGCGTATCGCTGGGGACGACGCGTCTGGCCGGCGATCTTTGCGGCCGGCATGGCAATTGACCTCTCGCACGGCCAGCCTTGGGTGACCTCCGCCGGGGTGGGTGTGGGACTCGCCGGCGGCGCCTGCCTGTGCGCCTGGTTTCTGGAGCGCGGCGGCTTTGACCCGGGGTTTGTGCGGGCGAGAGATGTGCCGCTGTTCATCCTCGCCGCCGCCTTCGGCATGACATTGGCGCCGACCTTCGGTCTGCTCGGATTTTATTTCGGCGGCGGCACCGGCTCTGCACCGGAGGTTACCTACTGGCTTCGCTGGTGGAGCAACGCGGCCACCGGAGTGTTGCTGGTCGGCCCCATCCTGCTGGCCTACACTCGCCAGAGTTTCGCGCGATTCCGGGAGCATTGGCTGGAGGGCTTGTTCTGGTCGCTCGGGATCTTGATTTGCTGCACCACGATCCTGCTCGAGCAAGGCTTCAATGGCCGGCCGCTCATCGTGGTGCTGGCGAATATTCTCATTGTGGTCAGCGCGATTCGCTTCGGCCTTGTGGTGGCGGCGGGAGGATCGTTCGTCATTACCACCATGACGGCGATCAGCGCCGCATTCGGCGTCGGCGCTTTCGCGCAGCTTGATCAGGTACAGGGCCTCGTTACGATTTGGTCCCTGAGCGCGTCGCTCTCCGGCTTGAGCCTCATCATTACGGCGCTGCTTGCCGAGCGCGATGCCGCAGGTCTGGAGAAACTGCGGGCCGAACAGCGCTATGCGCAGGTTTTCAATGGCAGCCCGCAGCCCCTGTGGGTGCATGCGCGAGAGTCCCTCAATTTTCTTCTGGTGAATGATGCCGCGGTGCGCCAGTATGCTTGGAGCAGAGAGGAACTGCTGTCGCGCACCGTACAAGTGCTCGCCCCGGCAGGAAAGCAGCCGGTGTTGCCACCCGCGCCAGACTCAACCGCCGCCGCGGAGGTGACACCAGAGCCTTTCGAGACGCAGCATGTCACGAAGGACGGACGTTTGCTGGAGGTTGAAGTTTGGATGCGCACGATCGACATCGGCGATCAACCTGCGGAACTGGTTTTCGCCATCGATGTGACCGAGCGCCGCGCTTTCGGGCAGGCGCTCATGGATGCGATCGGCGGCGAGCAGCGGCGAATCGCCGAAGAGCTGCATGACGGGCTCGGACAGGAATTGACAGGTTTGGCGCTGTCGGTGCGTGCCCTGGCGAATCGCGCGCAGAAGGAGCGCGATGCTATCTCCGTGGATCTCGATCAGCTAGCCGTATTGGCGACGAGCTGCATACAAGACGCGCACCGGATCGTGCAGGGCCTTTCGCCGCTGACCAATGCCGACGGCAATCTGGAAGTTGCGCTCGAGGCTCTTGCAAAGCGAAGCTCGCTCAGCGGCACCCGCGTGCAATTCCATAGCCGCAACGACGTGGCGCCGATGGTCGAGCTCAAGGTGCGCAACCATCTGTACCGGATTGCCCAGGAGGCGGTACAGAACGCTCTGAAGCATTCGGGCGCCAGAAGCATCGACATCGAACTCTGGTCGCGGGCGGGCAGCCTGACGCTATCCGTTATCGATGATGGTCAAGGCATGAACGCCCATGCGACCGGCGGAACGGGCTTGGGGATGAGAACGATGCGCTTTCGTGCAAGCGCAATCGGCGGGAAACTGTCCTTCAGGCGCGGCGCCAATGGCGGCAACTCGGTCATCTGCGACGTGCCGACACGAGCCGTGTTTGCCGCCACGGCCTGACCACGCTCGCGCAATCGTGGCACACAATCAAACAGATCGCGGCGGGGGAATGACATTGCGTCAGGCAGCCCTGGTGGCTGGATTCGCCTATCTCCTCAACCCCGTCAGCTATGCTGAATTCTCCATATATCCAAAGCTGGTTATCCCGGGCAATATCGAACATACCGCTCAAAACATTGCCGCTCACGGCGACCTGTTTCTTGGCGCTATTTCCTGCTACCTGCTCAGCTTCATAGGTGATGTAGTGATTGCCTGGTCGCTGTATATCCTGCTGGCGCCGGTCAACAGATCGCTGTCATTGCTCATGGCGTGGTTTCAGCTGGTGTATGCAGCGATCGCTCTCGCCGGCGTGCTGAACCTGGTTGCCGTGTATCATCTGCTGATTGTCCCCGATTACTTGACGCTTTTCGGCTCCGGTCCGCTGCACGCCCAGGTCATGCTGCTGCTGCACTTGTTTCGTTACAGTTGGTCGATGGGTCTCGTACTCTTTGGGATTCATCTGGTTCTGCTGGGCTACCTGATTTTCCGCTCGGGCTACATCCCTAAAGTGCTGGGCATTTTGTTGGTCATCAATGGTTTAGGTTGGATGCTCGATAGTTTGGGCCCGTATCTTCTACCGAACGCGAATCTTGGATTCACATTCATCACCTTCTTTGGGGAAATATTCTTCATGCTCTGGCTCTTGTTCCGGGGCTGGAAGATCAAGGAGCCGGCCGCGCACGATTAATCTCCCCAGTGCGCTCTTCGCTGACCTACGCCAATGCCAGGGAGAATTGACTTGAAACCAACGCCTGTTGTAATTCCGCTTGGAAAGCATCATTCAGATAAGTCCGCATTACCTGTATCTCTCGCTCAGTCGCATCCCAACTGACGACATGGCAATTGGCATACAGCCGGATATCGGCACCGCGGGCCGTCGCAATGATGGATGCCCTGAATCCCGATAACGATTCCTGAGCGCAGACCGGGCATCTGACCGGCAGGAGCAGTTCGTGTTCGCGCATCTTAGCTTGGAGCAGTGGACAATCGTCCTGTCATTTGTTCTTGGGCGCCTCGCCGGAACGCGCAGCTCGCCCTGGCAGCGTCAGAGTGCCGAGCTTTCGTTTCACGTCGCGAAGCTCCCTCTCCTCGATGACGCGTGCACCGCCCGGCTGCTTCATAGCGGATTCCAGTTCCGCCTGCCGCTTGGTCAGCTCCGAAGTTTCGTCGACGATGTCCAATTGGTCTCCTCCGTCATCAGAATGCCCGCGGCCAATATGCCCGCCGTTGAAGGCAGCGCGACGTGACGTGGCTCGCGCTATTTCGCGCGTTAACCCGCCGCACAAGCGCAGGGCGAAATGGCTGTCGCACGCCGCAGACGTGGACATCGGATGGAGCGCGACTCGTGACGCAGTTCCTGTCGCAGAGGAAGCTGACGAGAACTCCGCGTTCGGCATTCTGTAAAAAAACAATCTGCATCCGGCTCGCAGGGTAGCGAAGGCTCGCGTATGCCACAATGCCAACCGTGAAGCGCCCCAATGGAGTGTCATCATGACCGATCAATCGCTGCCGCCGGTTCGCCGCATCGTCACCGGAACAAGCTCTGCGGGCCGTTCCTGCATAGTCGAGGACGGCGTTTCGCCGGCGATGCAGACCATGCCAGGACGCGGCGGCTATCGGAACAATAATCTTTGGCGAACCTTGGCGAGCCCCGCGCCGGTCGGCGCCGCCGACAGCGTCCTCGAACATCGAGGCGTGCTTCCGCCTGCGCACGGAACTGTCATTCGCGTGCTTGACATTCCTCCCGAGAGTTTGGATCCCGCCGAGCGGCGGCAACAGACGGCCGCCGTATTCGCGTCGATGTTTCCCGACGCGCACCATGATGCGGGCCATCTGAAACATCCGGGCATGCACATGACCGACACGGTGGACTATGCGATTCTTCTGCAGGGCGAACTCGTGGCGATCATGGAGGACGATGAAACCGTGATGCGAGCCGGTGATATTTTGATCCAGCGCGGCACCAATCATGCCTGGGCCAATCGCTCGCGGGCGATCGCCCGCATCGCGTTCGTGCTGATCGACGGCACGCGCTGAGCACGCGTCGAGCTATATCGCTGCACCTCTCATCAAATTCGCACGCCCGGCGAGACCGGCTGCCACTCGCTTAACCGCGGCCAGATCCGACCAAAGACTTGCCTGGGGCAGAAACTCGATGCGGGCTCCCAGTTTCGTGGGCTTGAGCAGCTGAACCGAGATCCGGTGGATGCCACTGAACGTCGACACCTCGACGCCGGAGATGCTCGCCAAGGGGACATCCAGTTCGGTGCGACCCCTGCGAATTTTAAGAAAATCTGCGCAATCCACCACCTCGTCGGCCAGACGGTGTATTTGCATTTTTACCAGGAAAAACAGCGAAAACGATGCCAGGATGGCAACCGCGATGGCGCTCGGCAGCGGATTTTGCCAGAGCGTCCCGTCAAGTGCCGGGGGAGCCGCCACACACACCAGCAGTGCGGCGGCGGTCAGCCAAATCCCGCGTTTGAACAAGCCGGTGTTTTTGAAGGATATGACTTGCATGCTCGAGCAGTCTAATCTTAGGATCGGCGCTACGGAAACAAATGCGCCGAGAAAATCATGCATGAAAATGCCTTTGTTCCGGTGGTTTGCGATACCGGAGCCAGAGAGGATATTGATGCGCGCGGATTCACGCGCCGTCCCTTCAATATTGATCGAGATTCGGCCCGCGCACTCGCTGAACTCGCTCACGCGGCCTGGTCCTTGCCGAGGGACCAGTACTATCAGGGCGGGGACCGGTTTCGATCGTTAAATCGTTTCAAGGCCGAAATAGTGGAAGGCGGCGTGAAAATCCGGCCCTTCGATGACGGCAAACCCTACGTGCAGGATGAGAAATACAATCCCGCTTTGGGAGGACAGCTGCGAAAATACTCGCCGCTCCCCATGGAGATTGCCGGCTCGGCCGGCGTTTACAAAATCATTTCCCATCACCTGATGTATCTGCCGCTCTCCAAACTCGGCAGCGGCTATCAGGTGAACATGCACGTGGTTAGATTCGCGGCGAGTCCTTCCCGGCCATGCGACACCAGCCCATCCGGACTGCACAAGGACGGTGAAAAATACCTCGCAACGCACCTGCTGGCGCGATGCAGCGCAACAGGCGGCGAAGTCGTCATCACCGACAATGACAAACGCGAAATGGATCGCTTCATCATGCATGAGCCGGGCGAGTGCTACGTCTTCGACGATGACCGTGTTTGGCACATGTTGTCTCCCGTGGAGACATTGGAAGGCAGTGAGTTTGCGTTCCGCGATACCGTGACATTCGATCTGTTGCCAGATGGTTGGAAGCCTTCCTAGGCCGCGACGGCTAGATTTGCAGCAGCCTCACGACTAAACCCGCGACCGCCGCGCCGATGATGGGACCGACGATCGGGACCGGTGCGTAGCCCCAATCGGAACCGCCTTTTCCGGAGATCGGCAACAACGCATGCATGGTGCGCGGACCCAAATCCCGTGCCGGATTGATCGCGTAGCCGGTCGGGCCGCCCAGCGATAGACCGATGCTCCATACGAGCAGGCCGACCAGAAATGGCGCAAGTCCCGGGCTGAGTCCGACGCTGCTGCCGTTCTTCGAGGAAATCGCCGCGGCCACGAGTATGAGCACGAACGTGCCGATGATTTCGGTGAGTGTATTGGCGGCCTTTGCCCGGACAGCGGGGATCGTGCAAAAGCAACCCAGCTTGTCGAGCGGCTCCGGAGTCTTATCCCAATGAGCGAGATAGGCAAGCCATACCAGCATGGCGCCCGTCATTGCACCGAGGAACTGTGCGGGAATATAGGCCGCCATTTTGCTCCAGTCTCCGCTCGAAACCGCCGCGCCGATGGTGACCGCGGGATTCAAGTGCCCGTCGCTGCCGAGCGCGACCGCGACGAATACGCCGCACATGACTGCAAAACACCAGCCCGCGGTGATGACGATCCAACCCGATTTTTCGCCTTTGGAGTAGCGCAGCACGACGCCGGCAACGACACCGTTGCCGAGCAAAATCATGATCATGGTGCCAAGAAATTCACCCAGAAATGCGGAATGCATGCTCTCTCCCTTAATCAACCCAATCCAACGATCGGCCGACTGCCTTCTGCCACGAGCCGAAGAGCCCATCGCGCCGCTCCGCGGTCATTTGCGGCGACCAGCGTTTGTCGGCTTGCCAATTGCTGAGCAGATCGTCACGGCTGCGCCAGTAGCCCACGGCGAGTCCAGCCGCATAGGCCGCGCCCAACGCGGTGGTTTCTGTAATTTTCGGCCGCACCACGGGAACGTTGACAATGTCGGCCTGAAATTGCATCAGCAGTTCATTGCCGACCATTCCCCCGTCGGCGCGCAATTCGGTGATGGGAATGGACGAGTCCTTCTCCATGGCGGTGAGCACTTCCCGCGTCTGATAGGCGGTCGCCTCCAGCGCCGCCCGGGCAATGTGCGAACGCGTCGCATAACGCGTCAGTCCTGCGATCGTGCCTCGTGCCCGCTCGTTCCAGTGCGGCGCATACAATCCGGAAAACGCCGGTACGAAGAACACACCTCCGTTATCGTCGACTTCACGGGCTATCACCTCCACTTCGGCGCTGCTGGCGATGATGCGCAAATTGTCGCGCAGCCATTGCACCAGTGCGCCGGTGATCGCAATCGAGCCTTCGAGCGCATAGCAAGCGTGCTGTGAACCCATTTTGTAAGCGACGGTGGTGATCAGTCCGGCGGTGGAGGCGATCGGCTTCTCGCCGGTGTTCATCAACAGAAAGCATCCCGTCCCGTAGGTATTCTTGGCCTCGCCGGGACGAAAGCAGGCTTGACCCACGAGGGCTGCCTGCTGATCGCCGAGAATTCCGGCGATCGGCGTACCTAGGATCGAGGCAGTCTTCGCTTTTCCGTACAACTCGCTCGATGCAACGATGCGCGGCAATACTGCGCGGGGAATCTTGAAGGCATCGAGCAGTGCGTCGTCCCATTGCAGGGTTTCAAGATCCATCAACTGCGTGCGACTCGCGTTGGTCACGTCCGTCACGTGCAGACCGCCTTGCGATCCGCCGGTAAGATTCCACAGCAGCCACGTGTCGATGTTGCCGAAGAGCGCATCGCCGGAGTCGGCTTTGGCGCGGGCTCCGGGCACGTTGTCGAGCAGCCATTGCAGCTTCAGGGCACTGAAGTAGCTCGCCATGGGAAGTCCGGTTTTCGCGCGAAAGCGATTTGGACCGCCGTTCTTGACGTAATCCGCAACCAGTTGATCGACCCGGGTATCCTGCCAGACCAGGGCGTTGTGCAGCGGTTCCCCGCTGCGGCGATCCCAGACAACAGTCGTTTCTCGCTGATTGGTGATACCGATCGCGGCGAGGTCGCCGGGGCGCAAACCCGCGCGAGCCAACGCACCGCCGATGACCTCCTGGGTGTTGCGCCAGATTTCGTTGGCATTGTGCTCTACCCAGCCGGGCTTCGGATATATCTGCTCGTGTTCCTTCTGCGCGGAGGCGATGATGCTGCCGCGCTGATCGAACACCATGAAGCGCGTGCTCGTGGTCCCCTGGTCGATCGCACCTACGTATCGAGTCATGGTCTTGCAACTCCCCTCGCCATCCCGATCAGGTTCTCATAATGCTCTCTTTCCCAGCCTATGCTACCCTCCCGCGATGCGGCCCATGTTCAATGTCGTGATGCGGGTGGTGAGCAGCATCATCGGTATTGCAATGATTCTGATGGGCATCGTTTGGATGCTGCAGGGCCTGAATCTCGCCTTTCGCCGCGGCTTCATGGTCGGCGATTATCATTGGACAATATACGGCGCCATTCTCGCCTTAGTGGGCGTCGCCCAAGTCGCGTGGAGCAATACCAGGCAGACCAAAAGCTAGGCGCTCTGCAATGGCGGGTCGGACAGTCAGTAATCCACGCCCTTCCAGAAATTGGGAGTATCGACATAGTTGAAGCGCGATGGATTTCCCTTCACCAGGGCGTCCGCCGTTTGATTCCAAACTGTGGCGTGCCCGTTATTCTCATTGTCCGAAATGACGGTCTGATCGAGCAGATAGTTGCTGAATGCCTGATTGTGCTTATCCTGACTATCCCAGCGCGCCTCGACCGCTTGGTTGTGGCGATCGTTCATCTCATGAGCTTGCTCGGCCTGCGCGGCGGCGGCGCGGCCGATGGCATGGATCTGCTCGATGGCCGGCGCCGCGATCGCCGCAGCCTCACGGTTGACGACGCCCATATTGACCTGGAAGGAACTGAGAATCGCGCTCACGGTCGCGCGTCGCTGCGGCGCGACCGCAAGCGGAACAGTGCTGTCAAATACCAGGTTCATGTACTGTCCCATGGGCGAAAGCGCCCCTGAACAGAATACCGACACCAGTTCCCGCATCCCTTTGCCGTCATTGACATCAATTCGACCTTGCAGGCGCACACAGCGCGAGCCTGCGGCGGCGGACACCGGAGTTTCGCTGTCGATTTGGAACACGGGTACGGGTTGGTTCCTCATGCGATGTCTCATTTGCAGCAGATCGACGAATGTCTTGCCGAGATCGGCGCCATAGGGATAGTAAAGCGCTCGCGCGTAAGTCGTGTTGCGGCCGGCTCCTTGTGCGAAGCGCATGGTCTGTTGCACGCGCGGATCGTTGGAGTTCATGGCCAGCAATGGAAAATCTAGATCGACGGCTTCCCCGTCGGGACCTTCGGCCAAGATGGTGCCACCGCCGCTGGTTGGGTCGACTTTCCAGCCCGCCGGAAGCGATACCGACGCGGAACGGTCGGGCAGTACATAGGGCATCAGCGCCTGCGCTGGCGCCGACGAAGCGACGCCGGCCGGCGCCTGCGATGCCGGATGCCAGACGGCGAACAGGGATTTCAGCATGGGATTGACGGTGCTGCCAAAACGGGCCGCATCATCGGACAGCAGTGCGGCCTCGACGCCGCTGCCGCCGGCCGAGGCGATCACCATTCCTGCAATGGCCGCGTCGCCCTGATTGCGCTTCACCAAGGTGAAAAATACGGCAACCGAATCGCTATCCCGAACCTTGAACACCTTGCCGACCTGCGGCTTGTCGCCATACTGGCGATGCATCGAACCCAAGATCAATCCCATCGCCTGAGCTTCGCTCGCCGCTCCATCAACGTGCCCGTACACGACTTTGCCGCCGCCCGGATTTTCGATGGTTTTAAGCGCAGTCTGGGCATCGACTCGCGCAGCGAAAATCATGGGCAATAAAGCCATTGCCGCCCCGAGCCATCGATGATTCGTGCGTGACATGCGGATCTCCCGTGATTAACCGGCCGGCTTGACGTGAATGACATGTTCGGCGTCACGATCCACCGCGGCGCGGCTGAATCGCAGCGGCACGTAGGAGCCCTGCGCCCACATCGGAAAGAGATCGCGGTAGTGAGCGCTCATGGGGTCATCCGACTGGCCTGGCGTGTTGATGACCACCGAATTGTCCCATGCGCCCACATCCATCACCATACGCACCGAGGCGCCCGCGGTTACCGCAAAATCAGAGGCGCGATAGGTTTGTGCGCGGGGAGTGGATGCCGAACCGGGCGCTTGCAGCGGCCCGACCGTCATTTGCGCGCGCAGCTGCGGATCCGCAAGCACAGCAACCGCGGGCTCGAAAGTTGCGTGGTGCAGCCGGCCCCAATCCCAGGTTTCCATGTTCGGCCCGAGGCGCTGGCTGAGTTCAAGAAGCGCTGACTTGATGCTCTCGAGAAGGATGGCATCCCGCGCCGCTGTGGGGTCAGCGCCGAGCGCACGGTCGGGATGCTGCAGATACGAGATGACGGCTTCCAGATGGCCATCGCCCAGCAGCTTGCGCGCAGCCTCGGGCGCCGCTCTGGCCACCGTGGCCCGGCCCAGGTGCTTAGTCGCCCACACTTCATAAATCGCGGCGGCAACGCTGCCCGTGCTTTCGTTGTGGTCCCACGCCTTGAGCCGCACCAGCGCATCTGCCACTTCGGCATCAGGCGAAGACAACGGCTGAAGCAACGCGACGGCGCGGCGCGACTGAGTGCTGAGCGTGTCTGTTTGAATCGCCATCGAATCGGCGAGGCTGACGCTTTGGTTGGCGCGCAGTAGTTCCGTGATCCGATCGATGCGCGACCGGTCGGTCCACTCAAACGCGATTCTGTTCTTTTCGTTGGGATAGCCGGCCGGCAGATTCATCTCGTTCGCGGTCGCGAAGAAGCCTGCGGAAGGATTGAAGCTCGAGGGCAGCACATCCTTGCCGTGAAAGCCCGCCCATTCGTAGCGGCCGTCGCCGGGCACCGGCATGAGGCCGTCCCAGTTGTTGCGCGCCGGCAAGCGGCCAGAGGCCGCCCATCCGATATTTCCGTGGATGTCGGCATACACCAGATTGAGCGGCGGCGCGCCCCAGGCGCTGCTGGCCGCCCTGAAATCCTCCCAGCTCCTGGCCTTGAGCAGGCGTGATGAGCCGAAATAGCCGCAGAGGCCTGGCTCGCTCCACACCGTGCGCATGGCGAAGGCGCGATTGGCAGCCGTATCCGCCGCCAGCACCGGTCCGTGGCGCGTGAAGCGCAGTTCTATCTGCTGCGCGGGGGCGCCCTTCACCTCCACTGTCTCGCGGACGATTTTCATTTTCTCCCAGCCCGACCGGTATCGATAGCTGTCGGAATCGCCTTTCTTCAGCTCGTAGACATACAGATCTTCCTGGTCGATGGCGAAGATCGTGATGCCGAAGGCGATATCGTCATTATGGCCGATCGCGACGCCAGGCAGCGCCGGTTCGCCGGCGCCGATGATGTCAAGGCCCGGCGCGCTCAGCCCCACGACATAGCGCAGCGAGGGCACGCCGAGCTGCCGGTGCGGATCGTTGGCGAGCATCGGCCGGCCGGTTGCCGTGCGAGAGGGCGCCACCACCCAATTGTTGGACCCCTCGTTCGATTGGGCTTCCATCGCCAAGGCCAGCTGCTTTTCGGGCGACAGTGCCGCGTGCTGTTCCTGGGCCGCAGGCGTGCTGAATTCGACCGGTTTCGTCGCCAGCACATAGTCCTTCAATACATCGGCAGGCACCTCGCAGGGATTGAGGCCCCGGGGAATCACCATTTTGTGTCCTTCCGGTTCGATCGTATGCTGCAGCCGGTCCGCCTCGAGCCCGCCGGCGCAAACGATGCGCGCACGCGCAACCTCGGAGGTGATATTCGATACCAGCGCATGGCTGCGGATGCGCACGACGTCCTCGGCATTCCAATCATCGGGCTTGCTGTCGGTGAGCTTGAATTCAATGGGCAGCGGCTTCTTTCCGCTGCGCACCTCGGCAACATAGGCATTCACACCCTCGACGAAGGCCTCGACCCAGTCCCTCGACTCGGGTGCGTAAGAAGCCCACTCCTTTTCCATGTCGCCGCGATAGAGAAATAGGCGTGCGGCGCGATCCTGCGCGAGATACGCAGCACCCAATGATTTCGACAGTAATCCTAAGCCGCGCTTGCGCCACAGATCGATCTGCCAGAGGCGGTCGCGCGCCGCGTTGTAGCCCTGCAGAAAGAAGGCATCGCGCGCGCTTGCAGCAAAGATGTGCGCGATGCCCCAGTGATCGATCACGATGTCGGCGGGACCCTCGAGGCCCCCGACCGACCAGCTATCCTCGCGAACCGCGGATGACACGGAGGCAGCGGCACTCTGCGCGTGGGCGGGCGTGGCCCCCCACAGCGCCAGCAGCATCACTGCCAATCCTCGGTGCTTTGAATGATTCATCGCGCTCCCCTGTTACGTGTCGCTGCGCAATAGCACTATACTTTCACCTAGACTATTCCAATCCGAGGCGCGAGGGGAGCGTACTTCGACTGCGAAGCGCATAAGCATCATGATTCGCAAGGTGTCATGGTTTGTCTTGCTACTGTCGGCTTGCACCGTCGCCGCGGCCGCCGATGACTCGTACGGACCCGAGCTGCAGGGATTTCAATATCCTTACCCGGTCGCGCAGTTCGAATTCATGTCACAGCGGCAAACGCTGCACATGGCCTACATGGACATCCATCCGAATCAAGCGAACGGCGCCACCGCGGTGCTTCTGCACGGCAAGAATTTCTGCGCCGCGACCTGGAAGGGCACGATCGGCGCACTGTCCGCCGCCGGATACCGCGTGATCGCGATGGATCAGATCGGCTTTTGCAAATCAACCAAGCCTGAACGCTATCAGTACAGCTTTCAGCAGCTGGCGCGAAACACTCATGCGCTGTTGGCATCTCTCGGTGTTGCGCATGAAACGCTGATCGCGCATTCGACGGGAGGCATGATCGCGGTGCGCTACGCTCTGATGTATCCCGCCGACGTGGAGCAGCTGGTGCTGGTGAATCCCATCGGCCTCGAGGACTGGAAAGCAAAAGGGGTTCCGTCGATTTCCGTGGACGAGTGGTATGCCCAGGAGCTCAAGGTCAACGCGGATAGCATTCGACGCTATGAGCAAGATATCTATTATGCGGGTCACTGGAGCGCCGAGTATGACCCGTGGGTGCAAATGCTGGCGGGCTTGAATGCCGGATCCGGCAAGGAGCTGGTGGCGTGGAACTCGGCGCTGCTCTACGACATGATCTATACGCAGCCGGTGTTTTATGAAATGGCGGACATCGCGGTCCCCACCTTGCTGATGATCGGCGACAAGGACAACACCGCCATCGGCAAGAATTTCGCGCCTGCGGCCATCCGCGCGACCTTGGGGGACTATCCGGTACTCGGCAAGCGAGCGGCCGAACGCATACGCGGATCGACCCTGGTGGAATTCCCCGAGCTGGGGCATGCGCCCCAGATTCAGGATCCGGCGGCGTTTCATCAGGCGCTCCTGCAGAAACTCAAGACCCCGCATTCGCCGCAGGGCAGCGGCAGTCAGTGACCTTTGAATTGGGGGTGCCCGCACACCGCCTCGTACCACGATGCATCCTCCGCGAGGCTGCCGAAGGGAGCCTGCGCATCGCTGCGCCGCCATTTCGCCAGCCACTCCGCGCCCAACAGTTCATGTTGGTGCGGCGCGGACGCCGCGAGGGCCGATAGGGCAATCGAGGTTTCGATCCTCGCGCCCGTGCCGCGGCCCTTGGCCGCGTAAAAGCCAGCCGCCAGCATGGCGGCTCGAACGCGGGTCGAGGCGGTGTAGGTGAAAAGCTCCACCGCCTTTTGCGAGCATAGAATCTCAAGTTCGCGAAACGCAGACAGCGTCCACAATGCGGCGTCGGTCTTGAAGGAAAACGGATCGAAGAAAATGATGTCGGGCGCCGGCGCGTCGAATTTTCTCAGCGAGAAATCCCCGGGCAGCAGCATCCAATCGATCGTCGATGCGCTGTTGGTCCAGCGGTTCTCGGCAAGCAGCGATCGCGGCGCCTGATGCCTCAAGTGTTTGAACCATCTGACGTGGTCGAGCGCGAGCTTCAAGGAATCCAAATCGTTTTCGAAGCTCACGAGCATGAGGCGCCGCGCTGGCGGGAGAGTCGATTCTTCGATGCTCAAGATCGCGGTCATTGCGTTGGCCGCAATGCCCAATCCCACATCCCAGACGACCAGAGGCTCAGCGGCATGCGCTTGCAAGCGGCCGATGAGGCGCGACTGCTCCACGTACAGCGAACGCGACTCCTCGGCGGGATCACCGCGCAAGTGCATCACCTCGCCTGAGGTCATGTCACGCACACAGCCCACATCATCCTCGACGATCACCTCATACCGACCGCGCTTCATCCGCTGCCTGCGCAGCGCGGCGCGGCTGACGTGAGTGGGCGCCGCGCCATAGCTGTCGCGGGCATCGAGCAGCTGGCGCTGCGCTCCATAAAAAGACAGCCAGGTACCGCCGAGTATGTGTTCGCGCATGGTGCGCATCAGCCGCAGATAGAAGTGCACGTTGTGCAGCGCCAGGAATTGCCAGCCCGCCGACTCATGGACGCGCTGCAAATGAAACAGATACGCAATCGAATAGGTCTTGCAGGTGTGGCAATCGCAGGCAGGGTCGATCGGCCCCTCCATGCCGCGGTAGGCGGCGCGGCGCAGATCGCGTCTTCCCAGACTGGTAAACGCGACGCCCTGCCTCGCCAGCGAAGTTGGCAAAATGCAGTCGAACATATCGACGCCGCGGTGCACGGCCTCGAGGAGATCTCGGGTGGTGCCGACGCCCATCAGATAGCGTGGAGAGTCTGTCGGCAGCAGTTCGGTCACGATCGCCGTGCAATCCTCGCGCTGCGCCCTGCTCTCACCGACCGCAAGGCCGCCGATGGCGTAGCCATCGAATGGCATCTGCGCCACGATGCGCGCGCTTTCGACTCGCAGATCCGCATAGCTGGCGCCTTGTACGATGCCGAACAGGGCTTGTGGAGAATCGCCGCGGGCGGCCAGGCTGCGCTGCGCCCAACGGTGAGTCAAATCCATCGCGCTGCGCGCCTCGCCGTGTTCGGCGAGCGATGGCACGCATTGATCGAGGACCATCATGATGTCCGAGCCGATGATCTTCTGTGTCTCGATGCTGCGTTCCGGACTCAGGCGCACCAGCGTATTGTCGACGTAACTCTTGAATTCAGCGTATTCCTCGCGCATGGTGCGGCTGCCCGGCAGCGAGAATATTTGAAAGCCACCGGAATCGGTCAGCACCGATCGCGGCCAGTTCATGAAGCCGTGGATGCCGCCGAATTTCTCGAAGATGTCGATACCCGGCCGCAAGAGAAGATGATAGGTATTGGCGAGCATCACTTGGACGCCGCTGGCGAGCAGATCTTCTCGACGCTGCGACCGCACGGCGGCATGCGTTCCTACGGGCATGAAGGTGGGAGTGAGAACTTCGTTGTGCTGAGTCGCAAAGCGCGCGGCGCGAGCACGCGAGCCCGAAGCGGTGGCCTCGAGCTTGAAATCCAGCCGCCTAATGGCGACGCATCACTGCACCGCTAGCTTCGCAGATGCCATGAAGTTCTTCACATGATCGAACTCGGGCCGTGAGGACCGGGTGCCGCCATCGGTCGATTTGAGAAGCGCAGCGAAGTAGCGCGCCGCTTGCGATTTGTCTCCCGCACCCTCGGCGGCCAAGCCCGCGTTCAGCAATCCATTGAAGCGATTCGGACTCAAGCGAAGGGCGAGCCTGTATTCGTCCAGCGCCTCTTGCGATCGGCCGAGTTCCAGCAGCATATCGGCGAGCATTTCGCGGGCCGGAATGTCCACCTCCCCCTGCCCGACCTTGTCCTGCAAGTCCGCGCTGTCTCGCATGTCCTTCAGCGCTTCCTCGCTGTTGCCCGCGGCATAGGCAGTCCATGCCAGCATTTCGCCGCGTTCGATTCGCGATCCGGTGGAGTCCGCGAAGTAGGCATTCTTGCCCTTTTTCACCTCGTCCATCAAAGCGTCGTACTCGGCCAGATTGGCGCGCGCTTGCTGCGGCTGGTGCAGATGGCCCGCCGCCACGGTGCGCGCCCAATACGTCGTGGTGCGAGTCTCCGGGCTTGCGCCGGCGATCGGTTCGAGCGCGGCGGCCGATTCCCAGTCGCGCATTTCCAGATGGAAGAAAATCGGCAGCTTGGTGCGGTAGTAGGGAAACATTCCCGCCATGTAGTGCTCGCCCATGTCGTGCGCCGCCTCGAAGCGGCTCATCGCGGCAGCGGAAGCCTCGAGGATCTCCTTGGCGTGCGCGTCTTGGCCGCTTTGCAGATACGCGTACAGCAAAAAGTCCTCCGAATGGAACTGATCCATGGCGCCGCTCAAGTGGCGCGCTTCGGCAGCATGCGAGGCAGCCACGGAGGCCAGATTCGAATCGATGTCTTCCTGCCACAGTCCCAGGCGCGCAAAGATATGGCCTGGCATGTGCACCGCATGCGGCGCAGAAGAGGCGATCTCGCCGTAATGTCGGGCCGCGATCAGTCCGTCCGGCGCGAGCGAAGGTGTGTCGCAGGCGTGAATGATGTAGTGCACCAACCCCGGATGGTCCGGATATTTCGCGAACAACGGTTGCAGCAGCGCGAGGGCCTGGTGTGCATGAGTGAGGCTGGTGTCATTAGGAGCAGTCGCTGCCAATAACGACAACGCATGGAAGGCCGCGGCGTCGACGTCGCTTGGATACTCCTGCCGGAGTTCGTCCATCGCTTGCGAATAGGCATCGACGCGGGATTGATAATCCCGCTCATCGGGCCGAAAAAAGCCGCTCAAGGCAGCGATGTACTCGCGCTCGCGTGCGGTCTTTGCGGGACGGGCCTGCGCTGCTTGCATCTCACGCCATCCATGCGCAACCGCCGCCTCGCCGGGCCGCTCCCATATTTCGTGCCACAAGCTCATGGCGGTGCCCCAGTGCGCCATGGCGCAGGCCGGATCGCTGTGTCCGATCTGCTCAAACTGCCGCTGTGCCTCTTGGTACCAGAAATCGTGCAGCAACGCGACGCCGCGGATGAAAGGAGCGCGCACCGATTCAGCGCAGGAGACCGGGAAGTTCACCACGCCCAAGCGCTCGCCCGCGATCGTCTCGACCTTCGGCGCGATACCTTCAGCTTGCGCCGAGGGCAGTGCGATCAGGGAGGCCAGCAGCGTAGCGAGTATTTTCATGGCACCGGATTGTAAGTCATCACTGTGGCGCTGGGTATGGCGCTAGGCATGGATAGATTCCAGATAGTCAAAGTCCACCTTGGCTGCGTCCAGCGGCTTCATGCGCGTGAACGGCGCTTCTTGTTCGACAAAATAGTATTGCAGCGCCTGTGCGCCGGCAGCCGCAAAAATCGGACTGTACTTGATGAATCCATTTCCAAGCTCGGTTCCCAAGCGCGTTCCCGGCGCCGCGTGGTGAGGAGCCTTCAAGAAATCCTTCACGTGTATCATCGGAAAGCGGTGCGGATATTTCTTCAAGTAGTGTACGGGATCGCTTCCGGCCACTTTCATCCAGCCGCAATCGATTTCGAACTTGACCAATTCTGGATCGGTTTCCCGCAGCAAGATGTCATAGGCAACCGCGCCGTGTCCTTGATGGACGAACTCCGCAAAATGATTATGGTAGGCATATTGCAATCCCGCTTGCTTCGCTTTCTCGCCCAGCTGATTCGCGAGCGCCGCCGTCTTCTTGGCATCATCCAAGGTCATTGCTCTCAAGATATCCGCGTACTTGGCGAACGCGGGGTCTATGACGGGAAGTGCGCCCGTGCCTGGGCGCAGCATCGAACTGACCGCGTAATGCGCACCGAGCGCATGCGCGTCCTCAAAAATTGCGCCGACATCGCCGCTCATGAAGTTCAAGTGAGCGCTCGGGCACGCTAATCCGGCATCATCGAGCAGCTGGCGGAAATCCTTCGCCGTCAATTGACCGAAGCCGGCCGACTCGACATTTCGGTAACCGATCTCGTGCAGCCGCTGCAGCGTGCCGGCAGCATCGGTCTGCAGGGGTTCGTTGACCGTATACAGCTGTATGCCGGGCGGGATGCCCAGAGGATCGGCGAGCGCCATGCGCGGCAATCCTGCCGATAGAAGCGTCAGCAATCCCGCGTCCGAGACCTGGGAGAGAAAAGTTCTTCGCGATAATGCCTTCATGAAACCCCCTGGAAGAGTCGCGCCGCCATTCATGGTAAGGCAAAAGCCACATAGGCGCTGCCTTGGGGTGCTTTTGGGTTTCTGGCGTTGTTCGTTTCGATGACCACGTACTGTTTGCCGTCGATCATATAAGTCGCCGGCGTTGCCGTCCCGGCAAACGGCAGCTCATGTTCCCACAGCAGCGTTCCGGTCTTCGCGTCGAATGCTCTGATCTTTCGGTCGTAAATCGTCGCGCCAATGAAGAGCAGGTTGCTTGCCGTGAGAATGGGACCGCCATAGTTTTCGCTGCCGGTACCTTTGAGACCCTCGGCGGCGAGTTCCGGGTATTCCCCGAGCGGGATCCTCCACAAGTACTTGCCGGTGTTCAAATCAATGGCATTGAGGGTCCCCCAGGGAGGCGCAATGGCGGGATATCCATCGGGATCCAAGAACTTGTTGTAGCCGGTGAAGCGATACTTGGCAGGCGCACCCTCGCTGGATAGCGATGCGCTCATTTCTTGCTTTGCATTGGCGCCGGGCGCCGGCGCGACGGCGCTTGCCACGTCCCATCCGGTGCGGACGTAGTCGACCAGCCGGCTCAACGCCGAGGACTGAATGTTGAAAGGCGGCATTCTGCCGCGCCCGTCGCGAATGACCGCCGCGATCTGCCCGGCGCTGAGACGATTCGCAACATCGACGAGCGAGGGGAAAGCCGGCGGAGATCCCTGGCGATCAGGACCGTGACAGGCGGAGCATTGTGCCTGGTATAGGGACGCCGCGAGTCCTGCCCGCGGTATGCTCTCGACCAAACTTCCCGTCCATGCAACATCGTTCGAATTGATATAAATCACTGCCGACCGCGGGTCGACGGCCTCGCCGCCCCACTCGGCGCCGCCGTCGAATCCAGGAAACACCACTGTCGGCTTGCCCACGCTGAGCGGAACGAATTGCCCTTCACTGCGAAAGCCCTGAAATTGCTCCACGGCCCATGCATGTACGGCTGGCGTTCGCGTCGTGAGCATGTCGAGGGTAAGCACTTGCCGGGCGTAGGGCTCGGGCGTCGTCGGCCGCGGCTGCGTCGCAGATGCGCGCTCCCCTGGAACGCTGCTGGGCGGCACGGCGAACTCTTCGATTGGAAACAGGGGTGCGCCGGTGGCGCGATCGAATACGTACAAATACCCTTGCTTGGTCGCCTGCGCGATCGCGTCGATGGGCTTGCCGGCCCGCGTCACGGTCACAAGAGACGGCGGCGCGGAAAAGTCGCGATCCCAAATGTCATGATGCACACCCTGAAAATGCCAAATACGTCTGCCGGTTGACGCATCCAGAGCCAACAGCGTATCGGCGAACAGATCATCACCCACTCGGTCGGCACCATACATGTCGGAGACCGCCGATCCGGTCGGCGCATAAACGATTCCGCGCTCCAGGTCCAAGGCGAACCCGGCCCAATCGTTGGCTGCGCCCGCCTGTTTCCAGCCGTTCGCGGGCCAGGTATTGACGCCGAATTCGCCGGGCAGCGGAATCGTATGGAACGCCCACTTGAGCTTCCCCGTGCGCACGTCATAAGCGCGAATGTAGCCGGGGGGCGCCGGATGAGTTTCGGAAGTCCGAAAGCCCACGATGACCAAATCCTTGTAGACGATGCCCGGCGAGGTGAGAGACACGTAGTGCTGCGAGTAGTCGCCGCGCAATCCTCGCCGCAGATCAACCGCACCCTCATCTCCAAAACTCTTGATGACAGATCCGTTCTGCGGATTGAGGGCGTATAAGCGATTCATCACTCCCGCCAACAAGCGGCTTTCTTTGCCATCGCTCCAATACGCCAGCCCGCGTGCCGGGCCGGTGAAGGTCAAACCGGGGGCCAGAAGCCTATGGTGAGCCTCTGCATCGAATCGCCATAGCAGCTTGCCGGTCGCAGCATCGAGCGCGATCACATTGAGATTCGGCGTGTAGGCAAAGAGGCGACGCCCAACAACGATGGGATTGGTCTCCGAATCGCCGGGTTCGTTCATCGTCAAGCGCCAGGCTTCCTTCAAGGTGCCGACGTTTGCGGGGGTGATCTGAGTCAGAGCCGAATATCGATCGCCGTCGGCGTGGCCTGCGTATACCGGCCACTCTTCGATGGGCTGTTTCGCAAATACCTGCGCGCAGAATGCCGCGCCGAACAAGCACACCAGGATAGCCGCTGTCGGTGGCGTCCCGAACGCTCGGTTACTGCGGATAGGCCTTGATGCTGTCGGCGACTGAATCAGCAACTAACTTGCTTCCTTGTGCTGGGGCGTATTCCACACGCCCAACTGTCGTGCCAGCGCTGCGATCCCCGCGTTGGCGATTTTTCGCGCATCGAGATTTTCTTGTTTGAGCAGGCCGGTCAACTCGAGCATCACAGCGCCATGAAGCGCGGACCAGAAAACATGGGCGGTCAATTCCACATCACCTGAAAAGCGGCCTTCCGCAGCCAGACGGCGGAGGCCGGCGCCCATGGTCAAACGTGCGCGTTCCATCGCGGCCACGAGTTCTGGATATTCGCCGAAAGTCGGCTGGCTGACATCGAACATCAGCCGGTAGGCGGCTGGATTGGAGAGGGCAAAATCAAGATAGGTACTCCCTGCTGCCTCGCCCTCCGCGAAACGCTTCGCAGGATTGTCGCGGGATTTTTCAATCCTCTCGGCCGCAATCTCCATGGCGGCCGCGAAGCGGTTGAACGCACGCGCCCGCACTGCCGCGAGAATGGCATCTTTGTCCTTGAAATAGCGGTAGGGAGTCATTTGCGATACACCGAGCGCCTCGGCAAGTTCGCGCATGGTGACCCCATCGGGTCCGTGCGCGGCAAACAGGCCTTCGGCGATGTTGCATAGCCGATCCCGAAATGCCTCGATAGTGGCTTCAGAGAGGATCTTCGGCATGAATGATGTCCTATAAGGGTATTGACAGCAGTTTAATTTACAGTATATATTTACGTTGTAAATTAAAAAGGAGCGGCCATGGCTGCAAATCTGAAAGACCGAGTTGCCGAGACCTTGCACTCCTCGAACCCGCATTTGCGCGGCAACTTAGCGCCGGTGCGCACGGAGTCGGATTTCGACTTGAAAGTGCGCGGGAGAATTCCCGAGGGCCTGCGCGGTGCTTTGTACCGCAACGGACCGAACCCACAGTTCGACCCCGGTCCCGAATATCATTCCTTCATCGGCGACGGCATGATCCACGGCTTCTGGATCGGGGACGGCCGGGCGCACTACCGCAACCGCTATGTCCGTACTCCACGCTGGCTCGCCGAGCAGTCTGCCGGACGCGCGCTGTTCGGCGGCATGGGCCGCCCCAGCGACCCTTCCGTCGAGGGCATCAAGGCCGGCGGCGCCAACACTCACATCGTGCATCACGCGGGAAGGTTCATGGCGCTTCAAGAGGGATCGAACCCGTTTGAAATGAATGCTGCGAACCTCGAATCCATCGGCTGGATCGAGACCGGCGGCCGCTTCACGGCCCACCCGAAGACAGATCCGGACACCGGCGAGTTGGTGTGGTTTGCCTATTCGTCAGGAACCGAACCACTGAATCCCTACCTCGATTACGGGGTCACGGATGCATCGGGGCGCATCGTGCGGCGGGATCAGTTCCGCGCGCCCTACTGTTCCATGGTGCACGATTTCATGGTGACCAAGAACTATGTGCTGTTTCCCGTGCTGCCCTTGACTGGCGACTTGGAACGCGCCGAGCGCGGACTGCCCGCCTTTGCGTGGGAGCCGCAGAAGGGTGCCTTCGTCGGCATCATGAAGCGCGACGCCTCCGTCGACACCGTGCGCTGGATGGAAGTCGACCCGGTCTATGTGTTCCACCCGCTCAATGCATATGAAGACGGCGATCTCATCCACTGCGACATGATGGAATACCCCAGAGCGCCGCTGTTCCCGAATGCCGACGGCTCTCGAGGCAATGCGGCGCAAGCCCGCATGGTTCGCTGGACCATCAACCTCGCCGATGCTGGCGCGCGCGTGAAGCGGACACCGCGGGATGATCTCGTGGGTGAATTTCCGCGCGTCGATGATCGCTTTTCCGGACGGCGCTATCGCCACGGCTGGCACGCCGCCAACGCCGAAATGCAAGAACCCTTGTGTTTCGATTCGATCGCGCATGTTGATCTTGATACGAATACCCGCACGCTGCGTAGACTCGGCAACGGCGATTCCGTGGGAGAGCCGGTGTTCGTTGCGCGCGCCGATGATGCGCCTGAGGGCGAGGGATGGCTGTTGGCGATCGTGCATCGCGCGGTGCAGAACCGCAGCGATCTGCTCATCCTCAACGCACAGGATATTGCAGGAGAACCCGAAGCCGTGCTCGAGCTTCCTTGCCGGGTGCCGGCCGGTTTTCACGGCAGCTGGGTGGGCGCGTAAACGGTTCCCGCTTCGACGAAGCAGAGAGGATTTTTCCAGGGGTCCTCGGCGTAAAAGGATCGCTCGCCCCACGGGCGTACCACGATGCCACCGGCTTGGCGTTCGTGGACAGTCTCCGGTGATAGGCAGCCAAGCGCCTTGGCACGCTCGAAAATTGCCTCCAGATTCTTGACGGTAAAATATAAGGCCTTGGCGGCCGGGTGCGGCTGACTCGGGGACACCTGCAGCACTTGCAAGGTCACCGCGCCGCAGTTGAAGTAGCACCGCTGGCCACGATCCTTGCGCCCCGCTACGCCGAGCAACCGAGCATAGAATGAAATTGCCGCATCGAGATCACCGACCTCGATATTCAGGCGGAAGAGCTGCGGTACGTCCTGCGCTGCATCGCTCAAGGCTGCGGTTCTCCTATTGCTGGTCCGCGTACAGCTTCACTAGGTCGGTGAGAAAATCCCGACCGACGTAGACGGAGCGCACGCTGCGGTGCTCGTTGAGCCCATGCACGCCGTTGCCGTCCGGATCGCCCCAACCGCCGGGCACGCCATAGACCGGAATTCCGATGGCCTCCAGAAAGATACCGTCGGTCGCGCCAGTGGACATGGAGGGCACCAGCGGAACGCCGGGAAAGTACTTGGCGATGAGCTTTTCGGCCGGAAGAATGATTTTCGGATCGAGCGGCGGCGGCAGCGCAATGGGGCGGATGGGCTGCACCGGGGTCACCTTGACGCCAGGGTCGCCGATGGCCGCCACGAGAGCTGCCTGGGTACCCTCGACTGTCTCACCGGGGAAGATGCGGCAATTGATGTTCGCCGCGGCGCGCTGCGGCAGCGCGTTGTTGGCGTGGCCGCCTTCGAGCAGTGTGGCGACGCAGGTGGTTCGCAGCATGCTGTGATAGCTGCGATCCTTTGAAACGATCGCCTCGGCCGCCTTGTCGTTCGGGTTCTGCGACAGCGCCACCATCGCATTGCCCAGCTCGTCACCGCGCGAGGCGCCGGCCTTGGCAAAGAAGGCGCGTGTGGTATCCGACTGCTTCACGGGAAATTCATAATCGCGCACTTTTGCCAGCGCATCGGCCAGCTCGTAGATTGCATTGTCGCGAATCGGGATCGAACTGTGGCCGCCGGCATTGACGGTCTCCAGCCGATAGTTCTGTGCTGCTTTTTCGCCGACTTGAATCGACTGAACAACGAGCTTGCCGTGGCCATCGGTGCGTCCGCCACCGCCTTCGTTCAGCGCAAACGCCGCGGCGATGAGCTCCGGCCGGTTCTGCGCCAGCCATTGCGCGCCGTTGAAGGCGTAAGTCGTTTCCTCGCCGCAAGTCAGGGCCAGTTTGATGGTGCGCCTGGGGTGATAACCGCTCTGCTTGAAGCGATCCAGCATATCGACCCAGGTCGCGTCCATCGCCTTCATGTCTGCTGTTCCGCGGCCGTAGAAATAATTGTTCTCTTCGATCAAGGTGAAAGGATCGCGGGTCCAATCCTCACGCTTGGCCTCGACCACATCCAGATGCCCCAGCAGCAGCATGGGCTTCGCGGTACGAGAGCTTCCCGACAGCACGGCTACCAGGCCGCCTTCCTTGGGATGATCGGGGACCGAGAATGGCGTGAGGTCCTTGTCGGTGAAGCCTGCGGCCTTCAAATGCGCCGCCATGCGCTCGGCCGCCAGAGTGCAGCTGCCCGCCGACAGCGACGTGTTGGTTTCGACCAGTTCCTTGTAGATCGCGCGAAAGGTGATCTGGTCGGGCCGCAGCGGCGTCATCGGCAGGTCCTCCGCCATCGCCGCTCCCTGCAAAGCCATGGCCACACTCATCACGCCGAACATTGCGTTACGCATTTTGATATCCCCTTTGTATATTGAGAGATTGAAGGCCCCGGCGGTCATTGGCAAGCGCCATCGGCCCAGGATCGCTGGATGAGCCACTACCGGCTCGCGCGGCGGATTGGTATTTTCAATTGAAGTGTGCAACGCTTTCGCTCCCCGTTTATTGCGCTTTTTTTCAGGAGCGGCAATGTTGCGATTAGATTCCCATCCGACCGGACGGCACTATTTGCAAATTCCGGGGCCGAGTCCGGTGCCGGACCGCATTCTACGAGCCATCAGTCTGCCGACCATCGATCATCGGGGACCGGAATTTGGCATTCTGGGACTCAAGGTCCTCGCCGGCCTGCAGGCGGTTTTCAAGACGCGGCATCCTGTCATGATCTATCCCGCCTCCGGCACTGGCGCCTGGGAGGCTGCGCTTTGTAATAGCTTGTCGCACGGCGATCATGTGCTCATGTTCGAAACCGGCCACTTCGCGTCGTTGTGGGCGAAGATGGCGGCGCGCCTGCATTTGTCCGCGGAAGTTTTGGCGGGCCGCGGCAACGATGAGCATTTTCCGCAGGCCTCGAACTGGCGCCAGGGTGTGCAAGCCGGCCTCATCGAACAACGGTTGCGGCAAGACACCGAGCGCAAGATCAAGGCGGTCTGCGTCGTTCATAACGAAACCTCGACCGGCGTCACCTCCGACATCCCCGCGGTGCGTGCGGCCATTGATGCGGCCGGACACCCCGCACTGCTCATGGTGGATACCATTTCGGGACTTGCCTGCGCCGACTATCGTCACGATGAATGGGGCGTGGACGTGGCGATCAGCGGTTCGCAGAAGGGACTGATGCTGCCGCCTGGGATTAGTTTCAACGCGCTATCGCCCCGCGCGATCGAGGCGATGAAGAATGCCAAGCTGCCGCGCTCGTTTTGGGCATGGGACGAGATCATCGAAGCCAACAAGACCGGCTATTGGCCCTACACCCCCAGCACCAACCTGCTCTACGGCCTGTCCGAATCGCTGGATATGATTCACGAGGAAGGCTTGGATCGGGTATTCGCGCGTCACGCGCGCTGGGCAGCGGCAGTGCGAAGCGCGGTCCAGGCCTGGGGTCTGCCGATCCAGTGCGCCGATCCGCGTCTGTATTCGCCGGTGTTGACCGGCGTCATCACACCCGCAGGGATCGACGCGGATGCGCTGCGCCGGCAGATCTATGAGCGCTTTGACATGTCGTTGGGCATGGGCTTGGGCAAACTCAAAGGGCGAATGTTCCGGATCGGCCATCTTGGCGACAGCAACGATCTGACTCTCGTGGCAACTCTCGCCGGCTGCGAAATGGGACTCAAGCTGGCGGGCGTCAAGATCGCAGGCAGCGGTGTGCAAGCGGCCATGGACTATTTCAGCGCTCACAAGGCGCAATCGACCTTGCAGAAAGTCGCCTAAGAAGAACCATCACGCGCCGCAGCTGAAAAATAGAAGCATGAAGCGCGTACCGGTCACCCAGATAGTCCTGATCTTGCTGTGCTTGATGTATTTCATCACGTACCTGGACCGCACCAACGTCAGCACCGCGGCGTCAGGTTTCGAAAAGGACTTCGGGCTGAGCAAGACGCAGATCGGCCTGGTGTTCTCCGCATTCGCCTATCCCTACCTGGTCATCCAAATCATCGGCGGCTGGATCAGCGATCGATTCGGGGCGCGGCGAACGCTCATCGTCTGCGGCATTGTGTGGGCCACCGCCACGGCTCTCACCGGCATGGCCGGCGGACTGATATCCATGCTGATCGCCCGGGTACTGTTGGGCCTGGGCGAGGGCGCCACGTTTCCGGCCGCCACCGCCGCGATGTCGCGTTGGGTGCCCAAGGGTCAGCGCGGCTATGCTCAGGGCATCACGCACGCCGCCTCGAGAATCGGCAATGCGGCAGCCCCGACCGCGGTGATCGCGATTATGGCCGCCTGGGGCTGGCGCGCAGCATTCTTTGTTTGCGCGGGCATCAGCTTCGTGTGGGTCGCGATCTGGGCGATGACCTTTACCGAGTTTCCCAAGAATCATCCGCGAATCACCGCAGCAGAACTTGCCGCGTTGACGGCACCGCCCTTGAGCCCTCCGATCATCCCCTGGGGTCCGCTGATCAAGCGCATGGCGCCGGTGACCGTGGTCTACTTCTGCTACGGCTGGACCCTGTGGCTGTTTTTGAGCTGGATTCCGCAATACTTTCTTCACAGCCAAAAGCTCGCGCTCATGCAATCGGCCTGGTTCGCATCATTGGTATATTTCGCCGGGGTACTCGGCGATTCGCTCGGCGGCATCGTCACCGACAGAATACTCAAGCGAACCGGCAATCTGCGGCGCGCCCGCAGCACCTTGGTGTCCGTCTGTTTATTGTTGTCGACGCTTTCGCTGGTCCCCTTGATGTTTTCGCACAGCGCCGCCACCTCGCTGCTGTTTCTGTCAGCAGGTTTCTTCTTCTCTGAAATGACCATCGGCCCCATGTGGGCGATTCCGATGGACATTGCACCCCACTACTGCGGCACGGCCAGCGGCATCATGAACACCGGTTCTGCCATGGCAGCCATCATCAGCCCGGTGGTGGGCGGTCTTCTCATCGACCTCACCGGCGACTATCAATTGCCCTTTGTCGGCAGCATGGTGCTCATGGGAATCGGCGTGCTGCTCGCCTACCGGATGCGGCCCGACGCCAAGTTTGAGACGCCAATTCGAGCTACGAACGGAGCGACGCGTCCACCGTAACGCCGAGCTTCTCGACCATGGCGATCAGAAGTTTGTTCTGGTATTCCAAATGCTGCAGAACGACTTCGATTTCCTGCTCCGCTTTGACATTCACTTCCAGATCGTTGTCCGCGCGAAGCTCGGAATGACGGGCCTGAACGTTTTGTCCGACCATGATCAGCGGCATCAAGAGCAGTTGAATCAGATTTGAAATGAACAGCCAGAACACGAATGCCATCGGCGGGTCAAACTGCAGGCTTCGAGGAACGAGCAGGTTCCACGCCAGCCATACGACGGTCCAGACGAAGACCATGAGAAAGAAGCCCATCGTGCCCACGCGGTCCGTGATCCAACAGGCGAGCCGGTCCAAGACGCTCAAGTTCTTGGACGCTTCCCTGTTGATATCCCGCAGCCGTTTGCGCTTCTGTCTCAATTCAGCGAGCGAGAGCGGAAGTTCGACTCCATCGGCAATGGTATTGTTCATGGCGGTGCCACCTCTGGCGCATTATTGATGAATGCGCTGGGGGCGTCTGCTATTTTTCGCTTGCTGCTGGCGTTGTGTAGTGGCTGACAATTGAGAGGGCCGGTCATGGGAATCACGCAGTCCATCAAGCGATTGGAACAGCAGAACCCGCGCGGCTGTGCAACCGTATTCGGAACGAGAGCGCGCCGCTGGGACGAGTTTGCGGAGCGCGTCGCTCGCCTGGCGGGCGGACTGCGCTCGCTGGGAGTGGCGCTCGGCGACCGTGTTGCCGTGCTTGCGCTCAATTCGGACCGATATTTGGAGTTCTACGGCGCGGTACCCTGGGCCGGTGCAGTGGTGGTGCCTCTCAATATACGATGGTCCGCGCCGGAGAACATTTACGCGCTCAACGATTCGGGTGCGACGGTTCTGCTGATCGACGATGCGTTCGTATCGATGGCGAAATCCATCCTGGCCGGCGAGCACTCCGTGCGCGAGGTGATATACATGGGGGAGACCTCCGCCCCCACGGGTATGGCACCCTACGAACAGCTGATCGAGCGCTCAGCGCCGATCCCGGACACGGTGCGCACCGGCTCTGACTTGGCCGGCATTTTCTACACGGGCGGAACGACGGGTTTCCCCAAGGGCGTGATGCTGTCGCACAGCTCGCTCTGGTCGAGTGCCGCGGCAGCCGCCACTTTTACGGCGCGAGTTCCGGATGCCGTCGTCTTGCACGCGGGGCCGCTGTTTCATCTTGCTGCGTTTGGCGGCGTCATGAGTGCGCTCTTATTGGGGGCACGGCACGTCATCGTTCCGCGCTTCGACCCAGGGCTCGTCCTCGAGGCGATCGAACGGAACAAGGTCACCAGTGTCGCACTGGTGCCGACGATGATTCGCATGCTGGTGACGCATCCGAAGCTGCCGGCGACGAATCTGTCGTCGTTGCGCTACTTGGCTTATGGCGCCTCCCCCATGCCCGAGGCATTGCTGCGGGATGCGATGCGAGCCTTGCACGGCTGCCAGTTCATTCAGGCCTATGGGCAGACCGAACTGTCGCCTGTCGCCACGGTCCTGGGGCCCGAATATCACACGTTTGAAGGGCCTAACGCCGGCAAGCTCGCCTCGGCCGGGCGGGTGTCGCCTTGCTGTGAACTGCAGGTGGTCAATCCGTTGGGCGTCGAGGTGCCACGCCGTACCATCGGTGAGATTCGCGTGCGCGGCTTGAATGCCATGCTCGGCTATTGGAACAAGCCCGAGGAAACGGCTGC
>Ga0302324_100001375_pt1 | contig 59477 bp, 45 predicted proteins | sample Palsa_T0_1_FD_201949 | JGI IMG/M metagenome (GOLD analysis project Ga0302324, IMG submission 201949) | Peat permafrost microbial communities from Stordalen Mire near Abisko, Sweden - Palsa_T0_1 | ecosystem: Environmental > Terrestrial > Soil > Palsa > Peat permafrost | place: Sweden: Abisko...
GATCGGACCAACGCGACATTTAACGTGGCCAGCGCCGCCTAGGCGACCTTTTCGGAGAACAATTTCTGCAGATATTCTCTCAGCGGCGAGTAGTAGCGGAGCGTAAGAGTGGTGGCGCCACGGTTAGGCCGGCTGAGATCGCTGCGAGGCGACTAATGAATTGCCTTCGAGATGAGCAAGTCTGGATACTCCCAGACAAATCAGCAGAAGGTTTTGACGAATCGTTAAGATGTCGACTCATGATGTTACGAAATTTCGGATGTTGGCCGCACGCCCAGCCCATGTGGCGGAAGTGTGTAAATATCGAGCAAGATTTACGCGGCCACCGGCTCGCGCGGGGGTGGAGCCATGAATTCGGGACCAACCGGATTCTTAATTGTTTCACGAAGAATCCTGTCGACTTCAGCGTAATCGTCGCTCGACAGTTTCCAACCGAACACCTGCTCCACTGCGTCAAGTTGGCCGGCATTTCGGGCACCCCAAAGAGCGGTCGTAGTTTCTCCCCGGTCAAGAATCCAACGGATCGCGAATGCAAGAAGGCTCTTCCCGTGATTTTCCCACGCGTGGTGACCCAGTCTATCAGCTGCTTTTAAGTATTGAGCAAAGCGCGGTTGCTGGAATTTCGGGTCTTTGAGTCGCAAATCGTCACCGTCAAACTTTCGATTGAGACTCATTCTGCCCGAGAGCAGGCCTCGACAAATAGCGCCGTAGGAGAGGACCAGAAGATTGTGTTGCAGGGCATACGGCAGAACGTCGTTTTCGATCTCGCGCTCAAAGATGTTGTAGGGCGGCTGAGTACTATGTAACGGTGCAACACGTCTCCAAGCATCCATTTGTTCCGGCGTAAAGTTGCTAACGCCGAGCGCGAGAATCTTACCTTCGCGCTGGAGTTCAAGTAAGGTCTCGGCAGTGTCTTCGATTCGTACAAGCGGGTCCGGCCAATGCACCTGGTAAAGATCGACGCGATCAGTGCGAAGTCGCCGCAGGGAATCTTCTATCTCCTTGCGGATCCGCTCCGGTGTTGAATTGCGGTAGACAATCCCGTCCACCCATTCCAGGGCCACCTTGGTTGCCAGCACCGCCTTGTCGCGGCGCCCTCCATCGGCCAGAGCCTTTCCGACAATCTCCTCAGAGTGGCCAAATCCGTAAACCGGCGCCGTGTCTATCAGATTAATTCCCATGTCCACGGCGTGCTGAATTGTCTTTATTGACTCAGCGTCATCGCTCCCACCCCACATCCAACCTCCAATTGCCCAGGTTCCGAGAGCGATCCTCGAGATCGGTAACGGAATATTATCGCACTTCACTGTTTCTATGTTCACTTTCAAAAGTTTATCCCGAAGTTTACAGGATGGAAGAACGATGAATGGAGAAAGCAAGCGGCGGGGGTTCGCTCGCACCACCCGAAAAACGGCCGAGGACGAAGGACCTAGTCAGCCTGCGTCGCTCACAATTCTCCAAGCATTTGTTGAGCGAATTCCGAATTAAGACTGCTGTTCGGTTGAAAGAACTTCAGGGCCACGAGATCCCCGTCGTTTCAAGGCATGGATGCTCCCCGGGCTGCGGCGAAAAGAGAGTACCATTCGTCGCGGCTCAGGGAAACGGAAAGCGCCTTGGCACAGGCCCGCAATCGATCGGGACGCGTAGTTCCCAGCACGGGTTGGATCTTCGCCGGGTGTTTGAGAAGCCACGCCAGCAGGATGGCCTCAGCGGTGGTTTCGTGACGCACGGCGCATTCTTGCACCAGGGCGGCCGTCTTTATTATGTTCTCGGGCTCACCATCAAGGCTCCCCATCAAGACACCTTGGGCCAGGGGACTCCAGGCTTGGAGCAGAACACAATTCGTCCGGCAATATTCCATCGTTCCCTCCCAGCCATCCGGGTAGCGAGGCGAATTTTGGTTGAACGAAATGCCGACCTCGACGAAGCCGTGGTGCAGCAGGCTCATCTCCACCTGGTTCGCCACCAGGGGCTCAGTCAAAAAAGATTGGAGATATTCCATTTGAAACCGGTTCTGGTTGGAGACGCCGAAGTACCGCACCTTTCCCGAAAGGCGCAGTTTCTGGAAGGCCTCAGCGATCTCCTCCCCTTCCCAAAGTGGGTCCGGACGATGCAGCAAGAGGATCTCCAACTGGTCGATGCCTAAGCGCGCCAGGATCGCATCGACGCTTTCCAGGATATGGTCGCGGCTGAAATCGAAGCGTTGTGGTGTTCCGGGCGGATCATCCGCCCAGCGGATCCCGCATTTTGACTGAATCACAATCTTGTCCCTTAGGGACGGCATTTCTTTGAGCGCCCGACCAAAAATCTCTTCGGCCCTTCCGCGACCATAGATATTGGCATGATCAAAGAAATTGGCGCCGATTTCCTCCGCCGTGTCGAGGAACTCCCGAGCCTGGTGCAAATGGTCTTTCGTCAATTTGACATCGGCTTCCCAACCACCGCCCAAACCCATACAACCCAAGGCCAGGCGGGATACTTCCAGGTCGGTGTGAGGTATTTTTATCATTTCCATAGTTAATTTTCCTTAAAATTTTGAGCTACCAGGCGTAAGTCTCGGGCGCTTCACCGCCCGGACCCCACCAGTCGATCGGCCTCTTCTGCAAAGGCACGCGCGCAAGTTTGTCCGATCCCGACCCTTGCGCCGGTGATCAACTGGGACCCTCGGCCGTCCGGTCCTTTCAAGATAATAATCATTTTTTATTTCCTATCACGAAATCTGATGTTTGCAGTTCAGCCCCGCAATCCAGAAAGGCAGAACCGGGAGATGTGCCCCCGACCAAGCCGGGTACGAAAACGTCGTTTGGCTCACTCAAGCGCCTGCTTTACGCGGCCTGACTCGCCGGCGTTCCTGCTTCAATCGCCATCGCTTCTTGGCTACAGAAACTATCTTGGAGCAAGCGGCGATCATCTGGTTGGCGTGCACGCCTCGCGATGCGGACCCTCGCGGAACACCGCGTAGAAAACGGGGGCTTTTGATTCGCCTCTTCGGTGCACCTCATCCTTGTGCATATCGTGTGAATAACCTCGCAAACCGTTTTTTTTTAGAATGGCCGGAGTCGTCATGCTCCGCTTGTTGACGGCAAAAACTGATAACTATTCGGCCTTATTATAATCTAGGGTCCAGTGAGAATTTCTGGAATGACACCTGCTGGTGTGTGAATAACTTTTTTTTGAACATTTAAGCATGCTATAGTGTAACGCACTGCCGGTCATTACGGAGAGACCTCCTTCTTACTGCCTCTTTCCGCGGGTCGCTTTGCTTTTCAAATTATCACTGAAGACGCGGACAATCTTCTCGACGAAATCCTGCAGGAACAGAATCAGGGCGGTCAATAGCGAGGCGAACCGTTATCTGTCGAGCTGGGTGTCGAGCGTCACGATCGATTGCCGGACATGATCCTCATTCTTCATGCGCACGGAGACGCTTCTGCAAGCGTGCAAAACCGTTCCATGATCCCGACCCCCAAAGGCCTCTCCAATTTCATGCAAGGAGGCTTTGGTGTGGCGCCGAGCCAGATACATCGCCACTTGGCGGGGAAATGCAATATTCGCGGGGCGCCGTTTGCTGGTCATATCCGCGAGTCGAACATCGAAATGTTCGGCCACCCTCTTTTGAATCTGATCGATGGTCACCGTCTTCCTGGCTTCTTCCCGCAAAATATCCCGAAGAAGTTCTTCCAGCGTCTCGCGGGAAATCTCTCGGCCGCTCAGCGACTGGTAAGAGGCAACCCGCATCAAGGCACCCTCCAGACGCCGAATATTGGTTCGAAGCCGCTGCGCGAGAAAATCCAGGAGATCCTGAGCAATCTTGATATCAAATACCTCGGCCTTTTTCCGGAGAATCGCCATCCGAGTCTCGGTATCCGGCGGCTGCAACTCTGTTGTCAATCCCCACTCGAAGCGAGAAACAAGACGTTGCTCGAGGTTGGCGATCTCGCTTGCCGGGCGATCACTTGAAAGCACGATCTGCTTGCGGCCATCGAAAAGCGCATTAAACGTATGGAAAAATTCTTCCTGGGACCGCTCTTTGCCGGCCAAGAAGTGAATATCGTCGATTAACAGAATATCTGTCTGACGATAGAGCTTTCGAAACCTGACCAGCATATTGTGCTGGATTGCGTCGATGAACTCGTTGATGAACCGCTCACTCGACAGGTACATCACCTTGTGGGTCTTTCTTCGGTCGATCGTCTGCTGGCCGATCGCCTGCATCAAGTGCGTCTTTCCCAAGCCTACGCCTCCGTAGATAAAAAGGGGGTTATAGGTTTTGGCCGGTGATTGAGAAACCGCGAGAGCGGCCGCGTGGGCAAACTGGTTACTCGATCCCACGACAAAACCTTCAAACCGATTGCTCGGATTCATCCCGTGGCTGCTGCGGCCCTCCGAACCCTCGTCGTGCGATTTCGGAGCCAAGGTCTCGCGCACTCGGTCCGCACGGGCAACACCCGCAGGACCGATCGTTCCGCTATCCGCGCCACGGAATTTGATCTCTCGCGGGCTCCCGAGCACAAACATCGCCGCGCACTGTACGACGTTCAAATAGTTACTCTCGATCCAGAACTGATAAATGCTGTTCGGAACCTGCAAGGTCAGCGCGATTTCATCGGCCTGGACCAGTTCAATCGCCGCAAACCATCGCTGGAACGCATCGGCGCTGAGATGCTGCCTGATCTCGCTGGCTATTTCCCGCCAAATCTCATTGTACGTCTCTTGCATCGGTGCTTCTTTTCACACTCCTTTGTGGGGCCGTAACATTTTCCTTCCTTTTCGCCACGCGCAAACCAGACGACCGAAAAAAGATAAGCACACTATTCCCTGATTATTGACGGCAAAACGACTCCAAGCCGTTCCTGTCGAGGTCTCTACAACATCAGCTCATCCGGGGAGTTCCTTGACAGGAGCGATCAGCAACCTTGCGGCGGCGACATAACATCCTCCGTTACATTGATCAAAGAGCTTGCCCAACATAGTTATTCACATGTTATTCGCATCTACCGGCGTTCCTTCCGTCGAGCGGGAAACGGAAGATAGAGTTATCCAACGCTGTCGGCAAGAAAAAAAGCTCCAACGATTCCCTAAATAAATTTCCTGTCAACTGCCGGTCGGGCTTGACGTACATCCGTCTAGACGATGACAACCAATTTCCACTTAAGCTCCCTCGCCTTACCCGGCGAAACGAAAACCATTCCTAATATCGTTGTCAGTCGATTAGTTGTCGAAGCGGTCGTCATCCGTTGTGATGTTAGTCGGACGCACTTTGGAACAGCCGGAACAGGACCAACACTCGCCCGGGAAATGAACCAACGCCTTGATCCTGGAGGGGGTAATTCGTACACCGGAGGATTCGCGGCACCGGATGCTTGAGTTATCATTCGGAGCTAATATCAATCTACTCTTTTTTGATTATTTACCTAATAGATGAAAGGCATAGCCCAAGGTAAACCCCATAAGCGCTATCTTGTTGACTTACGAACAATCACGGCCGTGAACGGCATTTGAAGTCTTGACAAGTATTAGGTGCTGCGCCCCGAAGTGGCCAAGAAAGCTTAGCCCAGGGTTTGTATGTGTGTAGCGCCAGTCGTCCTCGTCGTCGTTCTCGTTCTCGATCTTTCAACGTCGTTGGCAGTCGGCGCGATTCCCGCATCGACAGAAGTCGAGGACGCGAACGACGACGACGACGACGGTTCAGGAGGTACCAATGCCGCGCTAATCACATACCAGGGTTTACCCTGGGTAAGCCGAAATAAACGTTTCGTCCTTACCCTCTTAGAAATGTGCACGCGATCCCGTTCAAAGGTTCGGAGCCGATTCTCGCCGTACCCAGTGGCCCCTCAGGGTTAACCCAATTGGGTGGGGGGGACTTACGAAAGCAAGGGTCGGTTGTCGTGGTGCGGTGCGTTTTGGTTGACCTGTCTGGCTGTAGATTCTTGCGCTTGCGTCGCACTTCTAATAAATGATATGCAATGCGAGACGGAATCTACAGTTTCTTTATCACGTCCGATGGGATGACGATCAAAGGGATTGCCCTTGTTGAAAATGACGCGATCAGGGGTTTTAACCGGAGTCACATCTATTCCGTCGACCAACTGGTCGTCTATTCCGTGGAACGCCTGCGAAAGCATCGGAATACCCGATGGCATATTAAGGCAATGGAGTACACGCCCGCACCAGGCGTTTCGATGCGTGGATTTCCGGCGAAACTTAAAGGCGAAGAGGGCGAAGATCAGTTTTGGTTTGAAGGAGAGTCGGACGTAGACAGAAACGTCACGGTCGAAATTCAAGGCGCATGGCTTCACAATCTTCCGTGGGAGCGTGCGGCAGCAGCCAGAGGGAAGTGAGGCATGTCCCTGGAATTTCGGCCGTCGAACATCAGGCCGATTTTGCCATCTTTTCTGATTTGAGGATCGAGATCTACTTTGCGGATTGATCTGGCAGAATTGCTTATCGATCCATCGCGGCTCAAGGCTAAAGCCTTTTCGGGGCCTCATTCAGGGCGCCAAACAGATGTGAGGGGTTTAACCTGGCTTACCGCGCCAGACAAAATGCGCCCTGAAAGCTCCCATGCTGGGCTATTTTCTCGTAGCGCCGGCAGCGTTTTCATTTATTGTATTACCTGTTATATCCATATAATCCATAAAAACAGGGACGCCACGATTACTGGCGCACGAACAATATAAGGCGCCCTCATGATGAAGGCGAGATCGAGAAGAACCAAAGCACAGTGAGATCGAATTTGCGGGCGCGGACATCGGAGTGGCCAATGGACAACGGATCGTTCGTTGGGATAGCGGTCGGGCAGGCGGAAGGCGAATACCCACGCGCGTAGAGCCATAAAATGAAATCGCTTCTACGTGCTTTGATTGTTGAAGATTCGGAGAATGACACGCGCTTACTCTTGCGTGATTTAGAGCGCAGCGACTACGAGATCACACACCAAAGAGTTGAGACTGCCGAAGCTCTTAGTGCCGCACTGGACCGGGAAAGCTGGGATATCCTCTTCTGCGATTTCACGATGCCGCATTTCAGTGGGCGGACGGCACTAGAGATGGTGATGAAACGGAATCTTGATATGCCATTTATTTTCGTGTCGGGGACCCTGGGTGAGGAGGTTGCAGTCCAGGCGATGAAAGCAGGCGCGAATGACTACGTCATGAAGAACAATCTCGCGCGGTTAGTTCCGGCGATGGAGCGCGAGTTACGTGAGGCCAACGTGCGTCGCCAGCGCCGCCAGGCGGAAGAGGACACACGCACCTCCGAGTACAAGTACCGGCACCTCTTTGAAAGCTTGGGAGATGCGGCGTTTCTCATCGATGCGGAAACCGGACGGATTTTTGACACCAATCCCCAAGCCGAAGCGCTCTTAGGCCGGCCGCGCGTTGAGATTCTTGGTATGAGGGAAGAGCAGCTTCATCCGAGACAAAGCGACCAGGCGCTGTCGATTAAATTCTTGCCCGCGGAAGCTCGGGAACAACGTTTTGAATCGAATGCTCTACGCAAAGACGGAACTATCGTACCGGTGCGGGTATCGGTCTCCAAGTTTGAGTTGTACGATCGCTTCGTTTTGTCGGCGCTTTTTCACGACATCACGGACGACAAACGATCGGAAGAGAAAATCCAGGAGCAAGCCAACCTTCTCGAACTCGCCCACGATGCCATCTTTGTCCGCAGTTTGGATGAAAAAATTCAATACTGGAATAAAGGTGCTGAACGACTTTACGATTGGAGTGCCGATGAAGCGATCGACGGCGATTTCGGGAAAATGGGCTATGAGGATCACACTTCGTTCGAGGCGGCAAAGGAAATCCTCCTGAAAGAAGGGAGCTGGTCGGGAGAGGTACGCAAGCTAACCAAAGCCCGGAAAGAAGTCGTTGTTGCCAGCCGTTGGACGCTCATGCGGGATGGCAAAGGAAATCCGAGCTCGATCCTTGTGATCGATACTGACATTACCGAAAAGAAGCAACTGGAGGCACATTTCCTGCGAGCCCAACGAATCGAACTTATTGGAACGCTAGCCGGCGGCATCGCCCACGATCTCAACAATATCCTTCAAGTCATCATCACCAATCTGGATTTGGCGATGTCTGCACCTGCCTTCGACGAGCGATCGCCGAAGTACCTCGACGACGCGAACCAAGGCGCCAACCGTGCCGCCAACTTGGCTAGACGCCTTCTGACTTTCTCCAAAGGGGGCACCCCGATTAAACAAGCTCTGGATGTTGCGGAAATTCTCACCCCGGCGGTCCGTCTCGCGCTCAGCGGCTCGAAACTCAAATCCCATTTTTCCTATCAGCGGGATTTATATCCAGTTATTGGTGATCCGGTTCAGCTCACGCAAGTCATCGAGAACGTGGTTATCAACGCATGCGAAGCCACTCCGCTGAAAGGTAAACTCCTGGTGCGTGCCGAGAATGTGGATGAGAAAATCCGAGTGTCGTCCGGGCTTCCCGCCGGCCGGTACGTGAGAATCGAGATTGAAGACAGCGGGACCGGGATTCCTGAAAGCATTCGAGAGAGAATTTTTGAGGCTTGCTTTACAACAAAGCCTGGCGGCAGCGGCCTCGGTCTGGCCACGGTCAACTCGATCATGCAACAGCATGGCGGCGGTGTCAGTATCGAGTCGCTGGTCGGGCGCGGGACTACCGTTTCACTGGTGCTGCCGGCTTCAGCGCACCGGCCCGAACCACCTGTAGCATTACTGCCGCCTCCAGTCGTGAAAACCACCGGACGGATCCTTGTCATCGATGACGAAGAGATGATTCTAACCGTCGTCGGTTCGATGCTGAATTCTCTTGGTTACAAGTGCGCCGCGGCGCAAGACGGAGTCGAGGGTTACAACGAATACGTTCGGGCGAAAGCGGATGGCAAACCTTACGCAGCGGTGCTGCTTGATGCGACAATTCCAAACGGGCTCAACGGCGAAGAGGCGTTGAAGCTCCTTTTGGAAGCGGACCCACATGCCCGCGTAATTCTATGCAGCGGTTATTCGGACAGCGATCTCTTCAAGAAAGCCGAGCAACTCGGATTCAGAGCAGTTCTGGCTAAGCCGTTCAGTATGTCGGAATTTGTCTCTGTCCTCAACAAGGTTCTTTCTTCGTCGTAGAATAATTCGTTCTCGTCGCCGGGATTTGATTAGGGTCTTAACTCCGGACCTCAAGAATTTACCCTGTGTTGCTGCAGTGCAATCGTCCCCGCGCTCGTCCTTCGTTCTCGGGTTTTGAGCGTTGATGTTAAATAGTGGTTAGCTCGGAGAGAAACCGGTGAACGGAGGAATGCCCCCGGCTGCCTTTCGAACCCCGGCGAAGTTGAGGAGCCCGATACGCCGAAACCGCTCTGACGGGTAGCGCGGAGAGATAAGCGGCCGAAAGCAACTGTTGGCCTGAAGAATGGTAGTACCTAACAAACCCATCTTGCGAGAATACCATTTGCTGCTGACAGCCGCGTCGGTTGTCGTCAAGCCGTCACGGGTCGCTTTCCTTGCCTTCGTCCCAAGGGAAAATTATTCGATATCCGAAAAAATATCTCCGGCGGCCGAAACGCGAGGAGTTGACGAGCGTGAATCCGGTTTTGATCCAATACCTTTTAGGATACTGAGATTTTTCTACACTCATAATAATTTAAAATAAAATTCAGACCTTATGAAGGTTCGAATTATAGCCTTACCTATGTCTATTAGAAGGAATGTATTAACAATAAAACGATTCCTGCCTTTGCCGGCAGAGGAATCGAATGGATTCTTCCAAGCGCCAAAGATTCGATGAGCAAGCTGCGTGCAATTGCACTTGTAAAAACGAAACAAATACTTACTCTGTAACTGTTCGCGATATTCTGTAGAAGTCAGAGCCGAAAGAACCTGAATGACAAGCATTCCAGCTAAAGTTCTTACCATCGATAAGCAGGAGGATAAACATCGCATCATCGTGCGGATCGTCCTTCCGAAATATCGAGGCTCGTTCAACACCCTGAAGTTCGGCGAAAACAAACCGCTCATGGGTTCCTGTCACGAAGGCCGATTGGAGCTTATTTATTACTGGGATCCTGGACTGAAAGAGGGCGAATCGTTTCCTCTGTGGACGATCCAGTGACCATTGTCTTCTTGGCCCTTCGAGCCGTGGTAAAGTCGTTTGCCGGCGCGGTCATCCATCCAAAAAATGACTTTGGCGACCGCCGCCGGGGCATCCCCGCTAATTAAACTTTGCAGCGCACCGTTGGAATGCCACAGATGCACTCGGGTGAACCAGGAGCAATCTTTCGATTTCTCTGGTACTGACGCCGCTCTGAATTGCCAAAGCCGCGAGGTTAATCACTTCGGACGCTTGATTGCCAATGGCCACGCAACCTCTGATTTGTTTGGTGGAGCGCTCGGCGATGATTTTTATGAGGGTCCTGGACGGATGCGCTATTGTCTTGTCATCGGCCGTAACCAGTTCTGCCGCGTCCGATTTTACTGCGACGTCCAAGCCGGCTACAGCGGCTTCGCGTTCCATCCAGCCAACAGCCGCTACGGGCGGGTCAGTATCAAGATACCGTGGAACCCAGCGTGAGCTGAATAAAGCCGTGCCGCCGGCGATGGCATCGAGAACAACTCGAGCCTGCGACGAGGCCGCGCTATCGAGCATATTGAGCCCATTGACGTCACCGATCGCGAAGATGTTTTTGCGATTCGTTTGCAGCTGTGCGTCGACCTCAATAAATGGTGTCGTGCCAATGCCGAGTTCTGCCAGGCCGAGAGATTCACTATTGGGTCTGCGACCCGTCGCAACCAGTACAAGATCCGGCGAAATCTCGGTTCCATCGGCCTTGACAATGATCGGCCAGCCCTGTTCCACCGGCAAATCAGCGACAGGAATATGCCGGCCGAGCATCAGCTCCACTCCGTCCGCGGCGAGCTGCTGCGCAATGTGCGCTCCTACACTTTCGTCCCAATCCGAAAGTAATCGGTCACTCTGTTCTGCGAGAGTGACTTGGCAGCCGAAGCCGCGATAAATCGCTGCAAACTCGCAACCGACATAGCCGCCGCCGACAACAAACAAATGGGCGGGAGGATGAATCCTGTCTAGAAGTTCATCGCTATTGATGATCCGCGAATTTTCGGCGCCGACATAGTCTGGGCGCGCCCCAGTCGCCAAGACGATGTAGTCGGCTTCAATCTCCTCGTTCTTACCAGATTCGGTCGTGATCCGGATTCGATTTTCATTGAGCAGTGTTCCGCGTCCGAACGCTATCCGGACATTTAGCTTCTCCAAATCGTTCTGCAGTGCGTGAGCCAGTCGGGAGCTAGCAGCTCGTTGCGCTTTCTTCCACTGCTCCATCGATTCCGTAAAAAGATCTGCATCGATTCCGGATTTTTTACCTTTGAAAAACTCGCCATGGAGTCTCGCTGACGCGTGGAGAGCGCGAACGGCGTAGGATCCATGATGGAGCCGTGTACCGCCAAGCGGACCGCTTTCGATGACGACCACTTTGAATCCTCTTTTTGCCGCAAGGAACGCCACCTCGCTGCCTCCAGAACCGCTACCAATCACCGCAAGTTGATATTTTTCGTTCATAACGCCGCCCGAGCTTACTTTCCACTAGAACCGCCGACTACGCATGTGTTGTTTGAGAGTCACCCCATTTTGGTCAACGGAGCAGGGAGGGGAAACCGGTCGGCGTATCGGCAAAACGGTGTATCGGCGAACGCGGAAGCTTTAATGAACCGATCGCTCCTCTTCCTCCTCGGGTGACAACTGACAACTGACAACTGGCAACCGGCCGTCCGAAGCGGTATCAGTAGAAACATGTGGACGAACGATTCCCCCGCGACAAGTCTGAGGTCGGAAAAAATTCTATTCGGCGCCATGCCGGACGGCTCAGAGGTAGAGAAATACAGGTTCAGTAATGGACACCAAATGGAAGTGAGCATTCTGAGTTACGGTGGAATCATCCAGTCGATTGTCATCCCCGACAAGAACGGCGAACTGGCAGATGTCGCGCTTGGCTTCGACAAACTGGAGGATTACCTCAAGCCTAACCCATATTTCGGCGCGATCATCGGTCGATACGGGAACCGGATCGCCCAAGGGCGATTCACATTGAACGGCAAACGCTACCAGATACCCATAAACGATGGATTGAACGCCCTCCATGGAGGACCGGAGGGATTCAATAAAAAGCTCTGGGAAGCGACGCCTATCCAGGGTTCAAGCTGGATCGGGGTCGAGTTGGCTTATCTCTCGCGGGACGGCGAAATGGGCTTTCCCGGCAACCTCACGGTGAAGGTGCGCTATACGCTGAACGATGACAACGAACTGCGAATTCACTATTCCGCGGTGACTGACCAGGAGACAATTATTAATCTGACGAATCACACTTACTTCAATCTGGCGGGCGCTGGGAGCGGCACGGTGCTCGACGAAATCGCATGGATCAATGCGGACAGCTTTACGCCGATCGACGAGGGGCTGATACCGACAGGTGAATCGCAGGCGGTAAATGGCACGCCGCTGAATTTCACCGCGCCAATCGCCATCGGCGCCGAGATCCAGGCCAACGACGCACAGCTTAAATACGCCGAGCCGAAAGAGGGCGGATATGATCACAACTGGATCCTGAATCATCCCGGCGATTTGCAGGCGTTGGCAACGCGTGTCACGGATCCGAAATCCGGCCGAACCGTAGAGATGCACACAACCGAGCCGGGAGTCCAATTTTACACCGGCAACTTCCTGAATGAGACGCTGAAAGGCAAACAAGGACGAACCTATTCCCACTGGGGAGGTTTCACACTCGAGGCGCAGCATTACCCGGACTCGCCCAACCATGCGCATTTTCCGAGGACGGAACTTGCCCCCGGAGAGACGTACTCCCAGACCACTGTTTACAAGTTTCTACGTCAGTAGGGGAAGTTGCTGAAGAATAACGACCGAACGATGGTACCGGAAACAGCGGTGAGCCCCCCCGGGCAACGAACGAATCGAGTGACACCTCCGGAATCAATGCCGACGCAAAATGAAGCGACTGGACTCACGAGCAGTGAAAATTCAGCCGAGAAAACTGTTTTCGCGATTCTGATTGCAATCAGTGTTTCGCACCTTCTCAATGACACGATCCAGTCGCTCATTCCGGCGATTTATCCGATCTTAAAAAACTCTTTTCATCTCAGCTTTACCCAGATCGGCCTGATCACACTGACCTTTCAGCTCACCGCTTCCTTGCTTCAGCCGTTTGTGGGGCTGTATACAGACCATCGGCCCAAACCGTATTCATTGGCGATCGGCATGGGCTTCACGCTCGTCGGGCTGCTTGTGCTGTCCAGGGCTGGCAACTTCCCGATGATCCTCTGTTCGGCGGCTCTGGTCGGGATGGGATCATCCGTCTTCCATCCGGAGGCTTCCAGGCTGGCTCGCATGGCCTCAGGCGGAAGACACGGATTTGCCCAATCAATTTTCCAGGTGGGCGGCAACGCGGGAACCTCGCTTGGACCGCTCTTGGCCGCGTTGATCATCGTGCCGAGAGGGCAACAGAGCGTAGGCTGGTTCTCCGTGGTGGCCCTCGTGGCGATCATCGTGCTCTTAAATGTTGGGCACTGGTATAAACGGAATCTTTTCAGGCTCAAAGCTGGTGCCCACCCGAAGGATCGGGAGGGTCGCCCGGTAATGGCGCGGAAAAGAATCGCCTGGGCTCTGGCCGTTTTGATTGCGCTCATGTTCTCGAAGTTCTTCTATCTCTCGAGCATGACCAACTACTTCACTTTCTACCTGATCGGAAAATTTCATCTATCTGTTCAAGAGGCGCAGATGCAGCTGTTTCTTTTCCTCTTTTCAGTGGCGGCCGGCACAATTATCGGCGGCCATCTAGGCGATCGCTTTGGGCGCAAATATGTGATCTGGGGTTCCATTCTCGGCGTCGCACCGTTTACGTTGCTGCTGCCGTATGCCAGCCTCTTTTGGACCGGCGTACTGACCGTTGTGATTGGTGTGATTCTCGCATCCGCTTTTTCTGCGATCCTCGTCTATGCCCAGGAGCTGGTTCCCGGAAAAGTGGGGATGATTTCCGGTCTTTTTTTTGGTTTTGCCTTTGGCATGGCCGGAATTGGTTCGGCGGCCCTGGGTCGGCTCGCCGATCTGACGAGTATTAACTTCGTCTTCCTCGTTTGTTCATTTCTTCCGCTCATCGGCCTCTTGACAGCGTTTCTTCCGGATCTGAGCCGGCGGGGGGAACGTGGCGGCGTGTCGATGTGACGCCTGAACGTCGCCGCGTGCCGATCAGATCTCTTTTGCGACAGTACAAGCAACGCCCCACCAAGACACGGTTCACTTAACGGTGCAAAAACACAGAAGCGAGCTGAAAGGCTTCGGTCAACAACGCACCACCATTTTGATTTGCACCGAGAAAATTGTTCAGGACCGGGTTCTGCGCCTGCGGATTCGTCTGATGCGTTCCGGTCGCGAGTAATTTCATGACCACTGGGATTAACGCCGGCAAGAATTGCAAGATCAGCTGCGAGTCCAAACCAGTCCGCCTGGAAATCTCTCCGATCAATCCGTTGAAACGTTCCTGGCCAAAAAGGTTGATGATTTCCTGAACTCCAGCACCGGGCTGCGACAGATTTGAAACGGTTTGTTGAACCGCGGCCTGACCATTGTTTTGCTGCTGCTCATTGAGCGCGTCCTGTAGATGGGATCCAAGGACGCCAAGAATAGGTTGCATCTGCTGTTCCGCTCCTTGGACACCTGGAAGCAATTGAGCGAAGTTGAACAGGCCGTGCAGATCGTCTTGAGTGCCGACATGGGCTGGGTTCTCAATTGATTGAAGAACGGTTTGGAAGAGGTTCATGGTAGGACCTGCTTTTGTACGGCACCGGCCGATTTGTAGCAAGAGTTGAAAAAGCGACCCGGGGTCGCGTGCTCACTTGCAGCATCGAATGTTGACAATTAAAATATTTCCTTAATCGTCTGTGCCCGATTCCGAAGTGAACAGAATACGGCGGTTGTATGGTTTTGGATCCGAGTAAACAGTTTTTAAACCGACGAATTTTCGTCCTTGTTCTTGCGAGCGTGGTTTCTGGATTCCAGACCGCCCGCAGCCAGAGTGTCGCGCCTCCCGATCCCGCTCCGCTGGTTGCCAGTGCGAACCTACCAACAGCCAATCCATTTGAGTCAGAGGTCACTGCCCTCGAGGCAAGATTGTCGCAGTCGCCGATCTCCTCCAGCCCGGTCGTTTTTTACGGCAGTTCGTCTATCCGGCTTTGGAAATCGCTTCAACAAGATTTTTCCGGATACGCCGTGCTGAATTGTGGATTTGGCGGATCGCGCTTGACCGATTGCGTTCGATACGCCAACCGGCTCGTTCTGCCTCGAAAGCCGTCGGCCATCGTGATTTATGCCGGCGACAACGATCTCGCCGGCGGCGCACCGCCAGAGAGAGTTCTTCAGTCTTTCAAGCAATTGTTCGCAATCTTCCGGACCTACTCCCCTTCGATCCCAATCGCATTTGTCTCCGTCAAACCGAGTCCGGCGCGCATGATCTTCCTGCCGAGCATTCTGAAGCTTAATCAGCTCGTGGAGGACTTTCTTAAGACGCAACCGGAGACAGAATACATCGACGTCTGTTCCGACATGCTTGGTCAAGATCGCAAACCGATCCAGTCTCTGTTTGTCAGTGATCAGATCCACCTGAGTCCGGCCGGCTATCAGATCCTGCGAAAAGAAATCGGGGAGTTTCTCTCTCAGGATTGCCACCGTTCCAGCGCCATCCGATCGCAGTAGATCGGGATTTTTCCTTCTCGCCGCCGGGTTCACTACAAATTTTCCTGTATTGATCGCCTCAACGGGATTAGGGTTTTTTGGTTTTCACGACGGCTCCTCCCGCCGATCGTGCGTGGCACGCCCTCGCTTATTTGAAACCAAGGTTGCGCGAGTGCGTCTGTTTGGATGATCGCGTTAACTTTCTGATCGCAGAGGAAAAACAAGGACGAAATAACGAGAAGCCGGGAACTGGAACAGGTAGAGGAGGCAACTGTTTGTATCGATGAAGCGATATACTGAGCTTGATATCCTGCGGGGCATTTTACTGCTCATGATGGTGGTAAACCACGCGCCCTCTCCGCTGCGAGTATTCACGGATCAACCGTTTGGTTTTTTCTCTACGGCAGAGCCATTTGTGTTCGTTTCTGCGTTTCTTGCGGGTTTACTTTTTCAGCGCCGGACGGAAAAGCAAGGGTTCGAGGCTGCCCGGGCGGCAACTCTCTCACGCGCGTTGCGGATTTACCGCGCCCATCTTGTCACCCTTGGCTTCGCGTTTGTGGTCGGTGGTGTCTTTCTCGCCCAACTTCCCGGCATCCAGCATCTGCTCGATCAATACTTCAAGAATCCGGGAGCGGCGATGTTGGCAGCGACAGCCTTGGTTTTTCAACCGCCGCTGATGGACATTTTGCCGATGTACGTCCTCTTCTCATTGTTGACCCCCTGCGTATTCTGGGCGGCCAATCGATGGGGATGGAACAAGGTCCTCTTTGTCAGTGTCGGATTCTGGGTCATCTCGCAGTTCCGCGTTCGCGAGATGCTTCTTGCCAGCCTGAAAGAGAACTCGTTCCTTAATCCTGGCCCATTCGATATCCTCTCCTGGCAGTTGCTATGGGTCGGCGGACTTGTTTTTGGAAAATGCCTCCAGGAAAATCGACCTATTCTGCAATTGTCTAGACGGGCCGAAGGTGTGCTCCTGATGCTGGCCGTGGTTTTCCTGGGTCTTCGCTGGTACACCATCGCGATACAGTTTGACCCGGGAAAGCAGCTCTGGATTCTGGACAAGTGGCATCTTGGGCCGTTGCGCGTCCTGAATTTTTTCGTCACGACCTCGGTGATCGCCAAGTTGTTGCCGGCATTGCAGCGCTGGGAAATTCCGCTTCGACCGTTCAGCGTTGTCGGACGCAACATGCTGCCGGTATTTTGCTGTCAGATCTGTTTGTCTCTTTTGCTCGTGGGCGTGATCGATCCGAGCAAGAGTCATAAGCCGCTCGCGATGGTCCTGGTTTTCTGTCAGATCATCAGCGTGTTCCTGATCGCATGGTTTTTGGAATGGCGATCCAGCGCCAAAAACAATCACTATTTTGGGATCGCAGGGACCTCCCGTTAGCGTTCGGCGTTCGGCGATCGGCGTTCAGCGTTCGCAATTGCTACAAACTCCGTGTGCTCCGCGACGTCCGTGCGAGAGTCTTTCCCCTTCTCTTGTTAAGCGTCGAAGTTTTACCTCGCCAATCGACGTGTTGCCTCCTATCTTGCCTCCCCGGTTGATATGTCTTGGAAGCGAGCGCAAACACATGCTGAATCGATGCTGGAAAACCTCGGCATCGGCGAGAGGCTGAAGGGGAGAAAAGACCTTCGCGGCAAGAAAGTCATCTTTGTCGACGATGGTTCAAACCCGTATCGAACCATGTGCTTCACCATTGCGGGCAAACTAGCTAAAAGGCGTGGGGCGGAGATCGAGACGCTGGCGCCCGGTCCGGGCGAAGCGCCGCACGCAAAGGTCGTTGAGGTGCCTACTCAGCCAAAGCCGAAAATCCAACGCCCGATAAACCGAAGGTAATGCTGCCTGTATTTTGCTCGAATTGAGCGAACCCGGCGAGATCGCGCGAAGTCGTTGCCAGTGAGCAAAAGCGTGCATTGATCGGCCCGGTACCGGCTGGGAACCTATATGGTACATTGGAATCTGATTCGGCCTGCTCGTTGGCTTGCTGGAACTGTTGGAGGGGGCTTCCTGGTTTCGAGGTATCTCAATTATCATCCCCGCCCGATTGAGTCGATAGAAGTCCGCAATATTGAGACGGCACCCACCCTTTCGCCCGGCCAGCGAATTAAAGTCGTCACCTTCAACGTTCAGTTTCTTGCTGGCACGGGGTACCATTTTTTTTACGATGGCGGTCCGGACACCTTGGTTGCGCAAAGCGACATTGAATCAACCGCTGCCAAGGTCGGCGCATTCATCGCGAAGGCGAACGCGGATCTGGTTCTGCTGCAGGAAGTGGACTGCGGTGCGCGCCGAACCGGTTATCTGGACGAGCTAAGCCTATTGCGGAGCGTTCTTCCTGAAGAGATGCAAAATCACGCTGCGACGTACTATTGGAGATCGAAATTCGTGCCACACCCAAAGATCCTCGGACCTGCGGGAACAAAGCTCGTTCTCTTTTCCCGATACCGCCTTGGAAGAGCGCGACGTTATCGACTGTGCAATGCACCGGGGAACCCGATCCAACGCGATTTCAACCTTAAACGAGCGATTCTCGAAGTTGAATTGCCGCTTGCCAACGGAGAATTCCTCACGGTCTTAAACACTCATCTGGAGGCTTTTCCGAAGGGAACCAACGTGATGGAGCGCCAGATCCAGAAAGTGCTCGGACGATTGAACGCGTTGGGTCACCGGAATCAGCCATGGATTCTCGGAGGCGATTTCAACCTCCTTCCACCTGGTCAATCGGCCCGGTTGACCGCGGAAACTCGGGGAATCCACCGTGAACCATCCGAGATCGGCTCGATTTATGAGCGCTACGCGGGAGTTCCCACGGTAGCGGAGGCAATTGGACAACAGATGGACCGATGTTTCACATTTAGCCAGCGATCAGGTGCAAACCGGATCCCGGTCAGAACGCTCGATTATCTTTTTGCGGGGCCAACGATGACCATCGGGCGATACTCCGTCCAACAAGAAGGGATGTTGAACGTCTCCGATCATTTGCCCCTAATCGCCGAATTCGCGCTTCCGGCTGCAGGTAAGAGACCGATGCATTGAATCGAGACCGCTCATCAAACTGGCCAGATCTTCCGGAGTATCCAAATCGATCGCGCCTTCAGACCAATCGATCACTTCGACTCGCGCGGCTTCTTTCGGCACGAGGTTCCTCGCGCCTTGATCGCCCTCCAGATTTTTTAATTGCGGGAACCAATCTGATCCGAACATCATTGGGGCGCCGAGAATCCCATCGTATCTGGCGGAGATGATAACGTCCGTTTGTCCACTCATCCGATCGAGGAACCGCTTGATCACCCCGGAATTCAGCCAAGGTTGATCGGCCAGAAGCAGCAAAACAGAGTCCGCATGCTGTTCCTCGGCACGTTCTACCCCGATCCTGATAGACCCCGCTAAGCCGCTCTCCCAAAAGGGATTAACAACAATATCGACTTCGCAGTCCTTGATCACGGGGACGCAGTCATAAGCGCTACTTCCGAGGACCACAATCAAATGGTCCGGACGCACATCTGCGGCCATTCTTACTACCCGGCGAAGCAAAGGTTCGCCTAATACCGAGAGTAATTGCTTCGGCCGCCCGAGTCGCCGTGACCCGCCTGCCGCCAGAATAACTATCGCAGTCCGTCGCAGCATATCGGTTCCCTCAACTTGTGGATCGGTTCAGCCCGGTCGCGCAATGGCCCTCCGTTTCGCCCCATCAGCGCGGCCTGAATTTCAGCGACGATGGCCATCGCAATTTCTTCCGCTGTCTCAGAACCGATATCCAATCCAGCCGGGCTATGTAAAGCAGATATGTTCGCCAATTGGCAGCCATCGTCGATCAACCGGTTCAGGAGCAGCCGCTTTCGCTGCCGCGGTCCCAGCAAGCCGACATAGCCGTATCTTCCCTGGAGCACCTGTTTCAGCGCGACGATGTCCCGGCCGAAATGATGCGACATCACCACGCACGCCGTGCGCAGATCCCCGTGGGGAAGTTCGTCGGCGTCGGCGACGAACTCCACCTCCCACCCTAAGTAACCGCCCAGGTAGGCGACTGATTCCGCGTCGAAATACTCCCCAAAAATGACCAAACGCACCGGCGGCTGAATCTCCTGCACAAAATCCTCTGGATGCCCCGCCAATGGAACATCGATGAGCCGGGTGCCGGCACCCGGGTCGGTTGCCTGGTAATTTGTCGACACCGTGAGAGGCGTACGATTGCCCAGGACATCGGCCAATTCGTCCAGAAACTCGTTTGGCTTCACCAACCGTTCGATAAACACTTCAATCGAGCCATTGCACGCGAAACGTGAACGCAAATCGAACGAGCATCTCGCCGGTTTGCCATGGAGGATCACCGCTTGGGCGAGATCCGCTACTTCTTCCTCAAGACACCCTGCGCTGAGCCTGCCGACAAACAACCCTCCCTCGAGGATTAACATCCGGGATCCAGACTGCCGGTAGGTCGATCCCGACGACTTCACCAGTGTGGCTAGTGCGAAAGGCCCGTCAGAGCGTCGATACTCGGTGATGATTTGTCTCAGTTCCTTCCAAGCCATTTGACCAAATTTATTCTCTTCTTGCGAACGAACAAGGGGTGGCTCTTCCGGGAAAGTGATGTTTGGAAAAATTCCGGCAGGTCTTCCCGCGCAGAAACCGTTTGCGTCCGGCGGGATGAGGATCAGTGGCGCAGTGACGGCTACAAGCCGGCTCCAGTCCACGCGAATATCGCCAGGATTGACCCAACGCATGCTACGGCTGCGACAACCACTTCGAACGCCAACAACAGCACGCGCTTAAGAGCAACCCTCTCGCGCTCCGGCAATCCAAAATCCGCATGGACACGTTCAACGATCGTTACCGAGGAGAGCTCGGCGCTTCCATGCACACGCGCCGAATTGATTCCGTATACGTGTTTCAGGAATCGCCGAACGGTATCGGCATCAAACGGTGCACGAAATGACCCCATAAGAGGGTCAGTTTCACCTGTGGAAGATCGAGATCACAAGCTTTTTCCTGGAAATATTTTAAAATAGAGTCGCTCTTCCCCAAGACCAGTTCATCGTTCTCTGTCTCGTCGCTGTCATCATCGTTACCGCAACGTTCCGTTGCCGGCGAAAAGAACTTCACTGTCAGTGACAACCGGGGTACGGCGCGGCTCGAATGGGACGTCGCCCTTCCAGACCGGTGTACCGAATACAATCTAAATCAAGCGCATTTAATTACGGATAACGCCGCTTATCTATCGTCGATATGATTTTTATGGACTGGTGACTGCCTACACTATTCTTCCGAGGGCATCTGTCGAACGCCTCTATTACTGAATATACAACATAGTTACTCCGCCGTTCTGCAAGCGCCCAGGCGTGTCGATTACCTCGTCAAGGTATTAAACAAACGGCAGTCCTCACACTTGTATTTCCTGACCGGGCTCTGGTTGCTCGCTACGATTGCCTTTGCTATCTGGTGGCTGCAACCCGCTCACTATACAGGGCCCTTTCGCTTTGCTTTCAACAGCTTCATTCTCGCGTGGAGCCTGATCATCCCCGGCTACTACTTTTACTTTTTGTGCCAGATGAAGAAGCCCAATCCCGCGCTGACAATACCCTCTTGCTGGCGGATCGCGATGATCACGACACGAGCGCCATCGGAACCATTTGCGAGAGTACAGAAAACATTACTCGCCATGAAAGCACAGACGCCAACACACGACACCTGGTTGGCTGACGAAGACCCCACCGCCGAGGCCCTGAAATGGTGCGCCCAACATGGAGTCTCTGTTTCCTCCCGCAAAGGCGTGACCGGGTATAACAATAAAACGTGGCCGCGTCGGAAAAAGTGCAAAGAAGGCAATCTCGCCTACTTCTATGATATGTACGGGTACGACCACTACGATTTTGTCTCTCAACTCGATGGCGATCATATTCCTGCACCGGGCTATCTCAAAGCGATGCTGACTGGTTTTCATGATCCAACCGTTGGCTACGTTTCTGCACCGAGTATTTGCGACGCCAATGCAACTAATAGCTGGGTTGCGCGAGGACGACTGTTTTTAGAGAGCCATATTCACGGCACCCTACAAGCTGGATACAATAACAGAGGATGGTCCCCGATGTGTATCGGGAGCCACTACGCTGTTCGGACGGCCGCACTGCAGGAAAGCGGTGGTCTTGGCCCCGAGTTAGCTGAGGACCATAGCACCACTTTATTGTTGTGCGCTCATGGTTGGCGCGGAATTCATTCAATCGATGCCATCGCACACGGTGACGGCCCGACCAGCTTCACGGATGGTATGGTCCAGGAGTTTCAATGGGCACGTTCCCTCGTGATGATTTTCCTCGATGTCACCCCGCACTATCTGGGCAGAATGCCCTTACGGTTAAAATTCCAATTTCTATTCGGTCAACTCTGGTATTTTCTTTTTAGCGGTGCACTGTTGAGCAGTTATTTGCTGCCTCTTCTCGGTTTGGTTACCGGCGCGTCGTTTGCTCACGTGGGCTACATTGAATTCCTCATTTGGTCCGCGCTGCCGACCGCAACGTCGATGCTGGTTATACTCTGGATCAAACGACAAGGGCTGTTACGTCCCGAGAACGCTAAGGTTTTCAGCTGGGAAGTGATGTTATTTCAACTGGCCCGTTGGCCATGGGTGCTCTGCGCCATTGCCGACGCTGCGAAATGTACGATGACCAAGACGACGCTGGAGTGGAAAATAACTCCCAAGGGCCGCGGAGCTAAATCGCGTGTCCAAATCGCAATGCTCGCACCGTACATTCTCATCGTCGCGGCTTCGTCCATCGTCAGTGTTTTCCACGCGAATAGTCCCTATACGACCGGCTACTTCTATCTCACGCTCTTTAACATTTTGACTTATCTGGTGCTGGTTGCCACGATTATGGGTTGCCAAAGTTCCGAGAATCCACATGCGATCTAGCTTTTTCCTGCTCTTGCCATCGTGATTTTCTTACACCAGGATACTTATGCTAGACGGCCCTGCAGCACCGTTGGAGGAAACCGCGATGCGAAATCTGTTTAAGTTCTTTACAAAAAAGAAGCGATCAATCCGACCCATCGCACTCGTGACAGCGGTGCCGATTGTGGCTGCGGTCACTCCTGTTCCGGCCGTTGTACCTGACAAAGGAGAGCACACACTGAACTTCGGTGTTTATGATCCCGAGGGACGATGTCAGCAGAAAAACAGTATAGCCATCGAACACCTGTTTGTCTCCTGGGCGATCTATCAACCAGGAGAACTGCTGCGGCAATTGGAGACGATTCGCTCAAAGGGACGAGGGGCCTTCGTCACTATTGAACCATGGATCGACCGAACGATTACTTCGCTCCCGTCCGCATTGCTTGACGATGTGACGCAAGGTAAGTATGACCGGAGAATTGAACAGTTTGCTCTGGAAATCGCGGCTTTTCGTAGTTTAGTCCTTCTCCGGTGGGGCCATGAGATGGAAAACGTGACCGGCCGTTACCCTTGGGCGAGTCAGAACGCGGCACTCTATCAAAAAGCCTATCGACATTTTGTCACGACCTGTCGGCTCAACGCCAACAACATAGTCTATGTTTGGTCGCCCGTCGGCGACAAAGGGTTAGCCCGCTACTGGCCAGGAGAGCAGTATGTGGACTGTGTCGGGCTATCTGTGTTTGAATTTCCAGCCTTTGACCAGGACTATTATCATCAAGCCACACGATCTTTTCATGATCAGATGACCGAGAAATATGCGCGTGTTGCCAAATATCAGAAACCGGTCGTGATTTCTGAATGCGGCGTCACCGGCAGTAAAGAGTACCAGCTACAATGGCTCTCTAGCGCCTTGCAAGATTTAGGAAACTATCCCTTACTCAAGGCGCTGATCTACTTTAATGCCAAAGACACGCCCGGAGTCTGGGGCAAGGAGTACACCACACCGGACTGGCGGATGAACGGGTGTGGTTTCCTGGAAGTGATCGAGGCTGCCATGTGAGTGCGTTCGGCGTTCGGCGTTCGGCGTTCGGCGAATTGATTTTCTATGCGGGAGATTGGTCGCTCTGCGAAAAGAGATTTTGCTGAACCTTCGAGTTTTTCTTTCGAGACGCCACCCAGCCTTCCAGGAGGCGCTCCGAAGCCTGATCCACTAAAAAGAGAATGAGGCAAGCACCGGCTGCGGCCGCGAGGAAGTTCATGGCCAGGAGCGCGCACTGCCTCCAGACGGGATCACTCCTCGAGGTGAAGTGGGAGTACCAGTCACGTGGGATCCAATGAAAAAGGTAGAGCGGATAGGCGAGGTTGCCCAGAAATCGATCGAATCGAGGAGAATCCTGAGACACATTACAAGCCAGGAAAGGGTGGACGACGACGACAGAGGCGAGAAATAAGCGGAAAAGTCCAGAACCAATCTTTGTAATGAATATCGAAATGATCCGAGATCACGGCCTTTTTAAGCCCGACGGCAGGTCCAGAATCGGCAGGCGGTTCCATTTTACAATCGGATCTTCGCTGCATAAGCTTGAAAACATTTGGTTCGAGCCTCGTCCTTGAGGCACTGACTAATGCGGACTCAACTAGCAAACGCAGAATTTCCGGCAATTTCTACCAAAAACCTGTTACCTGAAGTTTGGGATAAAATCTTAATTCGGATCCGCCATGCTCCTTGACCTTAGCGATCGAGCAAAATTCACGGTCACCGGTAAAGATCGAGTGCGCTTTCTAAACGGTCAGCTCACTAACGACATCCTGAGCCTTCGACCCGGTGCGGCGATTTGCGCCTGCGCACTGACCGCAAAAGGAAAGTTGTGCGCGGACCTTTTCGTCGCCGCAACGGAGGAAAGCCTTTCTCTTGACGCTGAGGCTGTTCTCCGGGAATCGCTGGCGGCCCGATTGGAAAAATACATTATCGCGGACGATGTCACGCTGGAAGATGTGACCGACGCATTCGGCCTCTTTCATCTGGTAGGCCTGGAATCGGCGGACGCAGGAGGGCTCGCTCCGGCGTCGCTCGGCTTGGCGGAGGAGATCGGTACCGCATTGATTGCATCCAACAGATTCGGGGTTCCCGGGATCGATCTCTGGTTTCCGGCAAAGCAGGCCGCCCAGGTGCAGGAGACGTTGCAACAATCGCCCATCGATTTTGAGGCGGCGGAAAACCTGCGCATCGAGCAGGGCATCCCGCGCTGGGGCAACGAGTTATCGGAGGAGGTGATTCCGAACGAAGCCGGTCTGGACAAACGCGCGATCAACTACACCAAAGGATGCTATCTTGGCCAGGAAGTCATCAGCCGCATCAAGAGCGTAGGTCACGTCAACAGGCATTTGTGCGGTCTAATGCCGGCCGCCGGGGTCGCGCTTGAGATCGGAGACAAGTTGTTCCCCGACGAAGAGTCGAAGAAGGAGATCGGATTCATCACGAGCGTCGGCCGCGCAATCTCCCTAGGCTATGTGAGACGAGGCTTTGACGGTCCCGGATCGAGATTGCAAGCTCGCCGGAACAGTACTTTGATTGGCCCAATTGAGATCCATCGCCTTCCATTAAACTCAGCATGAAAAATATTCTGGTCCTGTCGGCGATTCTGATCGCTTCTGCGGTTGCCTGTTTGGCGGATCCGGTCGCCGTTTTCGATGTTCAGTGGGGAAAGGGCAAAGAACGGCAAAGACGCAGTTTCGCGATCGGTTTTTATGACGCCGACGCGCCGCAGACCACCGCGAATTTCAAAAAGCTGGTTCAAGATGGCTTTTATAAAAAAACAACCATCCACCGGGTATTCCCGAACTACCTGGTACAGGGCGGCGATCCTCTTAGCAAGAACAAGGACCGCTCCGCGGTTGGGACAGGCGGTCCCGGTTACACGCTGCCAGCCGAAATTCGGAGAAAACATTTGCGCGGTTCCGTCGCAATGGGTCGACTGCCGGACAAAATCAATGCGAATCGCCAATCGAATGGCAGTCAGTTTTATGTCTGCCTCCAGCCCATCCCTGCCCAGGACGGTCAAGACACCGTCTTTGGTGAAGCGGTCGCCGGGCTAGCGGCGTTGGATGAGATCAGCCATCTGCAAGCCGATGCCAACGACAATCCGATCGTTCGAGTGGAGGTCACCCGAACGTATGTCATCGATCGATCCCAGCTGGGTCGTCCGGTTCAGGTCAAGTGAGGGGAAGTTGCCGGTTGCCAGTTGCCAGTGGTCAGTGGTCGGTTGCCAGCGGAGAAGAGCGGTCGGACCATCATTCGCTTCGTATTCGGCGAGACGCATACGCTCTATCGGTAGGGCCACTTTTCTCATCCCACCGACTGAAGAATTTGCACCGGAAACCGCCAGTTTTTCCTCGTGCAAATTACGCTTGCACACCAGATTGACGGGCTCTATATACGTTGGCTCCAGCAGCGGCACCTGGGTAGCAAGGTCAGAAGTCAAGAGCTCCGAACCGACGCTCAAAAGGCCAAACTGGGAAAACATTCCGGGTAGGTACCGAAGTGGCCAAACGGGGCAGACTGTAAATCTGCTGGCTCACGCCTTCAGTGGTTCGAATCCACTCCTGCCCATGTCTCTGATGATCAGCCAGTTACGATACAGGGTCAATGAATGGTAGAACTGGCTCCGGTTGTGCGCGGCGGCTGAGGAACCGTTCTAAGGCGCGCCTTTAAAGCGTCCTCTATTTCCATTCAAGCGTAACCATAGCCTGTTCGAGCGTGCTGTATTCCCCGACGGGAATTCCGTCTTTCGAGGCCAAAAAGGATGTTCCTTGACGAACGACCTGCCCGAGCGGTCCTTGGTACAGGTGGTAGATGGTTATTATTTTGTTGCTCATAGCGATTCGTGCTGGATCAGCTTCGCCGTCCACCGGCTGTTTACCTGGAGGGAATAAACATCCGGCGACGGCATTCGCTGTCAGAACTTTGTCGTTCGACTGGATCCGCCATTCCTTGAGGGGAATCGGCAGGTATTACGGCGGTGGTTCAGACAAGTTCGCCTTCTTGAATGAACGTCGTGTAAGGGGGGCCCTCCGTTGCGCTTGGTAGAGCCTCTCAATGGGTAGTCGTTGGAAAGCGGGCGTGCGGTGCGAAAAAGCGTAACGCGTGATTCACACGACGGGCGTACTTTGGCAAACACATGAAACCAGAAATTGAAGAACCATCTCCCTTCAGCCTCATTTTTCGTTATGGGAAATGGGCGCTGTTAGTCCTTGTTGTTTTGATCATTTTTTCCTTTGCCCTGAGCTCTGTCTATACGGTGGATCAGAATGAAGTTGCCGGTGTCACCCGATATGGAAGCCTGATCAGTGCCAAGCCTGTCGGCCCCGGCATACATTTCAAGCTGCCGTGGATCGACGAAGTTCACACTATTCGGACGTCGATTGATAAAATACCGATTCCTGAAATGAAGGTTAAGACGGTCGACAACCAGTTTGCCCAGATCGATTTGAACCTGACCTTTCACACGGCTGATCCCTTCAAGGCCATGTTCCAAGTGGGACAAATGGGCAACGGCGGCGTGATTGAACAGGTGATTCCATTTGTCCAGAGCCGCACTTTGCAGGTATTCGGGCAAGTTGGTGCTCTCAAAATCTCGGACCAGCAGGTGACTTTGGCATTGGATATTTTAAACAGCGTCAAGGACAGAGCGCTGGCGCTCTATGGCGAGCAAATAGACGATGTTCAAATCACTAAGATTAACTACAGCCCAGAGTTCGAGAAGAATATCGAGTTGATGGTCCAGACTCAAAACCAGCAGGTTTCGGCGGAGAACATTCTGAAGGTGAGGCAGACCGAGGCTAAGCAAGCGGTCGCCATCGCTCAAGGGGCGGCTGATTCAAGGGCGGCACAGGCGGACGGAGAAAAGCGTGTAGCAATTGCCGCCGCTGAAGGAGTGGCTAAACAAACGACGCTCCAAGCGGACGCCAACGCTTACTCTCAGAGGCAGAATGCAGACGCAGCGGCGTACACGCAAAAGGTCACATCCGAGGCTAACGCCAAAGCCATCGAAGTCGTTGGCGTAGCGGACGCGGACGCCTATGCTGCCAAAATTAAAGCTGTCGGGAGCGCCGACGCCTACGGTGCGGTCCTGCGTGCTGAAGCCACTCAGAAGTGGACCGGTGCAGTCCCCCAATATCAGTTTTCCGGTGCGGAGAAGGGTGGCGCTGAACCCGTCGTGATCTTGCCGCAAGAGTCCAAATGAAGCACATTCTATCGCCAGAGGGTCGGGTCAAAGAAAGCGTACGGCCTGTTCAAGAAGCGCCACCAGGACAACCAAGGCGCCCGCCAGGATAGCCAATGAGCAAAGAATAGAGAAGACTAGATCTTTCACGAGTGCCCTAAACCTTTTGCATATATCAGTCTCTCTATGACACTCGTACGCCCGAGCACCAAAAAATTTAATAACCAATGTTTTCCCCCGACAACGAAAGTCGGCGTTCAGCGTTGAAGAAGGAACAAGGAAGGATCAACCGATTTGTCCCGCCGCGGCTTGATCGGCCAGGAGGAGAGCCCTTTCCTGGTTTACCCGTCCGGCTGGAATCGATGGATCACCGGCCCGCAGGCGGACAAGCATTCCAGCTTTGTCACCCCCGGTGACCAGCCAAAGGACGCGCCGGGCGCGATTGAGGGCCGGGTACGTCAGGGTGAGCCGGCGCCTCCCTTGATAGATTCCGGTTGCGGCAACGTCTGTGTCGTTCACCTGGAGAACCGCGTCACCCGGCACCAACGAAGCCGTGTGCCCATCCGGCCCTAGTCCCAAGTGGACAAGATCAAGCACAGGCGGTGACCCGGCGATCTTCGCGAGTGTTGCGGCGTACTGTTTCGCAGCCGCTTCCAGGTCAGTCGCTTCCACCGGCATAGCGTAGACTTGCTCTGGCGGTAACGGGGCATGCTCAAGCAAGCTTTCGTGCAAGTGAGTCAGATTTCGGTCGGGGTGCCCCGCAGGGGCCACCCGTTCGTCGACCTGTACCAGATGCACGTTGGCCCATGGGACTTCGCCTTGGGCCAGGTCACGCAGCATGACCCATGGGGTGTGGCCGCCACTGACGGCCATGACAAAGCGTCCGCGCTCAGCAACGGCCATCCGAGCGTCTGCGGCAATGATTGCGGCAGCCTCTCGAGCGACCGAATCCGCATCTGCAAATATTTCAATCTTCATGAAAACATCTCCAACTTGGACTAACTTTGCACAATCGGGTTCTGCCAACCGCCGGGGGGTGAGACTTTTTGATCAACCTCGCTCGGTCCCCAAGTATTCGGATCGTATTCAAGTACGGACGCGCCCGCGAGTACCGGATCGACGATTCGCCATGCTTCTTCGACATAATCCTCGCGGGCGAAGAGAGTCCGGTCTCCGACCATAGCGTCTCCCAAGACGCGTTCATAGGCATCCATCTCTCCCGCGCGAGGGTGCTGGCTGACGATCATCTCGTCCGTCTGACCGACCGTATCCTCTTCCGGAGCGATCACGTTCATGCCGAAGGCAAGGGTGACCTCGGGGCTGATTCGAAACCGGAAATAGTTCGCCGTGAGATCGAAGTCCGAATACATCGTCGGAGGCTGGCGGAACCGGACGACCATTTCCGCGCAGGTCACCGGAAGGCATTTTCCCGCCCGAATGTAGAACGGAACACCTTTCCACCGCCACGAATCGATCTCCAGTCGCAGCGCTGCAAACGTTTCCACCTGAGAGTCTGGTGCGACTCCTTTTTCGTTTCGGTAACCACGGAACTGCCCGCGAACGAGGTTCTTACTTTCCAGCGGCGGAATCGCTTTCAGCACTTTGACCTTTTCATCTCGGATCGACTCGCTATCGGTCCTGGGCGGGGGTTCCATGGCCAGGTTAGCAAGAACCTGAAACAGATGATTTTGAATCACGTCGCGGATTGCGCCAATTCCATCGTAGAAAGCGCCCCGGCCCTGAACTCCGAACGACTCTGCCATGGTGATCTGGACGCTTTCGATGTGGCTGCGATTCCAAAACGGCTCCAGGAGCGCGTTCGCGAAACGGAAGAAGAGCATGTTGTGCACGGGCCGCTTGCCGAGGTAATGGTCGATACGGAAGATTCGATTTTCGTCGAACGTGCCGAGCAAAATCCGGTTGAGTTCCTGGGCCGAAGCGAGGTCCCGGCCGAAGGGTTTTTCAACGATCACCCGAGCGCCTTCGGTGCAGCCCGATTTCGCCAACTGTTCGACCACCAGTCCGAATAAGATGGGCGGTATAGCGAGGTAATACGCTGGGTGCTTGGCTGAGCCAAGTTGACTACGGATCGCCTGAAAAGTTTCGACATCGTTGTAGTCGCCGTCCACGTAGCGCAGGAGACCGGACAGCTTTTCAAAGGCCGGCCCATCGAGCCCGCCGTGCTTTTCGAGGCTATCCCGCGCCCGGGCCTTGAGGTGGTCAAGGTCCCAGCCGGCTTTGGCCACACCGATGACCGGCACGTTCAGATGGCCACGCTTGACCATCGCCTGCAGCGCCGGGAAGATCTTCTTGTACGCCAGATCACCGGTGGCGCCGAGGAATACCAACGCATCCGACTGATGGGCAGCCATTGCTCGCTCCTTATTTCGTCGCGGCCTTTTCCACGTGGCCGCCGAATTGGAACCGCATGGCCGAGAGAAGTTTATCCTGGAAATCCGACTCGCCGCGCGAACTGAACCGTTCGTAGAGCGCTGTGGTGAGAACGGGCACCGGAACACTTTCGTCGATGGCGGCCTTGATGGTCCATCGCCCCTCGCCTGAGTCCGAGACTTTTCCAGCGAATCCCGTAAGCCCCGGGTCGCCCGCGAGTGCAATCGCGGTCAGATCCAGCAACCACGAGGCAATCACACTGCCGCGGCGCCAGACTTCGGCAATGTTCCCGAGGTCGAGTTCGTATTGGTAGTACTCGGGATTGAGGAGGGGCGTCGTCTCAGCGTCAATTTCATGGTCGTGTTTGCCGATGTTTGCAGCACGCAAGACGCCCATTCCCTCGGCGTACGCGGCCATGATTCCGTACTCAATGCCGTTGTGGACCATTTTGACGAAGTGGCCGGCACCGTTGGGACCGCAGTGCAGGTAACCCGACTCGGAGGTGGTGCCGAGTTTTTCGCGTCCGGGTGTGCGCGGAATGGTACCGATGCCCGGCGCCAAGGCGGCGAAGATCGGGTCGAGATGTTGCACGATCGGGGGTTCGCCGCCAATCATCATGCAATAGCCGCGCTCCAAACCCCAGACACCGCCGCTCGTTCCGACATCGACGTAATGGATGTTTTTCGCGGCAAGTTCTTTCGCGCGCCGGATATCGTCCACATAATACGAATTGCCGCCGTCAATGAGAATGTCTCCCGGCTCCAGCAACGGCTCAAGTTGAGCGATCGTTTTGTCCACGATAGCCGCCGGCACCATCAGCCAGAGAGCCCTTGGCTTTGAGAGCTTCTGGATGAGATCGGCCAGTGAGGAGGCGCCGACCGCTTTTTCCTTGACCAGGGTCTCGACAGCTTTCGACGACACGTCGAAGACGACGCCCTCATGGCCCGCTTTGAGGAGGCGTCGCACCATGTTGGACCCCATCCTTCCAAGTCCGATCATTCCGAGTTGCATTATTTGGTTCCTTTCGCTTTTTCGAAATCGTCGGCAATCTGCGCCGTTTGGTCCTCGTTGAGCTTTCCTTTCCAGGCAAACAATTTTGTCTGGAACAAGCCACGATGATCGAGTGGCTGGATGTGCAGAGGCTTATTATAACCGATACTCATAACGTTTTGGCCTTTAGTTGGCGGTAACGGCGGATCAGACGGTTGGTAGAGCTGTCATGTCCGAGTTCAGGTTCTGTTTCGGATTCCAGTTCCGGTACAATGCGCTGGGCGAGTACTTTCCCCAATTCTACACCCCACTGGTCGAACGAGTCGATATTCCAAACCGTGCCCTGGGTGAAGACGCTGTGCTCATAGAGAGCGACGAGTTTGCCCAGAATTTGCGGCGTCAGCTGCTGGGCGAGGATCGTGTTCGATGGCCGATTGCCCTCGAAGACGCGGTGGGGCACGAGCCAGTCTGGCGTCCCCTCGGCTTTCACCTGCTCTGGCGTCTTTCCGAAGGCCAGCGCTTCAGTCTGGGCAAAGACGTTCGCCAGGAGAATATCGTGGTGGCGCCCCAGAGGATTGAGTGTTTTGACAAACGCGATGAAGTCGCACGGAATCAGACGTGTCCCCTGATGAATCAACTGATAGAAGGAGTGCTGGCCGTTTGTTCCTGGTTCCCCCCAATAGACCGGCCCGGTCGGATAATCGACCTCAATTCCTTCGAGCGTGACGTGTTTGCCGTTACTCTCCATCGTCAACTGCTGCAGATAGGCCGGGAATCGCTTGAGGTACTGTTCGTACGGCAGAACCGCGACCGTTTCTGCGCCGAAGAAATCGCTATACCATACTGCAAGAAGGCCCAGGAGCACCGGCAGATTCTGTTCGAATGGCGCAGTGCGGAAGTGCTCGTCCATTTCGTGAAAGCCGTCGAGCAGGGCTCGGAAATTCTCCGGACCAGTGGCGAGCATCGTCGAAAGCCCGATCGCTGAGTCCATGGAGTAGCGTCCGCCGACCCAATCCCAAAATCCGAACATGTTGGCCGTGTCGATACCAAACTCGGACACCTTCGCAGCATTCGTCGAGACCGCGACGAAATGTTTGGCCACGGCACTGACTTCGCGACCAAGGCCTTTGAGCGACCAGTCTCGCGCGGTGTGCGCGTTGGTCATTGTCTCCAAAGTCGTAAAGGTTTTTGAGGAGATGATAAAAAGGGTTTCCGATGGATCGAGATCCTGGACGGCCTCGGCGAAATCGGTGCCATCGACGTTGGAGACGAACCGAAAATTCAGCGCACGTTCGCTGTAGTGCTTGAGTGCTTCGTACGCCATGACCGGCCCGAGATCGGAACCGCCGATACCGATGTTGATCACGTTGCGAATCGGTTTACCAGTGTGGCCCTTCCACACACCGCTCCGCACCCGATTGGAGAAATCAGCCATCTTGTCGAGCACCGCATGGACTTGAGGGACCACGTTCTCGCCGTCCACGACAATGGATGTCCCTCTCGGCGCCCGCAGCGCCACGTGCAAGACCGCTCGGTTTTCTGTAATATTTATCTTATCGCCTCGAAACATGGCGTCGATCCGGGCCCGCAGCCCAGCTTCGTCCGCGAGTTGAAACAGAAGTTTGAGGGTTTCGTCGGTGACACGATTCTTCGAGTAATCGAGGTAGAGGCCCACGGCTTCAGTGGTCAAGCGCTCGCCGCGTTTGGGGTCGTCTGCAAAGAGCTGGCGAAGATGAAGTTCTCGGACCTTTTGATGGTGAGACTCGAGAGCCTTCCATCCAGGGCGCCCGGTAAGTGATTGGATTCCTGTCGTCATATTCGTATTCCTTTCCTTTTCTCTATCAAAAATGAGCATTTACGCGAGTAAACTGTTTTCCTTCGCGGGTATCACTCTGCGGTTTCAGTGCCTTGCCGATGAATCGTGCTTCTGGATGCTATCACTGCGGTGGATTCGTGCGAGGAATTGATGAACGAAATCAAGCGCCTAAATCAATTGGGTTTGAGTTCTGGCTCGGACGGAGCCCCACCCCACCCACCAGAGGGAACGGCTTGCTTCTCTTCAACCGACCACTGACCACTGACCACTTCCTTACGCCGGAGCCTTGACGATGGGCGGTTCCCAAAGGCGAAATCCTCCGCGAAACGCGCTTGCATTGCTCCCTGCTCGACACCCTGGAGGTAAGCCATTTAATTTTTTCACATTGCCTCCCCCAAGAACGACGTCATCGGGTTCGAGGGCAGCAATCAAGCGAGCTACAATATCCTCGACGTAGCTTCGCCATTTCTGTTTGCCCTGGCGCTCCAATCCGCGGAGCCCAACATAATCCTCGAACGTTCCTTTCTTGTAAGGAAGATGAGCAAGCTCCAATGGCTGCAGGATCCCTTCAACGATCAACGCAGAGCCGAGACCTGTTCCGAGGCCCAAAAAAAGCATTCTTCCGCCCTCGTAGCTCCCCAAGGCTTGCATCGCTGCGTCATTGATGAGTTTTACCGGGCATTTAAATCCAGCTTCGAAGTCGAAGCCCATCCATCCGGGCCCGAGGTTATGGGGTTCCGCTGCCAGACGGCCTTTCAGAACCGGGCCAGGGTACCCTACCGATACGGCCTCATACTTCCATTCGGCAGCCAATTGCTGGACGCCGAGAACCATTCGGTCCGGCGTCATCGTCGCGCCGGACGGAAATTTGCGGGCCAACTCTTGCCCGGTAGCGAGAATCTTAATGTTCGTTCCGCCCACATCGACAACCAGCACATTTATCATAATGGTTGATCTCCTTCCGTAGTCGGTCATCAATCTGACAATTGCCCGTTAAACAATCCTGGAGGGTCTTTTCCGCGCTGCGTACCAACATTTGTCCAGCATTTGGCAGTCCGATACTCCATGTCAAGGCGAACGTCGTCCGGTCTCTTGTCTCGTCGTAGTTGCCACGGAAGTTTTACCCTGCAAATTACGAAAAATGCGCTTCGCAATGAATTGGCCGTTCCCCAAGGAAAACGGCCCCTGTCAACATTGCGAGGAGGAATATTTTGCGCCCTATTTCAGCTCTTCGTCGAAAACGACCGCCACCTTGCCAGACTTGCCGCCAGCCATAAGCGCATACGCTTCATCCGCTTTCTGAAGCGGAAATCTGTTTGTAACGAGGTCTTCCGGATGAATTTTCCAGCGCACGATCCGCTCCACCAGATCCTCCATGAGCCAAATGCTAGTAACCCAGGATCCGTAGATTGTCTTCTGGTCATGAATCATGTCCGGACTGGGGCTAAGTTCTAGCGTTCCACCCTCTCCAACGAGCGCTATCTTGCCCCACTTGCGTGTCGCTTGGATCGCCGTCAGCCGGCCCTTGGCACTGCCGCTCGCATCAAACGCCCGTTCAACCCCGTATCCACCCGTTAGGCTTCGAATCTCCGCGACGTTACCAGACCCGGCTTTTAATAGGTGATCCGCCAGCCCCAGCTTCTGCGTCAACTCCAGGCGTTCCTCAACCACATCGACTCCAATGAGTTTGTTAGCACCCATTGACTTCGCAAGCATCAGTGCGGCGAGGCCCACCGGGCCCAAGCCGACAATCAAGACGGCGTCGTCTCCGGAAACACCGATCTTTTCAAGTCCCTCATAGACCGTTCCAAAACCGCACGCCACCTGGGCGCCATCCGTATAGGAGAGCTCATCAGGTAGCGCTACCAGATCCTTCTCTTCAGCCAGGATATAAGGCGCCATGCCTCCATCCCTCTGCCAACCGTAGGCTGCCCGGAAGGAACTCGTACAGCTGATCATGTAGCCGCGGCGGCAGTCGTTGCACACACCGCACCCGGAAATATGATAAACTATTACGCGATCCCCCTTTTTGAAGCGCTTCAGGCCAGGACCTTCAGAGACAATTTGTCCGGACGGCTCGTGCCCTGCGATTTTGTTTTGGTATCCTTCGGGCCCTTTCCCAACGTGCTCCCGATAGATCGCCCGGATGTCGCTGCCACAAATCGTCGAGGATTTCGTTTTGATCAGGACTTGCCCATGCCCAGGTTCGGGAATGGGAAACTCTCTAAATTCGACAGTACTGTTTCCGGGTAGCACCGCTCCGAGCATTGTCTCTTTCATATAAATGTAGCTGGGCTTAGGTTTTTTCTTAAGGAGGTGTAATCTCACCGTTCAGGTCCCAGAGATCTTCCGAGGTCTGATTGTCTTTCCACAAGAACACATCTCCCTTAATGAGACGACAGTTGCGATCGATCCTCGAGATCGCCTCCATCTCTTCTGCGGTCAGCGGGTCCGTGGCAACGGCCCGAAGGTTGGCCATGTAGTTCCGAGGGTGGACGGAGAAAGGAATCGGGATCTGTCCTCGTTGCACAGCCCATTTGACGCAAACGACGGCTGGATGAACATTCGACCGCTGCGCAATCTTCACGATCACAGGATCCTCGATATCGGCGGTGTCGCTTGGGCTCCGGTCGCGATCGGGGCGCGCGGGAGAACCGATTGGGCTAAAGCCGATTGGCACCATCGCGTTATCGAGAACGAACTGGAACAACTCCGGTTGCTGAAAGTGCGGATGCAACTCCATCTCGTTGCAGGCTGGTTTGATCCTGGCATCCCGCAACACCAACCGCAGCTTAGGGATCGTCATGTTGGACGTACCAATGTGCCGAACCAACCCGATCGACACCAACTCCTCCAGCTTGCGCCACGTCTTCATGTAGTTCGCATGAATGTAAGGCTTCGCGTCCGGCGATCGGGAGGTAACATCGCATCCGGGCGCATGGTAGTTCGGGAACGGCCAGTGGATCAGGTAAAGATCAAGATAATCAAGTTGAAGATCCTTGAGCGACTTTTCAAACGCTGGAATCACATCTTCCTCAGCGTGTTTGTCGTTCCACAACTTTGAGGTGATCCATAGCTCCTCGCGCGGAACTCCTCCTTCAAGAATCTTTTGCAGAGAATGGCCAATCAGGTGCTCGTTCCCGTAAACAGCCGCACAGTCGAAATGACGATAGCCGACTGACGCGGCGCCCAATACCGCTTCGGAGATCTGTTCCCCGGATATTCTGTCTGATCCGAACGTCCCGAGTCCAATCGCAGGGATCTTCGCTCCCGTGTAAGCAATTTTGGAAGGTACCTTTCCCGGGTCCACAGCGTCTGGCGCAAAACGGAACGATTGGGCTGGAGCGAGTGGCATCATGGGCTTCTTCAGGATCTATCGCTTTGAACGGACGCTTTAGCGCTTTTTGCGTCGCAACCCATCAAAATAGACAATCACAATAATCAGGCCGCCGGTGATGATTCGCTGCCAGAACGAATTCACATTCAGCAGGTTTGCGCCGTTATTAATCGTCGTCAGGATGAAGGACCCGAGCAGCGGGCCGTGAATGGAGCCGATGGCGCCGAAAAGACTTGTGCCACCGATAACAGACGAGGCGATTGCCTGCAATTCCCATCCTTCCCCCTGCGTCGCAAGGCCGACGCCGATTCGTGTGGCGAGCAATATGCCGACGAATGCAGCGCAGACGGACGAGAGGATGTAGGCAATGTAGAGCGTCCGAGTCGTGTTGACTCCTGAAAGCCGAGCGGCTTCCATGTTGGAACCAATAGCGAAAAGGTAGCGGCCGAACCGGGTTTGATGCAGGAACACGTACGCGGGAACCGCAACGACCACCACCATCCAGAAAAGATTCGGCACGCCGAGAAAATCGGCCTGCGAGAAGCTCGTGAACGCATCATTGGTAATGTTAATCGTGGAGCCATTGGTAACAAGCAGGCCGACACCGCGCAGCCCCGTCAGCGTCGCCAGCGTCATAATAAAGGGCGGCAAGCCGAGGCGACTGACTCCGAAGGCGTGGAACATGCCGATTAAGACGCCGAATGCGAGGGTGATGAGGATCGCAGCCCAGATTGGAAAATTACTTGTCAACAGCAAGGCGATGATGACACTGGCTAAGCCGACGACTGCGCCTACCGACAGGTCGATCCCCGCAGTGATGATGACGAAAGTCTCGCCTATGGCGAGGATTGCGGTCATCGAACCCTGACGCATCAGGTTAGTGATGTTGTTGTACGTGAAAAAGCTTCTCGTGCTGAACGACAACGCCACCCACATCAGCGCGAGAAGACCCAACAGGGTCAGGCTAAGCAGCGTGCCGATTCGCGCTCTTTTCTTCGTCGCGGCGGCTAGCGCCGCTGGATCTAACTCTTCAACGCCGGTCTTGCTTTCAACACTCATCTTGCCTAACCTCCGCCACGCTGTTTCTATTTTGTTGTTGCCCGCTTCAGCTGCCGAGCGCTTCCGTCAAAATGGTCTGATGCAACGCCTTCTCGCTGGTACGGGCGCTATCGTGGGTCGCGACAAGGCGCCCACGACGAAACACGTGTAGCGTGTCGGAGAGATCATAAACCTCCGGCAAGTACGAGGAGATCAGGATAATGCCCGCTCCCTCCTTCAACAGTTTCGCGAAAAGCTTGTAGATTTCAGCCTTGGTACCGACGTCGACGCCCACCGTTGGCTCGTCAAAGATGAAGAGCCCGGCGCCATGGTTCAGCCATTTGCCGACGACGATCTTCTGCTGGTTGCCGCCGGAAAGGCTCGACGCGAGAGCATCCCGCGAGGCTGTCTTGATTTGGACATCTCTAATCTGCCGATCGGCGGCGGCGGCCTCGGCGAACGGATTGATGACGATGCCCTTCGTCAGACGCTCGTAGATTGGCAGGTTGATGTTAAGTCCGACGCCGAGGTTCAGACAAAGACCCTGATCGCGCCGGCTTTCTGGCACGAGCGCGATACCCCGTGAAATCGCATCCTTTTCCTTGTGGATGTCGACCGGTTGTCCCTGCCAGAAAATCTGCCCTCCGGTCTTTGGGTACCGGCCGAACAGACTCATCACGAACTCGCTACGCCCTGCGCCGATCAGTCCGTACAGCCCTATGACCTCGCCCGTCCGGACTCGCACGGAAACGTCCTCGAATCCCTTGCCAGTGAGATGTTCCGTCCGAAGAATTTCGGCGCCGAAGGGAATCTCCTCCTTATAATGCATCTGCTCCAGCGTGCGGTTGATCATTCCGGTGATCAACGCGTGCTCGTTGGTGTCCGCGACGCGCTGGGTCGACACTAACTGGCCGTCGCGCAGGATCGACACACGGTCCGCGAGCTGGAACACTTCTTCCAGCCGATGCGAGATATAGACAATGGTGACCCCCTTGGCCTTTAAACGACGGATCAGCGCAAAGAGCTGTGTTGCCTCCTGTCGGGTCAGATAAGCGGTCGGTTCGTCGAAGATGAGGAAGCGCGTGCCGCGCGTCGAGGCGCGCGCGGTCGCCACCAATTGCTGCTGGCCGATGGTGAGGGCAGACAATATCGCGCCGGCCGGCAGCTTGAATCCGATATCGTCGAGAATCTTCTGAGCTTCGCGCACCATCGCACGATGTTGCAGCAGCCCAAAGTGCACTTTCTCGTCGCCAAGAAAGAGATTTGCGGCGACTGAGAGATGCGGACACAGCACGACTTCCTGGTGCACCGCGTTGATGCCGTATTTGATTGCTTCGTGCGGCGTGGCGAGCGCGACCGGCTGACCTTCCCAAAACACTTCGCCGCTTGAGCGCAAATAGACGCCGGTGAGCAGATTGATCAGCGTCGATTTGCCGGCGCCGTTTTCGCCAACGATTGCGTGGATTTCGCCTGCCTCAAAAATCAGATCGACGGCCTTTAGCGCGTGGGTAGCGCCGAATCGCTTGTCGAGCTTCTTGAGTACGAAAAGAGGCGCGGCAGTCTCCACCGCGCCTCTTTTTTGATCGCTCCCACTCTGCGGCTGGTCCATAGACGGTCTTTGGTCAAGAGGGCATCTTGATCGGTAATGTGGCGGACGCCGAGCTCACTTAACCTTTGGATTCAAGAGCTCCTGCGAGCGCGGGGTATCCATGTTCGCTTTCGTGATGAGATTCGCTCCGGTGTCGACGTCCTTTGGGACGCTCTCGCCCTTGGACGCGGCAAGCGCGGTCTTGATCCCGTCGTATCCCATTCGGAATGGATCCTGCACCACGAGCGCCGCGATCGTCCCGTCTTTCAGCAGCTTGATAAGCTTATCGTCTGAGTCGAAGCCGACGAGCTTGATAGTGTCTGCCGCCTTGTTTTCCGCGATCGCCTGTCCCGCGCCTTGGGCCATGATGAGGTTCGAGGCGAAAATCCCGCGAAGTTTCGGATTAGCTGTGATCAGGTCCGTCGTGATGTTTAAGGCAGTCGTCGACTGACCGTCGGCCACCTTGTCAGCGACAAGCTTTAAGCCCGGATATTTCGCCGCCAGTTCCTCTTTAAATCCTTTAGCCCGTTGATCCAGCGAACCGACACCGGGAATCGCCGTGATCAGCGCCACCTCGCCCTCAGCCTTGCCATATTTCGCCGCGATGGCAGCAGCAAGACCGTCGGCGGCTACGCGTCCCGCCTGGACGTTATCCGTGGTGAGAAAGGAAGTGAACGCCTTTGAGTCCGCGGCTGAGTCAATGCCGATAATTTTGACCTTCTTGGCCGCTTCGTCGATCGGGTTGCCGAGCGCCGCAAATTGCGTCGGTGCGATCACGATGGCGGCTGGCTTTTCAGAAACGGCATTCTCGAGGATAGTGATCTCTCCATTGATATCAGATTCGGACTGCGCCCCGAGTTCGGGCACGGTAACGCCGAGGTCCTTGCCAGCCTTGCGGGCGCCGGCAAGTACAATCTGCCAGTAGAAGGAGGTCGTATCCTTGACGATGATCGGGATGCTAACGTTTTGGTCCGCTGCCGGCAGCGGCTCAACCATCGCAGCGACTGTAACCGCTCCAAGCATGGCGATGAAAATGCGCCGGCTTGGGGACGAACTGAGGGGGAGTTTCATGGGCTAATCTCGTTAAATAAAAGGCCGCATCTGGGGGATTATCCGGGAAGGGGGCGGCATGATCCGTTCCGGATTTTTGTTCGGGTCTATAGAAGACAGCTGAGTCCGTAATGAATTCCACCGCAGGTTGCAAGGCCTTTTTTACAGTAAACTTTTACAGTTCGGCGTTCGCCATTCGGGCTGAGACGCAACCTTCGATCGCGTCCCGGATCATTTTTCCGAAAGCCGTGAGGCGAATGATACTGTTGCAGTTAGCAAGTAACATCCGTTCAGGATTGCGCTATACTTGCTTCGGTTTGTCGGGCAATCTATTTCAGCAGGCACCCCATTTGCCGCGTACCAAAATTGGAGAATCGCGGTCCGGAACTTGCTGATAGCACGGTGCGAAAGAGCCCTAGTGGCGGAAGCTATGAATGACCAAGTGAAAAAGACCGAAGAGACCCTCGAAGCTCTCCGTCGAGCCGAACAGAAATACCGGAGCATCTTCGAGCATTGTCTGGAAGGCATATTCCAAACAACGCCTGAGGGAAAATATATCAGCGCAAATCCTGCCCTCGCGCGGATGTATGGATACGAATCCGCAGAGGAGCTGATGGCCGATTTAACGGACATAACTCGCCAACTTTATGTTCAACCCGGTCGACGCGATGAATTCATCCGGCTTGTCCGGGAGAATGGGCAGGTGATCGATTTTGAGTCGGAAATTTATTGCCGGGGCCGAAAGGTGATCTGGATTTCTGAAAGCGCGCGCGTGGTGCGCGACGAGGTCAGTGGGGAAGTTCTCTATTACGAAGGCATGGTGCAGGATATAACCCGGCGAAAAGCTGCGGAGGAAGAGCGCGATCAAGCCAACGCTCGTTTGTCGGTCCAATACGCAGTTGCCCGTACATTGGCTGAAGTGCGGCATCTGGGCGAAGCGTCGAAAAAAATTGTCCAAGCGATTTGCGAAAGTGCGGGCTGGGATTTCGGGGACATGTGGCGCTTGGACCCGGAGGCAAATGTGCTGCGCTGCGTGGACATCTGGCACGCCCCGGAGTTTCATGCCCACGAGTTAATCGAAGCGACGCAAAAGACCACTTTCGAAGCCGGGTCTGGATTGCCCGGACGCGTCTGGTCAAGCCGCAAGGCGTTCTGGATTCCAGACGTTGGCATGGACAGTAATTCCCCTCGCGGCATGCTCGCCGCGCAAGGGGGACTCCACGGCGCCTTCGCGTTTCCGATCATGCAGGGGACCGAGCTGATTGGCGTGATGGAGTTTTTCAGTCGCGGCATTCATCCGCCGGACGACGATTTTCTCTCCATGCTGTCTGCGCTGGGAACACAGATCGGCAGCTTTGTCCAGCGGGAGCAGTTGGCAAATCAGCTTGACCGCTACGCCGAGAGCCCCTGCGAGTGAGGATTTCTTCACAGCGTTTCCATTTCGTCCCAGTACGATTCGCTTTGCGCGTAGACCCTATCGAAGAACCTTGCCATCCGTTCGTATCGCTCCGACCAGGCGGGATCGGGCTGGATTTCGGCGTCGTACCGGACCAATCGCCGGACTGCGTCGTCGATGCTGCCAAAAATACCGGCGCCCACGCCGGCAAGCATCGCACAACCAAGGACACCGCATTCCGGATCGGACGGCGTTAAGATAGGGCAACCGTAGACGCTAGCCTTGATTTCGAGCCAAAGCCTGGTCTTCGCGCCACCGCCAGCCGCCACAAGTCGCTCGAGTTGATTGCCGCGCGATTTCATAATGTCAATGTTCCGACGGGACGCGAACGCAACACCCTCCATGACCGCCCGGTGCAAATGGCCGGCATGATGGCCGCTTGTCAGACCAACGAACTGGGCCCTTGAATTGCCTTGTTTCGCGAGGCGTTCGCCGTTGAGGTAGGGAAGGAAAATCAGGCGATCCGCACCTGCCGGCGCCTCCCCTGCCAACTCCACAATGCGCTCGTAGGAATATTGGTTATCGTGGAAAGCCCGGCGGGCCCATCGCATGGCATCACCGCCGGCATCCAGGATGGTGAAAGCTCCCCAGCCGCCGGCGATTCCCTTCACATTCGTGATGGCCGGATCGAGAACGGGTTCCTCGGTCATCAAGGTGATCAGCGTGGAGGTTCCGGTGACATCCGATCCCATCCCTGTCTTCGTGACCCCGGATCCAAGCAAAGTCACAGGGTAATCGCCAGCCCCGACCACAACCGGCGTTCCTTCCAGCAACCCGGTCTCGTGCGCTCCCTCCTTCGTGACCGTTGCCAGCAGCTCCGACGCATTCTTCACAGCAGGCAACATTTTAAGGTCAAGCCCTGCGAGGTCGATTATCTCCTCACTCCATGCCCCAGTGCGTATATCTAATAGATAGTTGCAGGAAGCTTCCGAGACATCGATCGCTCGGGCACCGGTCAATCGGAAGTTAATATAGTCTTTCGGCATGAGAACCGTTCGCGCTGCGGCGTACGCTTCCGGCTCATGACGCTTGATCCACATCAATTTGAACGCCGCAAACGCCACGGTCGGCGGGTTCCCAACGATCCGCAGAATGCGTCGCGTTTGGTGTGTCCGCTCAAACTCTTCCACAATTTCCCGGGTTCGCTTATCGTTCCATAGCGGGACCCGATCCAGCACCAACCGGCCATCGTCGTCGATCAGAACCGTGCCGTGCATCTGGCCGCAGGCGGCCACGCCGGCGACTCGATGTGGCCCTTGATCGATCTTCCCAAGCACCGTTCGGACAGTGGCCGCTGCGCCTTCCCACCATGATTCCGGGCGCTGCTCGGACCATCCAAATTGAGGGACAATCTGGTCGTGCTCTCGAGCTGAAAACGCCGCTGTTTCCCCGGTGATGGTTATCAAAGCGGCTCGTACGCTTCCGGTGCCGACATCAATTGCCAGCAAGAGGTCTTTCTTCATCGCGTTGGGGTGTTCAATGCGCCGAAGGATGGCAGGCCGGACCGGACGCCCAAGCGCGCCGTTTGCGAATCTTCGGACTGCCACAATCCTAGTGTCCTGTCCCCGAAATACGAGGTATTTCGGGGACAGGACACGAGCGGCTCGCGCTGCTCTCACAAGCTGGATCTCGCAACGGTGCGGTCGTTTGGCGTTTGGCGTTCGGCGTTCGGCGTTCGGCGCTCGGCGTTCGGATGGTGCCCGGCACAAAACAGGCAGGAAGCCGTTGCCTGGGTATTTTTTCGAGACCTGAAAATTATTTACATCGAGAGAGCAAACGATAAACTGCGGCTGTGGCATTCACCATTGGAGTCGGCTACGGAACGAGTTCCGTCCGGGCAATCGTCGTAGATTGTTCCGATGATCCTGATCCCGAGTTTTACCCACTTGCACGCGATTCTAAACCGAAACCTTAATTTTCCCGTCACAGGACTTTGCATTCTGCAACTCCTGAATTCCCCATCGACGCCAATTTAACAGCAAAGAAAATATGTACCTCCCCCTCGGAACTTACTCCCCTGAGATCAAGCTGGGTCTTGTTTCAGCCTCGCGAAACTGTTTCCCGCGCGCGCTGTCGGACGAGCGGACAGAGCGACTGCTAGAGCGCTGCCGCGCAGCCGGCATCACCCCGGTCGTACCCGAAGGCGATTGCCGCATTATCGAAACCAAAGATCACGCCGCTGAGGCTGCGCGACAGTTCAAGCGAGCCGGGTGCGACGCCGTCGTCTATTATCTCGGCAACTTTTCCCCGGAAATCGAGGACGCCTTTTTTGTTAAATTGTACGACGGCCCCGTCATGTTGCTTGCCGCGGCTGAAGAATCGGGATCGACTCTGCTTCAAAAGCGTGGCGACGCACTCTGCGGCTTGCTGTCAGCAGCCCTTGCGGTCAGCAAACGCGGGCTCGCTTACCGCGTCCATATTCCGGAACTGCCGGTCGTCAGCGCGGAAGAGGGCGTCCAGGAAATTGCGCACTTCATCAAGGTGATAAAGGTCTTCAAAGGCACGCGCAACGCGACTCTCGGACTTTTTGGTCCGCGTCCGCGCGATTTCGAGACCTGCAACTACAACCTTGCATCGGTCAATTCAATCGGGATCGAAGTGGAAGAATTGGGGTTGTTTGATCTCCAGAACGAAGTCAGACGCATCCAGGAAAAAGGGGAGGATACCCTCGCAATCAAGGCCGATATGAAAAGGGAAGTTCCGAGCATTCCAGATGACGAATTCGCCTCCCGGCTGTCGGTCTACGAAAAAGCGATCAAAAACTTTCGCGATAGTCTCAAGCTTTCGGGGGCAGCGACTCAATGCTGGTCCGAACAAGAGTTCAGCTTGAAACACGTGCCTTGTTTCATCAACGGTCGCATGGCTCAGAATGGGTTCCCGATAGCGTGCGAGAATGACTGCTATTCGCTCATCGCGGAGCTTATGGGACAGTACGGATCGGATGCGACTGTCGGCATTCTCGACATTAACCACAGTATCCCGAAGGATCTCCATGAAAGCCTGGCAGATTATCCCATCCGGGATATGGTCGGCATGTTCCATTGTGGAAACGCTTCCACCAAACGGCTGAAGAACCCTGAAATGAAATTTCAGGTGATCATGAAGCGCATGATGGAGCCGGACACGCCCGCGGATATCACCCGAGGGACCATTGAGGGTCAGTTCGCCGCCTCACCGATCACCGTCATTCAGGTGCATGGAACCGGGGATAGGCTCCAGGCTTATATCGCAGAGGGACACTTTCTTGACCTCGATCCGAAAACCTTCGGTTGTACCGGCACGGCGTATGTGCCGGGGTTCAGCCGATTCTACCGCCACACGCTCTTGGGCCGCTTCCACCACCACGCCGCCGTGGCGTTTACCCATTGTGGCTCAGTTCTCTACGACGCGTTTAAGCTGCTCGGCCTCGCCCAGGTCCATACGCCGCTGCCACCCTCTATCCCCTACCCCGGGGAGAACGTTTTTAGAAACGGATTCCACTGAAGAAGTTCTCAGTTGCCAGTGGTAGCAAAGCTAAGGTACCTCCGGGCGGTCTTGATCGCGAGGCGTAGCACGCTTTGTTCCCAATGACACCGGCAACTGCCAGACGTTTTCCTCAAATCTGAGAAATCTGCGGTTTCAAATTCGGAATTTGGGTTAATATGGTCTGTCACGACGGAGTTGGTTCATACCAGTCCGTTCGTTCATCCATATGCGAAGGCTCATCAAATGCTAATCAGGATCGGGTACGATATCGCGCTCCGTCTGGCTGGTCCGACGACGTTGCTCTACGTTTTGCACGTTCACCCCTCTCGTAAAGGGGACCTCGTCAAAGCGGAAAATTTCCGGACAGAACCATCATTGCCGGTCGAGGAGTATGTGGACAAATTCGGAAATCTTTGCGGCCGAGTCAACGCCCCTATGGGCATCATTCGTTTTCTGAACGACGCAGTCGTCCGCGACCCGGGCGTACTGGATCGGTATGAACCCGACGCGCCTCAGGATGATGTTCGGGAGTTGCCGGTCGAAACGCTCTCCTTCCTATTGCCGAGCCGCTATTGTGAAGTTGACAGCGAATTGCTCGATTTCGCCTGGCGAACCTTTGGTGGAACGCCCCTCGGATGGCCGCGCGTGCAAGCCATCTGCGACTTTGTCCATGGCCATCTCCGCTTCAATTACCTGCAGGCGCGCGCTAATCGCACCGCTCTGGAAGCCTTTCGGGAAAAGGTCGGCGTCTGCCGCGATTTTACGCATCTAGCAATTACTCTGTGCCGCTGCATGAATATTCCTGCGCGTTATGGCACAGGGTACCTCGGCGACATCGGCGTCCCTCCTGACATCGAACCAATGGATTTCAGCGCATGGATGGAGGTTTACCTTGGCTCCCAGTGGTATACTTTCGACGCGCGACATAACGCACGCCGCACCGGCCGGATTCTCATCGGTCGTGGCCGCGACGCAGGCGACGTTCCCATCACCATGGCGTTCGGTCACAATCTTCTCGAGCATTTCAAAGTGATTACCGACGAGGTTGACTCCGCAGTTTAGGCAGGATTCCAGGTTTCTACCTTTTGATCGATCCCGTCACAGATTTCGCAGATTTTCACGGACTCTTTTAGGGTTTGAGGTTCTGGTGGATAACGTGCTGGGGCGCGTTGAAGGGGTCCATCCACCCGAACACATTGTCCGCCAGAACCCCAACCCCAAAGAAATCTGTGAAAATCTGCGAATTCTGTGGTTAAAAAATTTCCCACCCTGCAGCTTTACGGGACGGGGAAGCAATCGAGATCGTTTGCAAATGAAACAGGGCCCGAAAAGTTCTTTCTGATTTCCGATTGGCTCTGTTCTTCTTTGCCCAAGGTGCGGAGCATCCGGTGAGACAACACGAGCCGCTTGACGTGCGCCTCCTGAGCGATCTGTCCGATCACAGAAGGAGGCATATGCAGCCGCCGCTCAACCCCGGTAGCTCCTTCCGGAACAGCGTTGTGAGCTATGAATAAATCCGCATCTTTTGCCAGGCGCACAAGGTCGGCGCCCTCACCATTCGTGTCTCCGCTAAACACGATGGACTTGCCGCCGATCTCGACACGCCACGCTAAGGCCGGTACAGACCCGTGAATGACCCGAGCGGCATACGCCGAAAGATGTTCGCTATGAAATGCCACCGAAGATGGGTCCCCGACCACGTTGTAAGGCTGCAACTCGTAGCCGCCCTCCTCTTGAGGAACCAAGAGCACACTCAAATAACGATAAATACCGTTCCGACTATTGAACAAAGCGTGCACGAAATCTACCGTTGATGGAAACTCGCTGTTGCCCGCTGGCCCGTACACCGGCAGTGGACGGTCGCGCTCTTCAAACCAGGATGAAAAAACCAGCGCGGGGAAATCGGCGCTATGGTCAACGTGGAAGTGTGTGAACAAGATCACGTCGAGTTGGGACATTTTCGCGCCACTCTCTCCGAATCGAAGAGCGCTGCCACCACCAGCATCGACTAGCACGCGCGCCTGTCCGTCTTCCCACACCAGATAGCTGCTGGAAGCGCGCTTGTCCTGTAACTCTGGCCCTCCGGATCCGAGCACTTGAACTGCAACACCCTCTGTGCCGCAAGGTTGAGTATCAGCCGAAAGAACGAATGGGCAATTTATGGAAAGAGTCAATAAACAGAGCAGCGGGATAGAGAAGAAAACGCTTCGATGGATTTGTCGATCGCTCATTTTGGTTTTGTCAGTTTTCGGCCATTCCCAAATCGCCTTGGTCCCCCCAATCGTACGATTGGGGGAACCGCTGTGAGGAAGGAGAACTTTCCGCTCGCGGCGCCTCTTCGGCCCCTCGATTGGAACGCGCCGGGAGGGAAAAAACGATTATTTTTTCACATATGTAATCGCCGAGAGCATGGCACCCTGCGGATCCTGAATCACCGTGAACCGGCCGACCGTTGGGATCTCGGTGGGCGGAATGCAAACTTTGCCGCCTAGCTTCTCCGCCAGGGCGGCCGTCGCATCCACATCGTCCACCGTGACATAAGCACCCCACGTCGGTGGCATCCCTTCGGCGTGTGCCGGAATCGGCATAATACCGCCGACGTCGGTGTCGCCCGCCTTGACAATCGTGTAGTTAAAGCCTTCCATCGGCCAATCTTGAGTCGTCCAACCAAAGAGTTGGCCGTAGAACACTTTGGCGCCTTCCGGATCAGTCGTTAAGAGTTCGTTCCAACTAAATCTGCCGTGTTTGCTTCCTGGATTATCCATTTTTGCCACCTCTCACTGTTGTTCGTTCATTCGCCTCCGGTCTGGATGCTAAGGTAACTATGTAGTTTGTCAAAAAGGGAGTGCCACTGACGACTGCCTCATCGTTTCTCACCGAATTTCTCGACCAAGTAGAAGCTGACCGGAATCAGAAAGACAGCAATCAAGCTGGCGGCCAGCATTCCTCCGATGACGGTTGTCCCCATCACCTGCCGCGCAACGGCCCCGGAACCCGAAGCGGTCCAGAGGGGAACACAACCAAGGATAAAAGCGAATGAGGTCATGAGGATCGGCCGAAGACGGAGTCGCGCGCCCGCGAGCGCCGCATCCAGCAGCGGCGTTCCACGTTGGTAGGCGTCCTTGGCAAACTCGACGATCAGAATCGCATTCTTCGCCACCAGCCCGATAATCATGACCAGTCCGATTTGTGCGAAGACGTTATTTTCAACCTGCACCAGTAATGGAGAGACCAATGCACCGGTAGCCAAACGCCGCAGATAAAGCATCCCGAACGCGCCAAAAACAGCAATTGGCGTGCTCAGCAGGACGCTGACCGGGAGTGACCAGCTTTCGTAGAGAGCAGCGAGAATCAAAAAGACAAATAACAGGGAAAAGCCAAATATCGCCGCCGGAGGAACACCCTGTTGTGCCTGTTTCTCCTGAAACGACATCCCAAGGTAGTCATAGCCCATTCCGACCGGCACCGTTTCCGCAAACAGTCGTTCCAGTGCTTTCATTACCTGCTCGGAAGTGTACCCGATCGCGGGCGTCGCGTTAATCTGCGCGCAACTATACAAGTTGTAGCGCATCGTGAATTCCGGCCCGGTTCGACGCTCGATTCGCGTGAGCGCACTGAGCGGTACCATCTGGTTGTTTGTATTCCGGACATAGAATTTTCCGAGGTTGTCGAAATCCGTTCTGTAGGTCCCTTCGGCCTGAACGTACACCTGCCAATCGCGTCCGAAACGATTGAAATAATTGATAAATGCGCCACCCATAAACGTCTGGATGGTTTGGTAGACATCGGTCACAGCAACACCTTGCTTGAGTGTTCTTTCAAGATCGACGTCGACATAAACCTCTGGAACATGCGGCAAGAACGTCGTGTTGATCTGGGCGAGCTCCGGCCGCTTACGGGCGGCGGCAATGAACGCATCGATATTGTTCGCCAGAAGGTCTGTGTCGCCGCCTGAACGGTCCTCCAGCACAAAGCTGATGTCTCCGGAGGCGCCTGCTCCGGGGATCGCCGGCGGCGAAAAAGCGAATGCGACGGCTTCCGGCAACTCGGCCAACTGACGGTTCAGCCGAGCTTTGATCTCCTGATAGAGCTCACCCTTTTGCTTTCGCTCTTCCCAGGGTGCAAGCGTGACAAACAGGAACCCGCTGTAGGTACTTTGTACGCCGCTCAACAGACTTGAACCGATGGTCGCAGTGACATATCGCACTCCTGGCGTCTGAGTGAGGATCGATTCAATTTTCTGGCAGGCCGCATCCGTTCGCTGCAGCGATGCCGCGTTGGGCAATTGCACATTGACATAAAAGAACCCCTGGTCTTCGTCCGGCAGAAAACCGGTCGGAATCCCTTTCGCAAAAAGGAACGCGCCTGCGGCAAAAGCAACCAGCAGGACCAACGCGATGCGGCTGCGCCGAATGAACAGGGCTGCGAGGCGGACATACGCGTCGGTGGCCCGGCCAAAAACGTGATTGAACCAGGCGAAAAACTTTCCCGCCAGCCCCCTGTTTTCCTCGCGCCGGCGAAGCAGTAACGCGCAAAGCGCCGGACTCAACGTCAATGCGTTGAACGCCGAGATCATCACCGATACGGCGATTGTTACGGCAAACTGTTGATAAAGCCGGCCGGTGATCCCGGGGATGAACGCCGTTGGCACAAATACCGACGCTAGCACCAGCGCAACCCCGATCACAGGCCCGGTGATCTCTTTCATCGCTCTCAGTGTTGCCTCCTTTGGGTCGAGACCCTCGTGGATGTAGCGTTCCACCGCTTCAACGACCACGATGGCATCGTCGACGACCAACCCGATCGCCAGGACCAGCCCGAAAAGTGAAAGGGTGTTAATCGAGAAACCAAGAAGCGGAAATAGAATAAACGTACCAACCAACGATACGGGGACTGCCAATAGCGGGATGAGCGTCGCTCGCCAGCTTTGCAGGAAAAGGTAGACCACCAAAATCACCAGTAGCAACGCTTCGATCAGGGTCTTGACCATCTCGCGAATCCCTGCCGTCACAGGTTGCGTCGTGTCCAGCGAGACGACATAATCCAATCCCCGTGGAAAACGCTGTTTTAAAGTTCCCATCAGCTTCCGGACTCCATTGGCAGCGGCCAACGCGTTTGTGCCCGGCACCTGATAGACAGAGACGACTGCGGCAGGTTTTCCATTCAGGCGTCCTCTCGTGTTGTAGGTCTGCGCGCCTAACTCCGCGCGCGCAACATCCTTGAGCCGCACTGTCCCACCGTCCGATTGCTGGCGGACAATGATTTCACCAAATTGTTCCGGCGTCGTCAGGCGTCCTTGTGCCCGCGCAGAGTAGGTGTACTCCTGTCCGTTTGGAACCGGTTCACTCCCAATCTGCCCAGCGGAATTGACGGTGTTCTGAGCCTGGACGGCATTGATAATATCCGGCACTGAAAGGTTTAGAGTAGCGAGTTGATCGGGCTTCAACCACAATCGCATCGCATACTGGCCTGCACCGGAAATCTGGACGTTGGAAATTCCTCGGACCCGAGTCAGTGCGTCGTTGAGATTGATGTAGGCATAATTCGAAAGAAAGAGTGCGTCCCGGCTCCCGTCCGGCGAGTAGAGGGAAATCACCATCAATGGCGAAGCGAGAGATTTTTGCACAGTGACGCCAAGATTATTCACTGCAGACGGCAACTGAGACGAAGCCTGCGTTTGCCGCATCTGGACAAGGATCTGATCGGTGTTCGGGTCCGTGTTTAAGTCAAAATTGATTGTTAGAACCATCTGCCCGCTGTTCGCACTGACTGAGTACATGTAGTTCATGTTGTCCACGCCGGTCATCTGCTGTTCGATCGGTGTTGCAACGGACTGTTCAACGGTTCGAGCGTCGGCCCCGGTGTAGTTGGCCGTGACAACGGTTTCCGGTGTCACGATATCAGGAAACAACGACACGGGAAGAAAGGTGACCGAAACCGCGCCAGCGATAATGGCTAACAGCGAAATAACGATCGCGACAATCGGGCGATTGACGAAGAATCTAGACATCGTCGGGGAAACGGCTCGGGGGGTCGGCGTATCTGCGTCTGCAAAGCATCATAAACTTGGTCGGCAACTCGTTGTTATTATAGCTTTGTCGAAGAGCGATCTCCCTTTCCTGCAGACCGATCCGCCGACATGGCGACCCGCCGACCCGTTACACGTTCGACAATACAGAATCCCGCCGGAATCAAAAAGATAGCAATTCCACTCGCAGCAAGCATTCCGCCGATGACCCCGGTCCCAAGCACCTGTCGACCCACCGCCCCCGAACCGGAGGCAAACGCAAGCGGGACGCAACCGGCAATGAAAGCGAGCGAGGTCATCAAAACCGGCCGAAACCGAAGTCTGGCGCCGGCGAGAGCGGCGTCGGCAATTGTTGCACCATTCTCGTATTCGACTTTTGCAAATTCGACGATCAAGACAGCGTTCTTGGCGACGAGCCCGATGATCATCACGAGTCCGATCTGCGCAAAGACGTTGTTATCGACCTGCACCAGGATCGGCGGAAGAATGGCGGACGCCGTGCTTCTGCGCAGATAAAGAGCGCCTAACGTTCCGAAGACCGCGACGGGCGTGCTGAGAAGGACACTGAACGGCAGAGACCAACTCTCATAGAGGGCTGCCAGAATCAGGAACACAAACAAGAGCGAGAAACCAAATATGGCGACCGGGGAAATTCCTTCCTGCGCCTTCTTTTCCTGAAAAGACATGCCAAGATAGTCGTATCCCATTTCGCGAGGCATGGTGCGCGCGAAGACTTCTTCGAGAGCCCGCATGGCCTGTCCCGAACTATATCCGGGCGCAGGGAGAACCTGGATCTGCGCGGACCGGTAGAGGTTATAGCGCATCGTAAACTCCGGCCCGAACCGTCTGGCGAGGTGCGTCACGGAAGAGAGCGGCACCGGATTATTGTTGGCATTCCGAACATAGAATTGACCGATTTGTTCGGCGTTTATTCGAAACACATCGTCGGCCTGAACGTAGACCTGCCATTGGCGGCCGAATCGATTGAAGTAGTTAACAAACGATCCTCCAAGGAAGGTTTGCAGCGTATTGTAAACGTCCGTGAGTGCGACACCCTGTTTGAGTGCTTTGTCCCGATCGACGTCGATGTAGACCTGGGGTACGTTGGGCAATAATGTGGTTGTCACTCGTGCTAGCTCAGGCCGTTCGCGAGCGGCAGCTAGAAAGGTCTCGACATTGTTCGCAAGGTACTGAACCCCTCGATCGGCCCGGTCCTCCAGAACAAACGTGACTCCGCCGGCAACGCCGAGCCCGGGAATGGCCGGCGGCGAAAAAGCAAACGCGGTGCCCTCGGGAATTTGGATTAAATTGAGGTTTAATTTGCCCTTCAGAACTTGATAATTCTCAGACAGATCCTTGCGCTCTTCCCATGGATTCAGGGTGACGAAAAAAAACCCGCTATAGACGCTTTGCACGCCACTTAACAAACTGAATCCGGCGACGGTCGTGGTATAACGGACCCCGGCGGTCTGAGAGAGAACTGATTCGATTTTCCGGCAGACCGCATCTGTTCGCTGCAGAGAGGCCGCGTTTGGCAGCTGCAAATTCACGTAGAAAAAACCCTGATCTTCATCCGGCAGAAAACTGGTGGGGATCCTCTTTCCGAAGACAAAGGCGAGCAGGCCGAAGAAAATGAGCAAGAGCAAAGTCATTCCGCTTCGCCGAATAAATCTGCGCGAGATCCGAACGTATGTTTCGGTGGCCCGCCCAAAGAGGTGATTGAATCGCGCGAAAAATCTTCCCGCTAACCCTTTGGTCTCCTCGCACGGGCGCAACAGCAACGCGCAAAGCGCCGGACTCAGGGTCAGCGCGTTGAACGCCGAAAGGATGACGGATGCGGCGATTGTCACCGCAAACTGTTGATAGAGTCGGCCGGTGATCCCGGGGATGAATGCCGTTGGCACAAACACCGACGCCAGCACCAGCGCAACTCCGATCACAGGCCCAGTGATCTCTTTCATTGCCCTCAAAGTTGCTTCCTTAGGCTCGAGGCCCTCCTGGATGCGGCGTTCGACCGCTTCAACAACCACGATCGCATCGTCGACGACCAACCCGATCGCGAGTACCAATCCAAAAAGTGAAAGGGTGTTAATCGAGAAACCAAGAAGCGGAAATAGAATAAAGGCGCCAACCAACGACACGGGGACAGCCAAAAGCGGTATGAGGGTCGCACGCCAACTTTGCAGAAACAGGTAGACAACCAGACTCACCAGCACAAGCGCTTCGATGAGCGTCTTGAGCATCTCCCGAATCCCCGCCGTCACGGGTTGTGTCGTGTCCAGCGAGATGACGTAGTCCAATCCCAACGGAAAACGCTGACGCAGCTTTGCCATCAGCTTCTTCACGCCGTCGGCCGCCGCGAGCGCGTTCGTCCCCGGCAACTGATACAGCGCGATAATTGCGCTCGGCTGACCATTCAACCGAGCTGTGGTCGTGTAAACTTGGGAACCCAGCTCGACCCTTGCCACATCACGAATCCGAACCGTGCCGCCGTCTTGCTGTTCGCGGATCACGATGTCGCCAAATTGCTCAGGCGTAACCAATGGCCCCTTTGCCATCGCCATATAGCTGAATTCCTGGCCATCGGGCACAGGCTCGCCGCCGGCCTGCCCGACAGGATTGACGGCGTTCTGCTGCTGAACCGCGCCGACGATGTCCGGAACGGTAATGTTGAATCTCGCTAACTCGTCGGGTCGAACCCAGATACGAATTGCGTATTGGCCGGAACCGAACACTTGCACATTGGATATCCCGGGAACCCGCGTGAGCTGATCATTCAGATTGATAATCGCGTAGTTTGTCAGAAACGCAGAATCGTAGCGTCCGTCTGTTGATCGGAGCGCGATGAGCATCAATGGGGCAGCAAAAGACTTTTGCACACTGACACCTTGCGCCGTGACTTCGGGTGGGAGTTGGGCAGAAGCTTGCGCCTGGCGCATCTGCGTGAGGACCTGGTCGGTTTTAGGGTTTGTCGACTCGTCAAAGTTTACCCGCAGCTTCATTTGCCCGCTGTTCGAGTTGAGGGAGTACATGTAATTCATGTTGTCGACACCGCTGATCTGCTGTTCGATCGGAGTGGCAACGGATTGTTCGACCGTTACCGCATCGGACCCCGGATCGGTCGCGGAGACAACAATTTCGGGAGGTGTAATATTCGGGAACAGCGAGACTGGCAGGAAAGCCAGAGAAATCATCCCGATGATCACCGTCATGAGCGAGACAACGATCGCAAGGATCGGCCGGTAAATGAAAAATCCGGACATCGCTATCGCGCTTGAGTCGCTGCCGATGGCGTCCATGGCACCGGCTTCACCACTTGACCGTCGCGAACTTTTTGCGCCCCTTCCACGATGACGCGGTCACCCGGTTTAATTCCCTCTTCGATCGCCCAGAGCGCGCCGACCCTCTCGCCCACTTTGACCGACCGGATCTCAACCTTATTCTCTCCTCCCACCACCGCCACTTCATAACTTGTCTGCAACTCGTTTACAGCACGTTGCGGCACCAGGAGCGCCCCTGGGATGTTGCGAACCGCGACACGAACCCGAACAAACCCGCCCGGACGTAAAATATTGTTCGGATTCGGAAATAATGCGGCAAGCCGGATCGTGCCAGTCTGCTGATCCACCTCCCGGTCGACGGCTGAGAATTTTCCTTGCTGCGGATACAACGTCCCATCAGCAAGGATGATCTCTACCGGTGGCGCTACTTCCCCGGCCGAGCGCGCTTGCTCAACTCTCCTCGCGAATTTGAGGTAATCCTGCTCGCTGATCTTGAGATACGCTTTGATCGGATCGACGGTCGACATGGTCATTAGCGGTTGAGCGTCGGTCGGTCCCACGAGGTCCCCAATTCCCGGATTGGCGATTCCCGCAATGCCGCTGACAGGAGCAGTGATGCTGGTGAACTGCATATTAAGCTGCGCCTGGCGAAGCGCGGCTTGTTGCGCTTTGACCTCAGCCTTCGCTGCAACGTTCGCCTGGACGGCGTTATCGCGATTTTGCGCGCTTTCGACCTTTTGTTCGAAAAGCTGCGTTTCGCGCTTTTCTGTCTGTTCCGCTTGAAGTTGGTTCGCTTCGGATTGTGCTAAAGCAGATTTTGCCTGTTCGACCGCTGCTTCGTAGGTGCTCGGGTCGATCTGAAACAGCAGATCGCCTTCGTGGACGAGTGTTCCCTCCTTGTAATTCTGCGACACAAGGTAACCGGAGACACGTGCCCGGATGTCGGCGTTCACGGAGCCATCTAACGATCCGATCCATTCGCGGACCACAGGCACATCCTGCTGGAGGACGTCGGCGACAAGAACTTCCTGGGGACCGAGATTAAATTCCGCCGAGCCTTTTTTCGAACAGCCGGCAAGAAGCGGAGCCAGAATACAGCAAAGCAAGTAAGCAAAGCGTCCCGCTTTGCCTCTCAGATCCGGGCAAACCGAGACAGTTTGCTTACTTTGGGGCAGGCGCCCGAAAATTCGTCCGAACTTCCTGGAGGACCTATTCACTCCCACCCGCATCTACTCCCGGCGCCGGGCACCTTCTCTGGAACCTCTCGACTGGCGGTCACCGGACGACGCTTGGGAACGTCGTGCTCCTCTCTGAGACTTCTGTTGCAGATTGGCATTCTGCGATCCGCGCTGCCGAGCCGAGGCTTCTTGATCCAAACCGCTCGTTGAGTCGTTCGATCCTTCGCCTTTTGAGCCGGTCGTACTGGTCCGCTTCGTTCCATTGGCAGAAGGCTGATTGGTCGCTCCGGTTGTTCCCTGGTCCTTCGTTCCCCTTTTGGAATTCTGGCTCCCAGCCTCTTTATACTGCGTGGAGAGCGTCCCCTGGTTCTCTTTATTCTGTGAGGAAAGCGTGCCCTGATTTTTGTTGACCGGCTGCCACCCGCCATCGTCCCACTTTGACCAGTCGCCGTTGTCGTCTTTTTTATAAACGTTTCCGTCATGCCCGGCGTAGACATTATTGGGCCCTTTAGCGACCGCAGTGTTCCCATAGTTCGTGGCCACATGCGCCGCCTGGTAGGTTTCGCCTCCCCGCGTCGCCGTTGTCGTGCCCCACTGGGAATAATACCCGTGCCCTTGTTTGGTGTTCCATGCTGTGTCGGTGCTGGGATTATAGCCCCATGCGGAAGTGCGCCCGCCGTACGGCGTTTGGGTGGTGTACGCCCTCCCGTATCCACCAGTCTGAGGGTTGTACCACGCGGCGCGCCCGGCGCTGGCATAGGGTCCATACGCGTAGCCTCCCACCGCATAAGTGCCGCTATAGGGATAATAGCCCGCCGCTACGCCATAGGTCGCGTAATACGGGCGATAAACCGGGACCGCTCCAGGATATATATACGGAGGGTAGTAATACCCTGTGCCCCAAACCAGCGTGGCACTGGCGGCAGCACCCGCGATATACGCACCGGAATAGCCGGCCGTATAACTGCACGTCACTTCGTCCGGGGTCGATCCCTCCACTTTGACGTAAGTGACATGGTAGACCGGACTGCTCGGCGGGATGGTGTAAATGACCTCCGGTACCGCCGACACCACCGTCCACGGCCCCGTCGGCGCGGAAGATGAAAACCAAATCGCGTTGAGACAGAGGTAATAAGTTTCGTCCACCAGAATCACATCCGCATCGGCATTCGTCGCGTAACTCAGGGTGGTTCCTTCGATCCGCGCAAATTGGGGTGCACCGTTGTAGTCTACCTTTGCCTCCGCCTGGGCGGCGGCCCGCTTTACGACTGCGGTGGTCGGGACCTGGGCCAGTAGAACCGCATCTTTAGCCTCGGGTGTACCGGGAATGGACGCAAGGACCTCTGCCAGGTCGTTGTTGTTTTCAGGGATCTTTTGGAAGTCTTCCGGCAGATCATTCCCCGCGTAGGTCCATGGCCCTTGCAATTGCGGTGCGCGAAACCAACGGCCCGCGACGAGGTAGTAGATTTGACTGTCGGCGGAATCCGCAAAAACCCAGCTGTCCGTGTTGGTCGCGTACTGTAGTTGGGTGTCGGGGATCTCTTTGTACACTGGACCACCTGCGAACACGATCAGTTCAGCCGGCTGATCCGCGTAGAACACTTTCGGCGCCTTCGAACTCTTCTTAACCCCTGCGGCAGCCGCCTTCCGCACATGATCCCAGTTTTCGCCGGTTGGCAGTTTGTTCAGCTCCGAAGGAAGCATTCTGGGGATCGTCCATGAACCGGACAATGACTCCGTCGTGAGCCAGGTTTCGCCCGCGAGCAGATAATAACGCGACTCTGCGGGCTCTAAAAAAAGATCCCAATTCGAGTTCACGACAAACTGGAGCTGCAACCCTTTGATAGGCGCCAGGACTGGGACTCCCTCGACTGTCAGAAGGATAGCCGGTTCCGTGCTGACGAAAATCGGTGGAGGATTCGTCTTGACTGCCACCGTTTTGGTATCTGCCTGGCTCGCTTGCACGCCTGCGATCAGGCGGTCAAGCGAGACAGTCATCGGTTTCCCGGGGAATGTCGACTTTAGCAGGTCCTGCAGCTTTGTTTCGTCCGCGCCAGACAACGAAGGAAACCGGATATTGACGATCTCGATCTTATCGATAAGCACCGTCCGGCGCTCGAGATCGGTCCGGGTATCGCCGCGCACCTCCTCCACCCCCACAACGGGTTTGCCATTGGCCGGAGTCAGGATAAAGGCGAACCGCGCCCGCAATTCGCGCAGGTTTTTCCATTCGTCCACTTGCGGTTGATAATAGACCAAGCGCACTCCGTTGCGTGTAATTTCGCGCGGCCATCCGGGGTCCAGCGTCTTTGACTGCGGCGGATTCGGAACGTCGCCTTTACTCGCCGCGAATCCGCATTGGATCGCCAGCATCAAGGCAATTGTTGACCAGATGGTGAACAGGAATAAGCGGTAGAAAGATCTCATAGAGGGCTAAATGGGGGAAAAGAAGCCGGGTACGGACCAGGGCGGAAGCTGATATTAACGCACCCGCTGGCAGCCGCAACAGCAATCACGTATCCGAAGGAGGCAGGAGTCGGGAGTTGAGATTCGGGCCCCAAAACCCGGGATTTTCATCGGCGATTCGATCCACGAGTCCTTTCTACATCTGTACCGCCAAGCTTTTTCCTACTGAAATCTTATCGACTGCATCGTCTCATATGTAGTGGCATAGTGCCAGCTACATATGAGACGATGCACTAGGTCCGGTTTTGAGCCAGGCGCCGTGCGCAAAGTGCGTCGCCGAGTTTTGCCATGACCGGCGTCATTGCCATCGAAATAGAAATGGTCAATGCGGCGAGATTGAACCCTTCCGCACTCATGATCCCGGCTGCTACGGCGGCGCCAAACAACACGAACCCGAATTCGCCGGCATTCGAGAGAAGCGCTCCAATCCGGATCGCGTTGCCACGATCGAACCCGAACCAGCGCGCCAGAAGATACAAGAGAATGGTCTTGACCAGGATGATCACGATTACCCTCAGAATCATGATCCAGCCGGCTTGCGCAAGAATTCCAAGGTCCATGGACATTCCGACCGCGATGAAAAAGAGATCGAGCAGAGCTAGCTTTAAAGGACTGACAATTTCCTCGATCCGATGCTTAAATTCAGCGCCGGAAAGCAGCATCCCAAGCAGAAAGGCCCCAAGCGCCATCGAAAGTCCCGCCCATTCCATGACGAGAGCGGCACTGAAAATGGTGAAAAAGACGGCCGCTACGTAACCATGCGAGTTCTTCAAGTTGCTCAATAAACGCAGAACAAACGGCAACAGGTAGCGCCCGATAATAAATACGATCACGAGAGCGAGCACGACCTGGAACAGTCGTGTCGGCCACGGTTGGCCGGGCGCGCTGGCGGTATGTCGGGCCAGCAATGGGATTAGCGCAAGGAGCGGGACGATTGCCAGGTCCTGGGCTAACAGGATTGCGAAAGAGGCTTCCCCATAGGGAGTTGTCGTTTCGTTCCGTTCCTGAAGAATCTGCATGCCGAAAGCCGTGGACGAGAGTGCGAGACCAAGTCCGCCGAGCAGGCTCCCGCGCCAAGGAAATTCTCTCGACAACAAAAGCAGCGTCACGAACGCACCGGTAATAACCACTTGGAAAAACCCTAGCCCGAAAACAAGCCTCCGAATTGTCCAAAGCTTCTGAGGCGCCATCTCAAGGCCGATGGTGAACATCAAGAGCACAACGCCAAGTTCGGTGAAATTGAGCAACCGGTCGACGTGCGGCGCGATGTGAAGACCCCACGGACCAAGAGCGATCCCGGCGACAATCAGCCCGATCACTGATCCAAGACGGAGCTTCTGGAAAACACTGGTTGCAATGACAAGCAGCGCCAACAAAACGACAAGTGCGACCAGAAAGGAGTGCAGGTTCATAGCAGTTGTCATTGTCAGTGTCAGTCGGAGGAATGTGAGCTGTCGTCCTTCGAGTTCTCCATTTTCGATCTGGATCTCTGACCGTACCCGGTTGAAGACGGATTGCACCGAGAAAACGGTGAAACAGCTTGCAGGCCCACTCCC
>Ga0302324_100001376_pt1 | contig 59447 bp, 54 predicted proteins | sample Palsa_T0_1_FD_201949 | JGI IMG/M metagenome (GOLD analysis project Ga0302324, IMG submission 201949) | Peat permafrost microbial communities from Stordalen Mire near Abisko, Sweden - Palsa_T0_1 | ecosystem: Environmental > Terrestrial > Soil > Palsa > Peat permafrost | place: Sweden: Abisko...
TTGGAAGGGCCTTTTAGCCTGATTCACATGGCCCCCACTTTACTGGAGTCTGTCGGTTTTCCCGCGCCCGATAGTTTTCAAGGCCGGAGTGTTTGGGAACAGATTTCGGCGGGAACTTTGCCGGGCGAGCCTGCGATTACCGAGTGTGTTGACGGATGCTGCAATCCGATCCGGCCGGAAGACCGCTTGCGCCCGCGGCTGATGGCGGTGCGAGACCGGGAGTTCAAGCTGGTCATCAACTTCCGCGAGGGACGGGATTACTTGTACGACCTGAAAAATGATCCGGCGGAGAGTTCGCCGCTTCCGCCGGGCGATCGCATGCGCGAGCGCGGGCGTCTTTTTCGGGCAGCTCACGTGCACCTGGAAAGAACAAGTGACAGCCACAGAACGGACCTGCGCCTACGGGCGCTGCTTCGCGACCTGCAGCAGTCAGGGATAATGACGGCGGCGACGCAAGCTTCGCGCACTGTGGAAGAAGTCCGGCGGGCGTCAGTTCCTTTCACGTAGGACGCAGAGCGGACACGCTTCGAAATTCCCGAAACTCCTGATTCCTAAGACTATGCAAAAACTTCGCGTATTGTTCATGCCAGACGTGGACGTGGACAATACCAACGCGCAAAGCCTCAACGTTCGGGAGATCGCGTTGCGTCTTGATCCAGAGCGATTCCACAGCACGCTTTGGTACGAAGTCGAACCAGATCCGCGGTTGCTAAGTCGCGTGGGTGTGCGGCTCTTGCAATTGCCGGCACGCAGGAAAACTCTGCGGATTTTGCGGGAAATGCTGGCCGGTTATGATCTGGTGACCTACATGGATTACAGCCCTGCGAGTTACATGTTTCTTCATGTGCCCCGCGCGGTGCGCCGGGCAAAAGCCGTGATGCACGTCGAGGCTCCCTCATCGCAGCTGACGAATCCGTCGCCGCGAATGCGGCGCTTGTTCGAGGGAGTTCGTGCCCGCTGCGATGTTTACACGGGAATCACAGAATTCGTTGCCCAGGAATTCCGTGATTTCACGAAGAAGAGGGTGAGCTACATTCTTCCCGTTGGAGTCGATACCAGTCTGTTCCGTCCGCCCGCGGAGCGACGCAATGTGGCGCCGGTGGTGCTGTTTGCGGGGACGTTGATTGAACGGAAGGGACCGCAATACCTACTCGCTGCCGCTGCCCAGTTCCCCAACGCGACCTTTCGGATCGTGGGCGCGGGACGGGAGGGGTTCGAAGAAGTGTTGCGAAAAAGAATCGCGCAATCCGGTCTGACGAACGTAATCCTAGACGGCCCTAAGAAACAGGCACAGATGCTCGACATCATGCGCGAAAGCGATATCTTTTTGCTTCCGTCGCGTCTGGAAGGGATTCCCAAGGTTACTCTGGAAGCTGCGGCTACAGGGTTGCCGTGCATTGTGTTTCGAGACTATGCGACCCCGTCGGTGGTTGATGGCGTCACCGGTTTTCAGGTGGCAACGATCGAGGAGATGATGCAGGCTCTGGCGAGACTGGTTGCCGATCGTTTCTTGCGGCAGCGAATGGGAGCGGCGGGGCGTCAGCATATGAGCAATTTCGATTGGGACGTGGTGGCTCCGCAGTGGCAGCGCGCCTATCTGGAAATCGCGGCGGCCCGATGAGTGCGATCGCCAATTCGTCTCGCATCGACGTGGGACGTGCTCTCCACGTGCTGACGCTGACTCCCTTCTATCCCAGCGACCGGGATGCCACCAATGGGTGCTTCGTTTCCGAGCCAGTGCAGTGGCTTGCCAAGGCGGGAGTGCAGAACACGGTGTTTGCCGTGCAGCCGGTCTACCGCCGGAGGCAGCGGGCGAGCGATTCTGGTTTCGCCGCGGAGTGGCTGCGTTACTTCTCGTTGCCGGGAGGGTTCGGACTTCCCACGGCAGGAGCTTTCGTGTTCGCCCGAGTCGTCGCCAGGGTGCGGAAACTCCATCGCTCACAGCCGATTCACCTGATCCACGCTCATGCGCCTCTGCCCTGTGGACACGCCGCCATGCTCTTGAGCGCGGAACTGGGACTGCCGTATGTGGTGTCGGTGCATGGTCTCGACGCCTTTTCGACGGAACAAGTCAGCGGACGCGCGGGCGAATGGTGCCGCCGAATCTCCCAGCGCCTGTATCGATCTTCGCGCCGGGTAATCTGCGTGAGTGAGCGAGTCCGCGAGCAAGTTCTGGAAGGCACGGGGCCAAGTTGCCGGACTTCGGTGGTGTACAACGGTGTGGACCCGGAGCTGTTTTCGCGGGGTGGCGAACCTGCTTCGGGTGGACCGATGGTGCTGAGCGTTGGGAACCTGATCCCGATCAAGGGACACGACGTTCTCATTCGCGCGGTCGCATCGCTGGCCGCGGAATTTCCGGCCCTGACGTTGGACGTCATCGGGCGCGGACCGGAACAGTCGCGGCTGCAGGCGCTGGCCCAGCAACTGCAGATTGGGAATCGGGTGCGCTTTCTTGGGGTTCAATCGCGGCAGCAAGTTGCGGCAGCCATGCGCCGGTGCACAGTGTTTGCGCTGCCCAGCCGATATGAAGGGCTGGGTTGCGTTTACCTTGAAGCCATGTCGGCAGGCAAGCCGGTGATCGGATGCCGCGGGCAGGGAATTGCCGAGATTGTCCAGCACGGGTCCAACGGGTTTCTAGTTGGACCCGACAACGAGAAAGAATTGACGCTGGCGATGGCGATGCTGCTGCGCGACGAACCGCGGCGTCGCAACCTGGGCGTGGCCGCGCGCGACACGATCCTGGAGAGACTTACGCTGGCGCATCAGGCGGAAAGCCTGGTGCGCATCTACCGGGAGTCGGCAGCATGAAGCGCCGGCTGGTTATTCTGACGGAGATTATTTCGCCCTATCGTATTCCGCCATTCAACGACCTGGCCCGGCATGCGGAAGTGGACCTGCACGTCATATTCCTGGCTGAAAACGATCCTACGCTGCGGCAATGGCAGGTCTACAAGGAAGAGATTCAGTTTTCGTATCAGGTGCTGCCATCGTGGCGAAAGCGGTTCGGCAGGTACAACTTGCTGCTGAACCGTGGTTTGGCCCGCGCATTGGCCGCGAGCGCGCCCAATGTGATTCTCTGTGGAGGTTACAACTATCTTGCGTCCTGGCAGTCTCTCGGCTGGGCGCGGAAGCGGAAGATTCCGTTTGTTGTCTGGTCAGAGAGCAACGCAGGGGATCTGCGTCGCGGCCACGCAGTAGTGGAATTTCTGAAGAGCGAATTCCTGCGCAGATGCAGCGGATTCGTGGTTCCGGGACAGGCGGCACAGGAATATCTCGTTCATAAGAATGTTAAAGAAGATGTCATCTTTACGGCCCCGAATGCGGTCGATAACGATCTGTTTGCCGCATTGGCTGCCGCAGCCCGTAAGAATGCGGCCACACACCGCCAGGAACTGGCCTTACCGGAGCGCTACTTTCTTTTTGCAGGTCGTCTGGTGCGGGAAAAAGGTGTGTTTGAATTGCTGTCGGCTTATGCCAAACTGGATGAGTCCTTGCGCCGACAGACAGGCTTGGTGTTCGTGGGGGACGGAGCGTTTCGACAACAACTGGAGGCGCAAGCGGCCTCTGTGTCACCGGGGGTGATACGATTTGCTGGGTTTGCCCAGCGGGAGCAGTTGGCAATCTATTATGCGCTCGCCGAGGTTCTGGTTCTGGCGACATATGCCGATACCTGGGGATTGGTCGTGAATGAAGCAATGGCTTGCGGTTTGCCGGTAATTCTGAGCCGGGCTGCGGGATGTGCCTCTGAGCTGGTGAGGGAGAACTGGAACGGATTGTTGGTCGCACCGCGTGATGTGGCATCGTTGACTTTGGCGATGCGAAGCGTTGCCAGTCAACCCGACCTGGGTGCAGCCATGGGCGCTAACAGCGCGCAACATATTTTGCACTACTCGCCGCAGGAATGGTCGAGAGGGATTATGCGGATGATCGAAGCGAAAGCAGGTGGGCGTGACTGAGCGAATTCCCAAGAGCCTGTTGATCGTTGCTTTCATTCTGGGCCCGGTGTTGATGGCGTTTGTCGCGTATTCCCGGCCTTTTTATTTCACCAGCCAAACCAACCTGGGAGGTCTGGTTCTTCTCGAGTTCCTGGTGGCGGCTATCTTTATGTACCGGCGCGTGTTCTTCCCCCTGGTGATTCTGGCATTCCTGCTCGCGGGCGTGGACCTGCCGGTGGGAGCGTTCTGGGCGGAGGCACGTTGGGCGTTTCTTGCCGTCGGCGCTTTGACTGGCGCCGCACTCATGCTCAAGGATCGCAGTCACCACTTCGGCCTGTTTCATACGGCGGCAACATTTGCCGTCCTGTCGACGCTGGTTTCGGCGGCCGTTTCCCAATACAAGAGCGTTGCGTTCTTGAAGGCCCTGAGCCTGGCTTTGCTGTTCCTCTACGGAAGCACGGGAGCGAGACTGGCGGTCACGGGGCGAGAGAACAAGTTCTTTACGGGATTGCTGACTGGATGTGAGGTATTTGTTGGAGCCGTTGCGTTTTTTTACGCCATCGGAACGGAAGCCATGGGCAATCCCAACTCGCTCGGCGCGGTGATGGGAGTCGTGGGAGCGCCGGTGATTCTTTGGGGAACGCTGTTGGACGAAGGGCCCTGGGTCCGCCGCCGGCGGTTGCTTCTGTACGGAATCTGCATGTACCTGGCATTCCACAGCCACGCGCGTGCCGGCATGGCTGCGGCTCTGGTTTCATCCGCTGTACTGTGTGTCGCTATGCGTAAGTACAGGATGGTTCTGAACGGCGCCGCCATCATCCTCGTTTTGGTTGCGGCTAGCGCGCTTATTCAGCCGCAGGTTTTTTCGGAGACCGTCGCAGACCTGGAGTCGTCGGTGATCTATAAAGGAGCGACTGAAGGCGGTTTACTGGCTTCGCGCCAATCGCCGTGGCGCGCAGCGGTCGAGAGCATTCGCACCCACCTTTTATTCGGCACCGGGATGGGAACGGTTGAGAACTCCAAGGATCCAAGGAAACAGAACGCGATGTTTTCTTCCAACGCGAACGTGACGACGGAAAACGGGAGCAGTTATCTAGCCATCGTCGCGGGGGTTGGAGTGCTCGGTGCTCTGCCGTTTTCGTTGCTGTTGTTCCTGCTGGTAAAAAAGATCGTCCGCACGATTTCGTGGCTGCTGAAGACGGGGAATGCGTGCCATCCCGCCGTGCCGCTTGCGATTGTCTTGCTCGCCGGTTTGATTCATGCCGGTTTTGAAGACTGGCTCATCGCTCCTGGCTATTACTTATGCGTGTGGTTTTGGAGTCTCGCGTTTGTCTTTATCGATCTGGCTCCAGCGTCGGTCCCAAGAGCCGGTTTCGCTTGGCGGGTCAGACCGGTGCAGCGCGGCGTGGGCGCGGTCGCTCCCAGCCGATGATACGGTTCGCCAATTCTGCCGCCGCGTCGCGAGGCACATTCCGAGCAGGTTGCCACGTAGCCGGGCCTTTGGCATGAACTCGTTTCTCCCCGAACTTCTCGACATCATTGTCTGCCCCCGCGACAAGCAGCCCTTGCGCAGCGAGGGAGACTCGCTGGTATGCCCCAGCGCACACCGCTATCGTGTCGTCGAAGGAATTCCGATTCTGCTGGTTTCGGAACAGCAGCAGACGCATATCGAGGGCGATCGGGCACTGCTGGTTGCCGAAGGAGACCTGTCGCATGCTCCCCTGCTGACCCTGACCCTGAGCGACGGTGAGATCGATCCGTTCGTCAAAAACAGCATCGGTGCCACCAACGGCGGCCTCTACCAGCAACTCGTAGGCAGTCTGACGTCCTATCCGATTCCGGACATCCGCATCCCACCCAGCGACGGCGAGACCTTTCTAGAGATCGGCTGTAGCTGGGGACGTTGGGCCATCGCTGCGTCGCGCAAAGGATATCGCGTGGTCGGCATCGACCCTTCGATCAAGGGAGTTCTGGCGGCGCGCCGCGTTTCCCGCCAATTGGGAATCGAAGGGCATTTCCTGGTAGCCGATGGCCGGTTCCTGCCCTTTCCCGACGGTTCATTCTCGAGAGTGTTCTCCTATAGCGTGCTGCAGCACCTGTCAAAAGAAAACGTGCAGCTTGTGCTTCCCGAGATTCGCCGGGTTTTGAAGACGGGAGGGGAAGCGCTGGTGCAATTGCCTAACGTCTTTGGGTTGCGCTGTCTCTATCACGAACTCCGAAGGGGCTTCCGCGAACCCCGTGATTTCGAGGTAAGGTATTGGACTGTCCCCGAGCTTAAGGCCAGCTTTTCACGTTTGATCGGCCCAGCCGGCGTCTCAGTGGACGGTTACTTCTCACTGAATGCCCAGGTCAGCGATGCTGCATTCCTGCCTCGACGCTATAGGGCAATCGTCCACACGTCGGAGTGGCTGCGGCGCTTGAGTGTTCATGTGCCAGCTCTGAGCTACATTGCCGATAGTCTCTACGTCAGCGCCGCTCGACTGGACGGCGCTCCGAACCACTGTGGTTCGAGTCGATGATGCACTTGTTCATTAATTCCCTGGCGGCGTCAGCGGGCGGGGGACTCACGTACATCCGCAACGTGATTCCGCATCTGGCGGCCACGCCGGGGTTGCGTGTGACGGTTGCGCTCAGCCCAAGTCTGCGGCAGGAATTTCGGGTTTCGAGCAACATCGAGTTTCTGGAGCTGGAGACTGCTCCGGCAAAACGCTTCTGGTTCGAGCAGTCCGAGTTGCGGGGGATGATTCGCCGGTGCGGCGCCGACGTTCTGTTATCTGCGGGAAACTTCGCGCTGCGAAATTCGCCGGTTCCGCAGATTCTGCTTTCGCGCAATTCGGTTTACACCTCAACCGACTTTTATCGCGACCTGATGGCCCGCGGCGAGTATCGCACCTGGTTGGACACTCGCTTTCGAGCGCTGCTGGCGAAGAGGTCTATCTTCTGGGCCGACTGCACCGTTGCGCCTAGCGAAGCCTTTGCCGCGGAACTGCGCCACTGGACTGGCCGGCCGATCCAAGCCATTCACCACGGGTTCGACCGCGATACATTTTTTTGCGAATCAAGTCCGCTGGCTCCGGAGGTCGAGGAGAAGCTGAGGACTGCGGAAGGTTCTCTGCGGCTGTTTTTCGTGAGCCACTACAACTATTACCGTAATTTCGAGACCCTGATTCGCGCTCTTCCCCGGCTGCGACAGCTCCTGCCGAATCGTCCGGTAAAGCTGTTCCTCACCTGCAGACTCAGCGCTGGAGAGAATCCCGGAGAGTATCGTCCGAAAGCAGCGGCCAAACTGCTGAGGGACCTGGGCGTCGAGGAGATGGTGATCGAACTGGGCACGATCCCCTACGGTCAGCTTCATTTGCTATACGGCCGGGCTGATCTCTATGTAACTCCGGCGTACGCGGAGACCTTCGCGCACCCGTTGGTGGAGGCAATGGCGAGCGGGTTGCCTGTCATCGCCTCCGATCTGCCGGTGCACCAAGAGATATGTGGAGTGGCCGGCGCATATTTCCCGAGATTCTCGGCAGACGCATTAGCCGGAACTGTGGCGCAAGTCGCGCAATCGCTGGAAACCTCGAGGCGCATGGCGGCGGCCGGCTTGGAGCGATCGCGCGAGTTTTCATGGAAGACGCACGTCGAGAGAATACTTGAGTTGTCGCGCGAGCTGATTGGGTCTAGGGCTCCGGCGGCCGCAACCTAGCTTGGTGCACTTTCTTCCGGTTGTGGACTCGATAGCTCCCGCTTGATTCCGTATAACAAGACCAGGCATATCAGCAGCAGCGCCCAGGTTTCGTGTGGCATCACCAAGCAATTCCACCACCAGGAATGCGTGATCGCGTCAGGCACCTGGCTGTGCGCGGCGAACTGCTCGAGGAATGCTGCTCCGGGAATCAAGAACGGAGTCATCAGGAGCAAAGCGGCTTTGGCGATCGCCCTTTCTTTCCCGGCGGCGCGAGTCACGCACCAGCAGAGCGGCACAACCAGGAGCGCTGCATCATAGAATCGATGGTAGACCGGCAGCAGGGCAATGATCGCGATTGCTCCGAGTGACAGCAATTCCGGTCCTTGCTCTTTGCCTCGGGCGACCCAATAAATCCAGGAGCACACCAGACCCGTGCCAACGGCAAACGCCAGCCAGTTTGCCGATGAGGAATGCCCTGTCATGGAAAAGAACGGGACCTGCAGATTGATCAGAGTGAAGCGGCCGGGGTTGGCCGAGGAGAAATCGTCAATGTGGTTTGAGGCGACAAACCCGCGGGCATTGTGAAGATAATCCCGCAGCCAGGAAACGCCTCGAAAGCGCAAGTACAGCGCCGCTACCACGGCCAGCGCCGCCGTGGTGGAGATCGCGGTGCCGAACAGTTGCCAGCGTCGCCGAACAAGATAGTAGAGGACGAGAAAGGCGCCGATTTGCGGCTTGAGGCTGCAGGCGACTCCAAACAGAATGCCGGCGGCGACATCGTGGCGTCGGGATGCGGCCCAGATTGCAAGTGCGCATAGCCCAATCACAAGGATCGTCTGGTTCCCGCTGGCGATTCCGGTTTGGAAAGGGGCGAGCGCGAGACTAACGGCGATGAATGCCAAAGTGCCCGGCTGATTCCGTTCGAGACCGCCGGTCAGCGCCAAAGCCCATACCGTCGCTGCAAAAGAAACCAACAGGACGGTCACCCAAAGAATTTTCGCGATCTTCCAGGGAAAGGCCGCAATCGGCGCCATCACGACTAATCCGCCCAGGGGCGGTGCCAGATGGGTGCGGATATCATCGAGTTCCAAACGGCTGCCGGATTCATGTTTCCAGAGCGCGACAAAGCTTCTGGGATCGGAAGGATTCTGACCGTTAAGCCAAAGCTTCGACGCAGTGTAGTTTTGCGACAGATCGTTCCATTGGCCAACCCAGCCCAGAAACCGCACCGGCCCCCGCCAGACGAACTCCGCAGCGGCTAAGAGAAGCAATATCCACAGTACGACTTTCAGATTTCCGGCGGCGCGAGGCTGACGCGGCGGCTGGTTGAAGGTTTCCATTCAGCGTTTGCTTTTAGCAGAGCAGGCTTGGTGCAGTACGGCCGCAACCCGGTTTTGTTGCTCTTCGGTCATTTCTAAGAACAGCGGCAGAATCACACCTTCTCTCTGTGCGCGCTCACTTTCCCCCAGGTTCGGGCAGTGACCGCTGGGTTTGCATTCTGTTTGTGCGCACCGCCAGGTCGCAGGGTCGCGGTAAGCAGGTTCGAGGTGCGCGCACATAATTCCCCGCCGTGTCGCGATGCCTTCGTCGAGCATCTCTTGCATGACTGCTCTCTGATCTGTACTTTCTGGCAGACGCACGCAGTAACTCTGCCAGTTCGTCCGCGCCCACTCAGGTTCCGTGGGCGAAATGAGCCCGGGAATGTCAGCTAAGAGTTCCCGGTAGCGCGCCGCCATTTGCCGCCGCTGCTCGATCGCTTCAGGGAGCCGCTTGAGTTGTTCGCGTCCGATGGCGGCTTGAATATCGGTGAGGCGGTAATTGAAGCCCAGTTCTGGGTATGACTCAAACACCACTTCTGGAGACGAGTGCCGCACGGTGTCGGGCACGCTCATGCCATGTTGCCGCCAGAGGCGAAACTTGCCATCGAGTTCAGCATTTGCAGTAGTCAACATGCCACCATCCCCCGTCGTCAGCAATTTGCGCGGGTGAAATGAAAAACATGCGATATCTGCGTGCGGCTTGCCGATTTTCTCCCATTGCCCGTGCCAAAAAATCTCACTGCCAATTGCGCAGGCAGCATCTTCCACGACAGGCAGTTCGTGCCTGCGAGCAATCTCAAGAATAGCCTTCAGATCGCACGGCATCCCCATCTGGTGCACACACAGAATGGCGCGCGTCCGCTCGCTGATGGCGGCCTCGATCTTTCGTGGATCGATGTTGAACCTCGCCGGATCAATATCCACGAAGACTGGCCGGGCGCCGCAGTAGCGAATGCTGTTGGCGGTGGCGATGTAGGAATGGCTGACGGTAATGACTTCATCGCCGGGGCGCACACCCACCGCCAGCAGCGCGAGATGAAGTGCAGTAGTGCCGCTCGATACCGCGCAGGCGTGGGGCGCTCCGACATAGGCCGCAAACTCGCGCTCAAAGGCCGCAACCTCCGGGCCCTGCGTGACCCAGCCTGACAGAATCGCCCGACCCGCAGCCGATACTTCTTCTTGCCCGAGCTGTGGGCGCGCCACTGGAACAAAATCCTTAGGCATGAGTGGGCACGTCCCGAGGCTCCCAGTTCCGCACGACTTCCTGCTCCAACAGTTGTTCCGGAGACTTGCCCTGGCTCGAGTACCAATCGCGAAGACGAGTTAACCCGTCGCGCAAGGCTACTGTAGGCTCGAATTGAAGAAGGAGTCTGGCCTTTGAACTATCCGCCAGGAGTCGCAGCACGTCTCCCGGACGGGATTCGACGTGAATAATTTCCGCCAGCGGCCGGCCGAGCACCTGCGCGATCGTGGTCGCTAATTCTCGTATCTGAATCTCCTTGCCGCTGCCCAAATTGATGGTCTGCCCGACCGAGCGATCCGAAATTCCGGCTGCAAGAATGCCGGCCGCAGTATCGCCGACGAATGTGAAATCGCGGGTCTGCGTTCCCTCTCCGAAGACGACCATCGGCTTTCCAGCGAGACAGCGCAGCAAGAATTTAGGAATCACTTCTCCACTGTCGCCCTCGTGGTGGCAACGCGGGCCGTACGCATTAAATGGCCGCAACACGACCGTAGGGTAGCGATACGTCTCCCAGAATGCGCGAGTGTAAGCTTCTCCAGCCAGTTTGGAAGCGCCATAGACGGTCATCGGGAGAGTCGGATGTTCCTCGGTGATGGGCGCGGTTCGCGCCGTCCCGTAAACTTCGGAGCTGGAGACGTAGACGAAACGTTTGACGCCGCTACTCCGAGCCGCATTCAGGAGTCCGAGTGTCGCAGAAGCGTTCACTTCGTGATTTTCGAGCGGCGAGTGAATCGAGTGCCGCACGCCGAGGCAAGCCAGATGGAAAATAACTTCCACATCGCGCAACAGTGCCCCCATTGATTCCGCGGTGCGGACATCGGCAACGATGAGCTCGACGTTCGCACCCAGCACGCCGTCGAGATTCTCCCGCCGGCCGTTGATCAGGTTGTCAACGACGCGCACGCCGAAGCCGCGGCCAGCCAATTGCCGCACTAACTCGGATCCGATGAATCCGGCGCCGCCCGTCACCAGAACACGCTGGTTTTGCACTGAACATCCCCCGGAAACATATCGAAAAATTGGAAGGATGATTCTATCAAGCCGGAGGAATCAACCGGATGGAGGAATCGTGGATGCTGAGCCCGGTTCGACCTCAAGTCGGTTCCTGAGTTGTGCCAGGCTGACGCCTTTGATGGCTAACATGCAAACCCCCACGACGATGTTCGCCACAAACACCCAGGCATGGATCACCACAGTCAGCGCCAGCGCACTGCTGGCAGCCATCCCGGTCAACTTGAAGGCTTCCGTTCCGAAGAGTTCATAGGTGCCGAGGCCGCCGGGCGCAGCAGGAACCATCAAGCCCAGTCCCAACACGGCTGACGCCACTACAGCCGACTTCAACGAGACGGCCAGCCCCAGAGCTCCGGCCAATCCCCAGATTGATCCGGCCTCCGTAATCCAGATTCCTGCGGTCATCAGCAGTAAAGTTAGCATCTGGCCTGCGGAACTCGCCGCGCTGAGTCCATCCGCAAAGGAAGTGAGCACGCTGTCGAACTTCTCCTCCAGCGAAGAAAGATGCACGAAGCGGAAGCACTGCCGCACCCAGTCGATGAGCGTGCGCGTTTGATAACGAAGAGCCACGAGCAGAGCCAGCGCTCCGCCAAAAACCAGAAGTGCCACCCGCAACAGATCGAGCACCCAATGCGGCGGATGCAATGCCCAAACCGCGAATAGAACCATGCCCACGAGGGCCAGTCCGTCCAACACCTTCTCGACTGCTAGAGTGGCCAGCGTGCGGCTGCTTTGGTTGAGCGAAGCGTTGCGTCCAACCAGAACGCAACGAGCCAGGTCGCCGGCGCGCCCGGGTAACAGAAAATTCGCCATGTTCCCGATGCCCAGCACCGTCAGGCAGGTTCCAAATCCAGGACGCTGGGACGAGGGAAAAATCAATTGCCAGCGCCAGGCTCGCAACGGCAGATTCACGAAAAACACTGCGAGCGGAACCAGCAGGAACGGCCCGTTCAGGCGCCCGAGCGCGCTCCAGGATTGCCTGAGGTCTACTTGCCGCAGGAGGATAGCAACGCATCCAAGGCCGATCAGAACGCCCACTACGGCCGACTGGACGCGAAACCTACGTCCCAAAGCGCCGCTCCACTTTTTGTGGCTCGGCATCCGCGCCGGCGCCCATCTCCGACGTGTCTTCCAGGAAATAAGTCGGGCGTTGCCGTGCTGCTTCCAGAGTTCGCCACAGGTATTCGCCGAGGATGCCCAGCATCATCATCTGCACGCCACCGAGCACCAGCACGACCACAATCAGCGATGACCAGCCTTGAACTGGCGTTCGGGTCATGAGGCGCAAGACTACCACGAGGATCGCATACCCGAATCCCAGGAAGCTGAACAGCATTCCCAGGTACGACATCACCCGCAATGGAGCGTAGGAAAAAGATACGAAGGCATCGGCAAACGCTGCCAATTTTTTCTTGAGAGTCCACTTGGTGCTGCCCGCCGCGCGTTTTTCCTTGGTATATGCGATTTGCGCCGATGCGAAACCCAGGCGGGCGATCTCGCCTCCGATACTGGGATTGCTTCCAGCGGAACTCACCAGAGCGTCGATCACCCTGCGGTCGAGCAGAGAAAAGTCGGAGCCACGTGGCGGTAAATTTACCTCTCCCAAGAGGTTCAGCAAACGATAGAAAAAATTAGACAGGAAAAGGTCGACTTTCGAAACGCCTTCGCGTTCTTCTCGTACTGCCCAGACAACGTGGTGGCCGGAACGCCACAGATCGAGCATTGGCAAAATGAGTTCTGGAGGATCCTGCAAATCAGCGGCAAGAAACACCGCACATTCTCCTCGCGCCTGCGCCAGCCCGGCGAGGACCGCCACATGACTGCCGCTGTTCCTGGCCAGCCGGGCATAACGGAATCGCGGATCCTTCTGGCAGATTTCCTTCAGCAGTTGCGGCGAACGGTCGGCGGAATGGTCGTCGACCAGAACGATTTCTGCGACCAGAGGAGTGAGTTGGTCCGCAAACGCCCGCAGGCGTTGCGCCAAAGCCGGAAGCACGGCTTCTTCGTTGAAGACCGGTACGACGATGCTGAGGTTGGGCCTGCTCATAGATTCAAGAACTTTGCCTCTAGTGTAACGGAGTCAGGCCGCAGACTTACTGGCATTCCTCAGCAGACTCTGTGCACATTCTTGCACCCACTGCTGATTCACTGACCGGTCCACCCAAAGGTTGACGATCCGGCGGGCGAATTGGCTGGCATTTGGGCAGAGATCGCTGGGGCGAAAGAAATCGTTCACCGGCCAGTATAAATTCGACACATGAAAACCCTCGCGGCGAACGGCATCGCTGAATGCGACTAGCTTCTCCGGAAAATTTATCAGCAAAGAATATCGCCAGCAAACGCCGCTTTGTTGCCACTGGTCAAGTCGTTGCCAATCTCCCGCTGCCAAGAACCCCTCATACTGCTGCGCGCTGCGATAACGATGTTGGAGGACGTGCTGCAACTGTGACCACGCGGTAACCAGTGCGGCGGGGTCTTTCATGCGGCGCAGGTACAGTGCTCGAAACGCCGGCTGCAACTTGAGAAATGCCCTGGAAACGTCCCCAATTGCCCTCGCCCGCAACAACCCGACCAGGGAGTGGTGAAGGTTGCGATAGCTGAGGGTCAAGGCCCTCGCCTGTTCCTCGTCGATTTCAGGTGGCAATGGATCAGACTCGGCCAATTCCGCACAGACAGCAGCGAGCTTCTGAGAACGAATCAGCAGCGCTCCTCCGCCACATTCCAAAATCTTGGTGGAATTGAAGCTGTAGACCGACAAATCGCCGACCGAGCCCGCGGCCGCGCCATCCGGAAGTCGAGCACCCAGAGCCTGCGCCAAATCTTCGATGAGGAGAATGTTCCTGCTCCGGCACCATTCGGCCAAAGGATGTAAGTCCGCGGTCTGACCAAACAGGTGGATGAAGACGACTGCACAGGTTTGCGGAGTCCAGCGTTGCTGAATGCTCTCTAGCGTCGGCATGCCCGAACTGGGATCGACGTCGGCGAATCTTGGCGTGACTCCTGCCAGCAGCGCCGCGTTGGCGGGCGTTGCGCAGGAGATGGAAGGTAGAATCACTTCGGCTTGCTGCGCCCCCGCGCCCGACAGTTTCCGGGCGACCGTGTAAGCGCGATACAGCGCAGTCGCAGCCCTGCCGTACCATTCGATGGCCGCCCCGCCGGTGTCGCGCAACAGGTCGGCTTCGACCGGTTGCAGTATTTCGTTCGTCTCCGCGTTTTGCAGCAGGGAACTCATTCACTCAGCCGTTGCTGATGTCCTCTCCAGCGCTCCGCCGCATCCGAAACTGTGACCCACTCGAAGTCATGCCCTAGGCGCCGCACAGCATCCGCCATGGCGACGAGGTTCGTACAGAGGGCTCGGGTCGAACGGGAGTAAAGCGCGTCGTCGCCCTGTGTGGCGAGCACTTCGTCGGGATGAAAGATCATGACCCAGATACACAAGTCCGCCGTCAAAAGTTTGCAAGCATTCTCCCAGTTCTTCAAAGCGTTTGCAAAAAGACGCGGATGCACTGCCGGATTCATATACCGCAACCGCGGCGCATCGTCGTGCGGCGCCTGCAAACGCCAGGTGTTCATCGGAAGTTCGAGCAGAGAGCGCGCGGGACCGGGCTTACAAAGATCATTGGAAAGAGGGAAGTAAGGCTGGTTGGGAGCGCCGGCCCAATTCATGGGATGACCGGGGCCGCCGGTGCGTCCGGGAATTGCGGTGGAATCGCAGCGAAATCCGAGGCGCTCGACGGCGGCGAAGGTTTCCGGCACATGCCATCCCTCGCCATTGCGGAAAACGGTTGGCGTGAGCGTTGCTTTCAGGCTGCTCCACAGGCGCTCAACCTCATCCTGCGCTTGGCGGGGATCGGTGATGATGACCGCGGCGTCGTCCGCTCTTTCGTGACGATAGAGATGCGGATGCCAGGCCATTTCGTCGCCGGCCTTTTTCACGTTCGTCCAAAACGCATCGTAGGTTTCAAGCAGATAGGCGGCGTTCCCGAGAATGTTTTCCAGTTGACCGTCCGCCCGGACGAACCACGTCATGCGTACGCGCCCCAACCCAGAGAAGCCAGACAATTCTTCCGGCAAGCGTTGCACCTGCTCCAGGCCCGTCCACTCCAGGGATTGCCGGTTAGGAATCCTGCCATTCAAGCCATCGGGGTCGGTATCCAGCGTCAAACACAGCAAGTGCCTCTTCACTTACAGGGCCCCTCCAGATTCAGCACTAGTGTTGTCATGAATGCGCCAACTCCGGGAACTCCACCAACTCTGATGCATGACGCGAGGTGCCGTCGGTATAGTTGATGAATATCTCGCGGCAGCCTCGATCAGCGCGCTCGACAGCTTCTTGACGAGTCTCACCGGTGGCGACCAGAAATCCCGCTCGTTCCGAGGTGCTGCGCAAGGGCCGGATCTCGTCGCCGGGTTGTACGGTGACGCCTGCATCCAGAATGGTGCCGTCCGAGGTCAGGCCATCCGGAATCGCCACCCGTTCGACGACGCCCGGAGGAAACACCAGGAAGCGGTAGTCGGCGCCTCGCCGCTGTGTTGGATCGAACTGGCTCGGTGGGATTCCACACGCCATGCGACAGGCTTCCACAAATTCATTCACGCCACTTACATGATGCGCAATCTGCGGAGTGTGTCCGCCTCCGCAGCGCGCGCCCAATTCGAAGAGCACCGGACCTTCGTCGGTATAGCCAAATTCAACGTGCGCGGCACCCTGGGTCAGTCCCAGCGCATTCACTGCCTGACGGCACATGTCGGCCACGGTGGCTTCCTGCGCCGCCGTCAGTTCGGCGGGATACTGCACGCTGACATCCACGCGGTAGGGAAGCAACGACTTGATCTTCTGGCCGATGCAAAGCAGAGAAGTCTTGCCTTCCCAGATGAGTACTTCTGCACTGTGTTCGCTGCCCTCTGCGCAATGCTCAATCACCACTTCTGAGTTCGGCAACCCGCCCGCATGAGCCGACTGGAATGCGTTTGCGACATCTTCGGATTTTTCGACGCGCGTGACTCCACGCGAGCCCCCAAAGCTCCGATCCGGCTTGAAAATCAAGGGGAACCGTCCCAGTCGGTTGACGGCAACGCTGGCTTGATCCAGAGCAGCCACCACTTCGAAGTCCGTCGAGTACTTGCCAATGCGTCGCCAGTGGCGGCGCATCGCGGCTTTGCTGGTGGCGTTGGCCGCGGCCTCCTCTGAGATCGAAGGCAAACCCACGCGTGCCGAAATATGCGCAGCAGAGCGGACTCCGACTTCCGCCATGCTGACAACGCCGTCGACTCCACCCAATTCGGCGACTGCTTGGATCAGAGCTTCGCAATCGTTGAGATCGATCGCCAGAGCACAATCAGCCGTCTTCAACCCCGGCGCTTCAGGATTCTTATCTGCAACCAGGGCCACGAATCCCGCTTCCCGCGCCGCTCGAATGGAGGGAACGTTGTAGCGGCCTGCTCCGAGAATGAGAATTCGTTTGGACTGCATGGAAAGGAATCTTGCACTCAAGTCTAACTTGCGCTCGTCAGTTGGGGAGCGACCAGCCGCCGGTTGATCTCGGCCTGCACTCGCTGCACCCGTTCCACTTCCTCGTCGTGGAAACGGAAGCGGACGCCGCCCTGGCCGTCACAAACGCCAATCACGCGGGTGGGGTGATGCACGCTGTCAACAATCAGGTCGCCCGACTTTCCCATCGCGCCGCCGGCAACCACTGGAACGCCGTTGAGCGTTTCCCATCCCAGAGCTTCACTTGTTTCCATCAGCGATCCATGGGCTGCGGAGAGGCTTCCAGTCAGAGCGGGCCAGATGTTGACCCGCAGCAACAAGCATCCCCCGCGCTGGGCCTCGGCGATTCCATCCGAAGGAACTGTTCCAATCCCCGCGTCCAGGACATAGGCGCCGCGCGAAAGATGTTGCGCGAACGATTGGTCAAACCAGGCGGTCCCGGCCGGCCATACTACGACTATGCTCGCTCGCGCCAGAGTTTCGGGCGAAGAGTCAGCGCCTGCTTTCATGCAGAAGAGCCTTAAGTCTTGCCCTCCGAGCGACAGCGCACGAATCTGGTCGAGGGGAGCCGATGCCGTCTGCCCCGGGTCCTGCAATAAGCTCACTCGTGCCCCGCGTTCCGCAAACCGTAACGCCAGGAAACGGCTGCGGGGATGGTCGCCGGCGATCACAATCTCAGCATCATTCAGTCGCTCGTGCAGCAATCGCACGACCTGGCCTTCCACGGCCTCGACCCACACGCGGCTGTCGAGGTAAGTGAGCAGGGAAGTTTTCTTCAGAATCGCTCCCGCAGTTTCCGCCGGCTTCGCGGGACCAAAAGGCTTTCGGTCCACATCCAGCAGCAGGACGTCGACTCTGCCTTCCGCGGCATGCACCACAGCGTCGAGTTGAGCGTCGCTCGCCAGAGTTGCCGAGCCAACCACGTGCGACTGCGTCGAGTGGATGTTGCCCGAGACCGCGAACTCTTCGAGCGGCTTCTCGGCGATAACGACATTCAGCGCCGAGAATTTCCCCGACTTCACCGCGCGGGCGCGGAGCTCTTTCAGCAGTATGTCCAAGGTTTCAGCCAGCGTTCGGTCGTCGCCCGACTCCACACGAAACGCGGGAATCGAAAGCACACGCGGCATCTTGAGGGTTGCCAGTTCGTGGCTCAGGCGTTCCAGCAATTCATCCGGCGCTGAGACTTGATCTTCCTGACAAAGGCGCACAATCAGATCGCGGACGTCGATGTCGTGCTTGCGCGCGTACCGCTGAACCTTCCCAGTGAACGACGAATGAAACTTGGCCAGCCCGCCGGTCACAGCCATGGGGTCGATGCCGCGTTTGCCCAGCAGCGGCTGAATCAGCCCCTGACCCACGTCCATCGCGGCTTTCAGATCAATGTGCGGCAAGGCTCCGCGCCGTTGCAGAATTGCCACCAATACTTCGGTGACCGTGTTCCCAGCCGAGCGCCCCATCCCCTGTAGGGATGAATCGACCAGCACCGCTCCCTCGTCAATCGCCCGCAGCGTATTGGCCATGGCGAGCGACAGATTATCGTGTCCGTGGTAGCCCAGTGGCGACGGGCTTTGCTGCTTCGCTGCCCGCAGGTAAGCCGCGACCGAGTCCGGATCCATACTGCCCGCGGAATCAACCAGACATGCAATGTCCGCGCCCCACTGATGCACTAGCGCGACGACCGCGCCGAACTCCTCCGGCGATACCGCATACGACTTCATCGCGTTATACGAGACGATCAGCCCCAACTCCTTGGCCAGCGCGATATAGGGCTCCGCCTGGGCCGTCTCGGTAACGTTCGTGCCGATGCGGAGGAACGACATGCCATGGCGCGCTGCCAGGCGAACATCCTCTTCTCGTCCGATGCCGGGGATAAAGAACATGCCCCACTTCGCATGCTTGAGAGCTTGCGATGCGGCTTCCATGTATTCTTCATCGGTCGCTGCCGCCATGCCTTTTCCCGACTGCGAGGCATTGAGGCCCAGGCCGTGCCCAACTTCGATCCATCGAAAACCGATGCTCTCCAGCGCTGCCGCAATCGTCGCCGTATCTTGCGCCGTGAACTGGAAGTCGATCAGGTAAGACCCATCCCGCAGGGTCACTTCAAGAATGTCGGGAATGATTTCGAATGAAGCCATGACAAGCCCCGGGGCGAATCTAATACGTGCAACTCCAGTGCGATGCTTCAGTGCGATACAGCGGTCTGCGCTCTGTTGGCAACCGCCTTTTTCACCGCCGCGGCAACTTCCGCAACCGACTCAGACGAAAGTTCAGGGTACAGCGGCAGCGAAAGAACTTGTTCGGCCGCCGCTTCCGACTGCGGAAAATCGCCGCGGCCATAGCCCAGATCAGCATACGCCGGCTGCAGATGCGCCGGCACGGGATAATGAATGCCGGTCTGGATTCCTTCCGCGAGCAGGGAAGCTTGCAGTCCGTCGCGATCGTCTGTGCGCAGCGTGTAGACGTGATAGACATGCCGGGCCCACGGCATCTCGGCGGGCGTTTCCACTCCAGAGTTCGCCAGGAGTTCGTTGTAAAGCCTTACAGCTTGACGGCGAGCTTCAGTCCACCGCTCAAGATGGCGCAGCTTCACCCTTAAGATCGCGCCTTGAAAACCTTCCATGCGGTAGTTGAATCCGCGCAGCACGTGATGATACTTGCGGTCCTGGCCCCAGTCGCGCAGCATGCGAATCGTGTGAGCATACTCAGGATTACTGGTGATGACCGCGCCGCCCTCGCCGTAGGCTCCCAGATTCTTGCCGGGATAATAACTGAAGCACGCCATGTCGCCGATGCTTCCTACTGGCCGGCCTTTGTATTTCGCACCGTGTGCCTGTGCCGCGTCTTCGATCACGACCAGTCCGTGCCGGCGCGCCACTTCCATGATCGGATCCATGTCGGCCGGTTGTCCGTAGAGATGCACGGGTAGGATTGCCTTAGTGCGCGGCGTGATCACGGCTTCGATCGCGGCGGGATCCATCGTGAAGGAGCGGGGATCGATATCCACGAGCACGGGCCGCGCGCCAGTGTAGGTGACTGCGGCGACGCTGGCGACGAAAGTGAACGGAACCGTAATGACTTCGTCGCCCGGTCCAATTCCCGCAGCGAGCAGAGCCAGGTGCAGGGCGCTCGTTCCGGAATTCAGTGCGACGCACTCGGACGCACCGCAGTAGGTTGCGAAGTCCTGTTCGAATCCCGCCACTTCCGCGCCGAGAACGAATTGACAACTGTCCAGTACCCGCGCGATCGCAGCATCAATTTCAGGCTTGATGCTCTGATACTGCGCTTTCAAATCGAGATACGGAACTTTAATATTTGCCATGAATGTCTGCGATGCGTTATCTCCCAGGCCTAAGCAGTCGCCTCCAAAGTGCTCAGCCGCAAATCCACCGGACGGCCGTGTTGCGCCATGGACAGCGATGCGGCCTGCAGTACTTCCACCACGCGCAGTCCCGCCCCTCCGCCCGTCACCGGCTCCTCCTGCTGCTGAATGCAGCGCAGGAAGTGGTCAATTTCGCGGCGCAGCGCTTCCGTTCCTTCGATCTGCGGCGCCAGCATATCTCCCGTACGGTAGCCCACCAGCATCTGGTAGATCTTTTCCTGGTTCTGCTGATTGTTCAGCGTGATGCCTTTATCGTAAACCTTAATCTTCTCGCTCTGTTCCAGATCGTCGTAGACAATCATCTTGCGGCTGGCGCCGATCAGCGTACGCCGCAGCTTTACCGGGGCCAGCCAGTTGGCGTGGATGTGCGCGATCTGGCTGCCTTCAAAGAACAGCGTGAGGTAGGCGATGTTCTCCGTTCCTCCCGGGACGTGGCTGAGTCCAGTCGCGGAAACTGCGCAAGGCCGGAACGGCAGCACGTAATCCATGATCGACAGATCGTGCACCGCGAGATCCCACAACACGTTTACGTCGTGTTGAAACAATCCAAGGTTCACCCGAACCGAATCATAGTAATAAATTTCGCCCAGGCTTCCGCTGTCGACGAGTTCGCGGATCTTGCGGACGGCCCCGGTATAAACGAACGTGTGATCCACCATGAGCACCAGATTTCGCTTACGCGCCAGGTCCATCAGGTGCTGCACCTGGTCGGTGTTCGAAGCCATCGGCTTCTCGACGAGCACGTGCTTGCCCTCCTGCAAGGCGCGGAGAGCCAGCTCGTAATGCGTCGAAACCGGAGTGGCAATCGCCACCGCGTCGATGGAGGGGTCTTCGATCAACTCGCGAAAATTCTGGGTAGTTTGGATGGTGGGATACCGGCTGCTCACCAGCGCCAGCCGGTCGGCCCGCAAATCGCTGACGCAGGCAACCTGCGCGCCCGTGGCTTCAAAGCAATTACGCACCAGGTTCGGACCCCAGTAGCCGTAGCCGATCACGCCAATCCGAATCAAGATTCCTCCGTATCAACTTGCCGATCTGGTGGACTGCTTCCGCGAGACGGTGTCCCGTTGAATATTGCGCCCCAGCCGCGCGGGAACGCCTTTCGCGATCTGGTGGTCGGGCACGTCGTGAGTCACGACAGCTCCAGCGCCGATCAGTGCGCCTTCGCCAATGACTACGCCCGCCAGAATGACTGCTCCGCTGCCGATGGACGCGCCGCGCTTCACTCGCGTAGGTACAACCTGCCAGTCTGCCTCGGTTTGCAGCCGGCCGTCGTCCGTTGCCCGCGGGTACAGATCATTGATGAACATGACTCCGTGGCCGACGAACACGTCGTCTTCGATCGTGACCCCTTCGCAGATGAAAGTGTGCGACGAAATCTTGCACCGTTTGCCTACAGCCGCGTTTTTCTGCACTTCGACAAAGGCGCCGATCTTGGTCTCGTCGCCCACCGTGCACCCATAAAGATTGACCAATTCAGGCTGGAAGATCTTCACTCCGTGGCCTAGAACAACATTGGCGGAAATTGGCATGAAGACCGTTGTGATCGGTTCTGCCCTTAGATCGGGAAGTCCCGTACGCGAGCGTGCTCCGCTGCGTCTAAAAAGGAGCAAATCGCACGATACAACAGAATTGTGCCGACATCAACTGCCGCTCAAACGGTACTATCTGGTCGATTTTTCCCCTTTACGCGCCCCGCATCCTTATCTGCCTTAATATGGTTGGCTCAGAACTGAGAGCCGGCAACTGATAGGCTCGATATCGGTGAAATTCTGCGGGGGACATTCTGAATGTGCGGAATCTTCGGCGTGATCGCGCGCAATGCGCGAATCCCGGACGGCGTGCTGGAGCGCGCCACTCAGTCGCTTGCACATCGCGGCCCCGATGACTCGGGCACGATCCTTCTGCGCGATTCTGCGCCCGCTCCGCTTGAAATCGGTCTGGGCAACCGGCGGCTGGCGATTCTCGATCTCTCCCCGTTGGCTCACCAGCCCATGCACGACGCCGAAACCGGCAACTGGATTGTCTATAACGGCGAGATTTACAACTTCCGCGACATTCGGAATGAACTCGAACAAACCGGGACTAATTTCGTCAGCCAGTCTGACACCGAAGTTGTGCTGAAGGCTTACGCGCGCTGGGGTGAGAAGTGTCTGGCGAAATTCCGCGGCATGTTTGCCTTCGCACTCTGGGACGCGCGTCAGCATCGCTTGTTCATCGCCCGCGATCCCATGGGCATCAAGCCGCTGTACTACGCCCAGGCCGGCTCTCATTTTCTTTTTGCTTCCGAGGTCCGCACCTTGCGGGGGACGGGCCTGCTGCAGCCTCGTATTGACCCTGCCGCGCTCATCAACTACCTGACCTTCGGCTCGGTCTACGACCCGCTCACCTTGATCGAAGGAGTGCGCGCGCTGCCTCCGGGCGACACGTTGACCTGGGAAAACGGATCCCTGCGCCAGACCTCGTATTGGGATCTTGTGGACAACTCAGCGGAGGCCGGGCAACCTTCGGGTGCGCTTTGTGCCGAGAATCCATTGCAAGCCGCGGAACGATTGCAGCCGATGCTCGAAGAGGCGGTCCACCTGCAGTTAGTTAGTGATGTGCCGGTAGGAGTGTTTCTCTCCGGGGGCATCGACTCGAGTGCGCTGGTCAGTATCCTCAGCCGCAGTGGAGTAACCCCCAGCACGTTCTCCATCGTTTTCCGCGAAGCCGATTTCTCCGAAGCGCAACATTCGCGTGCCATCGCGGCCAGGTTTCACACCGATCATCACGAGATCAATGTTTCGCAAACCGATGTTCTCGCTGCCATTCCCGACGCCTTGCGTGCGATGGACCTGCCCACCATCGACGGGATCAATACCTACTTCGTTTCACGCGAAACTCGGCGCGCAGGCGTGAAGGTCGCGTTGTCTGGCCTGGGCGGGGACGAAGTGTTCGCCGGGTATTCTTCATTCCGTAGTGTTCCACGCATGGAGCGCTTCGCGCAGTTCTGGAAACAGGTTCCGGGGGGGGTGCGCAGTCCGGTTGCTTCGGCGTTCGCCGCGCTGGCCCCGGCAAACGACCAGAATCGCAAGCTGGCTTCGCTCGCCAGCGACAACGGCCGGGTGCTGCATCCGTACTTCCTGAGCCGCATGCTGTTCATGCCCAGTCAACGCGATCTTCTTCTCCGCGACTCAGTTGGGCGTTCAACTGAAATGGCGACGGAATCGCAGCGCGAGCGGCTACAGAATGCCCGCGCCCTCGACGCTATCAATCGCGTTTCCTATCTCGAGTCACGCTGTTATATGCTGAATACACTGTTGCGCGACGCCGATTCCATGAGCATGTCGCAGGGCCTGGAGGTCCGAGTTCCCCTGATCGATCACCAGTTAGCCAAAGCGGTACTGGCTCTTCCGGGAGAATGGAAGCTGAACGGAGCGCCAAAGAAACTTCTGGTCGCAGCCATGGCGGGGTCGCTGCCCGGCGAGATTGTTCATCGTCCGAAACGTGGCTTTACGTTGCCTTTTGAGCATTGGATGCGTCAGGAACTTCGATCTGAAGTCGAGCCCGTGCTGGCTAAGAAACGGATCAGCGCAGGCCCTCTGGGCGAACTGCTGGTCGCCGACCGTGTGGAACAAATTTGGAATGATTTTCTGTGCGGCGAGACTTCATGGTCCCGCCCGTGGTCGCTTTACATACTGCAAGGCTGGTGCGAATTGCATCTCTAGGTTGCCTGTACATAGATTGCCTGAACAAAGATCGCTTGAACACAGATCGCAGAAACATGCAAAGAGTCGAAGCAGTAGCGACAATGCAACTGGTCACGCCGGCGGCCAAGCTGCCGGTCAGCGTGATTGTGGCTGCTCGCAACGAGGAGAAGAATCTGCCTCGTTGCCTGGAGGCTCTCCGCAATGTTGGCGAAGTCTATGTCATTGACTCCCAGAGCACCGATGCCACGCCCGAGATCGCGCGTTCCTTCGGTGCCAAAGTCGTTCAATTCCACTACCAAGGTGGTTGGCCCAAGAAGCGCCAGTGGGCCATCGAGAAACTGCCTCTTGCCTTTGACTGGATTTTCCTGGTTGATGCCGACGAGGCACTTACGCCCGAACTCGAGGATGAGATTCGCGAGGCCGTCAAAGATCCAAATGTTAGCGGCTACTATATTTCCCTGCGAATGTACTTTCTGGGCAGGCTTCTGCGCCACGGGGGCGCTGGCTTCTGGAAGCTGTCACTGTTTCGCCGCGGCAAGGGTGGTTACGAATGCCGCCTGAAGGGTCAGGATTCCTCCATGGCCGACATGGAGGTGCACGAGCATGTTGTCGTCGAGGGCGCAACCGCCCGGCTCAGGAATCCTTTGGCTCACCGCAATGTGGAGTCGCTCTCCCGCTACATCCGCAAGCACGATGAATACTCCAACTGGGAAGCGAAGGTATGGGCGGAAGGAGAAGCGAACGGGCAACTCGCGCCGTCGTTCTTGGGCACGCAGGCGCAGCGCCGCCGCTGGCTCAAGAGCAAGTTCCTCGGCCTTCCGGGCGCGCCGCTGTGGTTCTTTTTGTTTAAGTATGTGTTCAGCCTGGGATTTCTGGATGGCGTCCCCGGCTTGATTTATTGCGGATTTCAAGCCGTCCAGGTGTTCCACGTGAGGTCGAAGCTCTACGAACTGCAGCGGGCGAGAGAGGACGAGGCCGTTCAACCCTCGGTGCGGAATCTGCGATGAGCGGCTTGCCGGAAAACGTGGTCATTGCCTGGCGCGGCAAGGCTGTCGAGTATTCCCACCACCTGCCATTCTCACCGGCTCAGAATTACCCGGAATATCTCTTTCGTGACCTTTCCTCAGAGTCAAATCCTGCCTATGAAGGAGTGCGTGGGTGCTTCCACACCGCAGGTCTGGACCTGGCTAGCTTCGGCACCTCCGAGTGGAATCCCTTGCGGGAACTCATTCATCCTGGCGAGACCGTGCTGCTGAAGCCAAACATGGTCCACCAGCGGCACCCGCGCGATCCTCAAGGCTGGCGCTATGTCATCACGCATGGCAGTGTGATCCGAGCCGTCGCCGACTACGTGTGGAAGGCGCTTGGCCCAAAAGGCAAGATCATCCTCGCCGATGCGCCGCAAACCGATGCGTCGTTTTCGGAGATGGTGAAACTTCTTGGTCTGGATGCGATCCGCGATTTTTATCTGGCTCGAAGCCTCGCGTTCGAGCTTATCGATCTCCGCCAGGAAGAGTGGACCACGCGCGGCGATGTCGTGGTCGAGCGGCGCAAGCTTGCTCCCAATCCCTACGGATCAGTGGCCTTCGATCTAGGGCAGGCCAGCGAATTTGGGGATCATTCCGGCGCCGGGCACTACTACGGCGCAGACTACGATGCCGGCGTCGTCAATCGGCATCACAGCGGTGGATGTCACGAATATCTGATCGCCGGCTGCGCCATCAAGTGCGACGTGGTCTTCAGTCTGCCGAAATGGAAGACTCACAAGAAGGCGGGGATCACCGCGAGCCTTAAGAATCTGGTCGGGGTCAATGCCGACAAGAACTGGTTGCCGCATCACACCGAAGGCGCACCCGCGCTTGGGGGAGACGAGCATCCTAATCCCGACTTGAAGCACCGCACCGAGCGAAAGGCGGCCGCGGCCATTCGTGGGTTTTCGCATCGGATCCCCGTGGTCGGACCATGGGTCCACCGAGTGGCGCGCGGTCTGGGCAAACCTCTGTTCGGCGATACCGAGAGCACCATTCGCAGCGGGAACTGGTTCGGCAACGATACCATTTGGCGAATGTGCCTCGATCTGAACAAAATTGTGTTTTACGGCAATGCGGACGGCACGTTGCGCGATCCGCGGCTCCACAGCCGCAAGCGCCACTACGTGCTGGTGGATGGAATTGTCGCTGGCGAGGGCAGGGGACCGCTGAACCCCGATCCCGTCCCGGCGGGCGTTCTGTTGTTTGGTGTGCACCCACCGAGTGTGGATGCGGCCTGCGCATACCTCATGGGGTTCGATCCGGACAAGATTCCGATCGTGTCGCGGGCCTTCCAGTGCCGGCATCTTCCCCTCGCGGACCATGGTTGGCCTGACATCGCGATGCTCAGCAACGCCGCTGTCTGGAACCTGCCGCTGGCTGAGATTTCAGCGACCGACACGTTTCACTTCAAGCCTCACTTCGGTTGGATAGGGCACATCGAACAGTCTTCCGCGCTTGAAATTTCTGCGGACGAAACCAGCCAGGCGGTCCGGCAGCCATGAGTGAATCTGTCCTTGTCGAGCAAATTTATCCCCGCCTGCCCGTCTTCCTGCAGAACGCTGCCTGTTGGTACTACGGAAAAAAGGAAGCTCGGGTACGTTTTGGGCGAGTGTTCGACCAACGCCTGCGTGACCTGACGGATTCGGAGAAATGGTCTGCCGGCGAGATCGAGGCGTACCAGAACGACAGGCTGCGCTCCCTCGTCCGCCATGCGTATGAGAATGTTCCTTACTACCGGGAACGTTGGAGGACCCTGAAGATTGCCCCTGACGACATTCGCAGCCGCGGCGATCTGCACAAGTTGCCGGTGCTCACCAAAGAAGAAGTGCGCCAGAACGCGGATCGCTTCGTATCGCAAAAAACGCCGCGGCGCGAGTTGCTGTCGCGGCATACCAGCGGAACCACGGGCAAAGCCTTGCATTTCTATATGACTGAGGAAGCGGTTGCCTTCCAATGGGCCGTCTGGTGGCGTCACCGCCTGCGATTCGGCGCAACGCCTGGAAGCTGGCATGCAAACTTTACCGGACAACGGGTGGTTCCCATCACACAAAGCACCCCGCCCTACTGGCGCTGGAATCGTCCCATGCGTCAGGTGCTGATCAACATGCAGAGCCTCACACCGAACAAGATCGCGAGCATCGTGGAGATGCTCAACTCGCAGCAGTTTGATTTTTACTGCGGCTACCCGTCTTTTATTCATATGTTCGCGGTCAACGCAAGCGAGGCCGGCCTGCGGCTCAAATCGCCTCCTCGCGTGATCTTTACCGGCGCCGAGAATATGCTCGACTTTCAGCGCAGAGACATCCAGACGTTTACCGGGGCCATCCTCAGCGATCATTACGGTTCCACTGAGGCCTGCGGCAATGCCTCGCGATGTCCGGAGTTCGTTTACCATGAAGACTTCGAGTTTGGCATCATGGAGGGGCTCGAACAAACACCGGGCGATCCGGCGCGAAAAATTGTGTGCACCGGATTCGCGTGTGACGCTTTCCCCTTCATCCGTTACGAGGCAGGGGACACCGCAGTGTGGCAAGAGGGAAACGCTTGCCTCTGTGGCCGCAACTCCAGCGTACTGCTTCGGGTGGAAGGGCGGTGCGACGACTATGTGGTCACGCCCGAGGGCGCGCGCATTGCCCGTCTGGACTATCTGTTCAAGGATGCTCTCAACGTGAAGGAAGCGCAGATCGTCCAGGAGCAACTCGGTGAAATCACGATTCGTCTGGTGCGCCGCGATGCATATGGCACAAAAGACGAACTTGAGATCAGGCGCGACATCGCAAGCTGGCTCAGTCCTTCGCTCGCGGTACGATTCGAATATGTGCCGGAAGTCCCGCGGGAAAGAAACGGGAAATTTCGGGCAGTCCTTTCGCGGTTACAGTCGCACCCGCGCAATCTGGTTGCTGAACAGGTCCATCTCTGAAACAGGTACTCCAAGACGCACGCACCGGTGAGGTCACGGTGGAAGAAGTTCCCGCGCCGCAGTTGCTGCCCGGGTGCGTGCTGGTGCGCATTGCAGCCTCGGTCGTTTCTGCCGGAACCGAGCGCGCATCCGCGCAATTTGCCCGGAAGAGTCTGCTGCAGAAGGCACAGTCCCGGCCTGATCTGGTGCGGGAAGTCATCAACAAGGTGCAGCGGGATGGAGTCTTCTCGGCGATTCGAGCCGTGCGCAGCCGTCTCGATCAACCCCAGAGCCCCGGCTACAGCAGCGCAGGAACAGTCATCGCTGTCGGCGAAGGCGTCACTGACATTCAGCCCGGCGATCGCGTCGCCTGTGCTGGCGCTGGTTTTGCCGTTCACGCCGAGGTCGCGTGTGTTCCTCGATTGCTGGTGGCGCGCATTCCGCTGCGCTCGATTGCAGCCGACTCGATCGCCCCTACCGAAGTTCCGTTCGATGAGGCTGCTTTCGCGACGCTGGGTGCGGTTGCCCTCCATGGAATCCGGACGTCAGAGGCCAAACTCGGCGACACGGTCGCGGTGATTGGCCTGGGTCTGTTGGGGCAACTCACTGGGCAACTCTTGAAGGCCGCCGGCTGCCGCGTTTTAGGAATGGACATTGATCCATCTCGCGCCGATCTCGCAAGCCGGTTAGGCGCGGATGCCGTGACCAGTTCGGCTCCAGCGTTTCGTGAGTTGTGCGTGGAAGCCTCGCGTGGCGCAGGCGTCGATTGCGCCCTGATCACTGCTGAAACCTCAAGCAGTGATCCGGTGAATTTGGCAGGCGCGGTCGCACGTGATCGTGCTGTGGTGGTGGCCGTCGGAACTGTTGGAATGGACATTGAGCGCAAGGCGTACTACGAGAAGGAACTCGACTTTCGCGTCTCCCGCTCCTACGGCCCCGGTCGTTACGATAGCGCCTACGAGCAAAAGGGGCGCGACTATCCAATCGGCTACGTGCGCTGGACCGAAACCCGCAACATGGAAGCCTTCGTGCAGTTTCTCGCCGAGAAGAAAATCAACGTTGGCGCGCTGATCACCCACCGGTTCCGGATCGAGCGCGCGCAGAGTGCGTACGATTTGATCGCCGGCAAATCCCGCGAGCCGTTTCTGGGGGTGGTGCTGCAGTATGCCAACGCGGAGGACGATTCGCGCGTGCTCTCGGCTGTTTCCGCGGCTGCAACTGCGGTGGAGCCGCTAGTCCCCGCAGCCAGCGTCAAGGTCGGTTTGCTCGGCGCAGGAATTTTCGCCGCAGGTACGCTGATCCCCGCAATGAAAGCGTCATCCCATACAGCGCTGATCGCGGTTTGCGCGGCCACTGGACCTCACGCGCGGCACGTAGAACGAAAGTTCGGCTTTCGTTCCTGCACCACAGACGAAGCCCAACTCATTCGCGACGCGAGCATCAACGCGGTCGTCATCGCTACTCGCCATCACCTGCACGCGAAGCAGGTTCTGGCCGCCCTCGCAGCGGGCAAGCATGCCTTTTGCGAGAAACCGCTTTGCCTGTCGGAAGCGGAACTGCATTCCGTCGCCGCCGCATATCTGGGAATCGCTCCCGCCCGGCGGCCGGTTTTGATGGTCGGCTTCAACCGCCGGTTCGCGGATATGACCGCACGGATGAGGGCATTCCTGTCGTCCGTCGCCGAACCGCTGGCGCTGCATTATCGCATCAACGCCGGCCATCTTCCGCCCGACCACTGGGTCAATGATCGCGAGCAGGGCGGCGGCCGCATTCTCGGCGAGGTTTGCCATTTCGTGGATACTCTGATGTTTCTAGCGGCCTCGCCCATCATCGAGGTCGAGGCCAGAGCCGTCGGAAACTCTGGACGCTACAGTGGCGACAACGTGCTGGTCGCGCTCCATTTTGCAAACGGCTCCGAAGGGACGATCAGTTATCTCGCCAATGGCGACCGCGCATTTTCAAAAGAGCGGATCGAAGTCTTTGGCGGGGGCAGCACCGCCGTGCTCGTGGATTTTCGCCGTCTGGAACTCGTGCGCGACGGCCGTACAGAAACCGTCCGCTCGCGCTGGCGCCAGGATAAAGGACACCGTGCCGAGTGGGCCGCCTTTGTGCAGTCCGTGCTGCGGCAGAGCGAGGCGCCGATCCGCTTCGAAGAGTTGGTGTGTTCTACGCTTGCGACGTTGCGCGTCAATGAGTCGGCAGCCACCGGAGCCCGACTCGCTGTCGATGCGCCCGCCTTTATCGATTTCGTGCACAGGGCGTCGAGCGCCGCAAACTGTGTGAAACCCAGCCTGAAATCCAGCCCGAATGAATGACTGAGTACGAACCCATCGCCAGAGGAGTTAATCGTAGTTAATGCTGATCTTGGGCCTCAACATGTTTCATGCCGACGCTTCCGCGGCGATCGTGCTCGATGGCGAAGTGAAGTTCGCCATTGCCGAGGAGCGCCTTAACCGGCATAAACACTTCGGTGGTTTTCCCGCGCTCGCGGTCAAAGCATGCCTGGACGCGGTCGGCGCGAGAATCTCTGATGTCGAACACGTCGCGGTCGGACAGGACAGCGACGCGAATCTTGCGAAGAAAGTTCAATACGCCCTCGCCAATCCGGCGAAGATTCTGAATTTCATTCGGCTTCGAAAGCGAAAAGAAGCCATGCGCAACGTTCGCTCACTGTTATCGAAGGCGCTCGACGTAGGTGCCATGCAGCTTCGCTTTCGGGAGCATCATCTTGAGCACCACATCGCCCACATCGCCAGTGCCTACTACTGCTCGCCCTGGGAAAAAGCTGCGGGTTTCAGCCACGACGGTTCCGGCGATTTCGTTTCCACGATGATGGCGCGTTGCGAGGGCAACGAGATTGAAGTCCTCAATCGTGTCTTCCTGCCGCATTCGCTGGGCAGCGTTTACACCATGATTTGCGAATTCATCGGCTACAGCCAGTACGGCGATGAAGGCAAGGTGATGGGGCTGGCTCCCTACGGAAAAGACACGTATCGCGATGAGATCAGCGAGATCGTCTCGCCGAAAAACGGCGGCTTCGAGCTCGACCTGCGCTATTTCAAGCCGCTCGGCAGCAACCAGGGAATGCAAGTGATGCCGGACGGCACCGTCAAGCTGGCGCGCCATTTCTCCGAGCGCATGGAGAAAGTATTCGGCGAGCCGCGCCGTCCGCGCTCTGAGATTACGCAGCGCGACATGGACCTGGCATTCGCTGTACAACAGCGCTTCGAGGAAGTCTTTTTCCATTTACTGAATCAGTTCCACCAGTGTGTCCCGCTCGATGAGCTGGCCATGGCTGGGGGATGCGCGCTCAACAGCGTGGCGAACGGCAAGCTGTTCGATCGCACTCGGTTCCGCCGCACTTACATTCAACCTGCCGCGGGCGACGAAGGCCTTGCCATCGGAGCCGCTCTGCACACCTATCATTCCGTGCTCAAGCAGCCTCGCTGTTACGAATTGAAGAACTCCTATCTGGGTCCGGAGTTTTCCGACTCGCGTATTCAATCGGCGCTGCAGAGCGCCGGCCTGGAATATCGCAGGTTGGATCGCTCCGCACTACTCGACGCTGTCGGCGAACAGATCGCCCAAGGCAATGTCGTCGGATGGTTTCAGGGGCGCATGGAGTGGGGGCCGCGCGCGCTCGGCAACCGCTCCATCGTCGCCCACCCGGGCCTGCCTAACATGAAGGACGTGCTCAATGCCCGCATCAAGCACCGCGAATGGTTCCGGCCCTTCGCCCCGTCAATTATGGCTGATCATCAGCACGAGTATTTCGAGCACGATCATCCTTCGCCCTTCATGCTGCACGTATACAAGATCCGGCCAGAAAAGCGAAAGGAGTTAACTGCGGTTAACCATGTGGATGACACGGGCCGTCTGCAGACCGTGACTCGCGAGGAGAATCCGATGTACTACGATCTGATCGCAGCCTTCCATCGCAAGACTGGAATTCCCGTAATCCTGAACACGAGTTTCAATGAGAATGAGCCCATCGTGTGCACTCCCGAGGAAGCCATTGACTGCTTCCGGCGGACCCGCATGGACGCGTTGGCGATCGGGCCATTCCTGGTAGTCAAGCCCGGGAGGGAAGCAGAGATATCGACGGGAACAGCCGCACCCAAAAGCAGGGAAGTCTAGACCGTGTTGGAAGAACTAATATCTGTGGACGCCTCCTTCAGTGCACAAGAAACGCCGTACTCGCAGTCACGATACCCGCGACTCCGAGCAAGATGCCCAACCCCCAGAACATTCTTCGACTCGAGAGCAGCGTGATCGAGGTGATCACCAGTCCCACCTCGAGTAAGACCTCGGCCAGATCAAACCGATCCGCCTGAGCCCTCTCATGCACAACTTCTGTCTCCATCTCGTGGGCGGCGTCCTCGATTCCTTTCTGCTCATCCTTGTAGCGCGCCACCTCTGATGAATACTTGTCGCGCAGCTTGGCGAGTGTAGAGGCATCTATGGTCGCTTCCACCGCACTCATGTCGAGGAAAAGTTCGTCCTGATGCCGCCGAATGTTCTTAGCCTGGTAATACGCCCACTGATCGGAAGACTTCGCTTGAAGCACGACTTCTTCCGTGTGGGCGCGATGTCCGAGCAGGGTCACCACCGCGACCAGCACGGCCAGAATGGCCATGGTCACCGTGACCGGCACGAGGGTCGGATCATGTTTCGCGTGTTCAGCGTGCTCCCGCAGTTCACTCAGTTCTTCCGACATATCGTCACTCTCCCATAACTTTCACGATGACCCGCTTGTCCCGCCGCCCGTCAAACTCAGCATAGAAAATGCGCTGCCACGTCCCCAGATCGAGCTTGCCGGCGGTAATGGGCACGATGACTTCATGGTGGATCAACAGCGCCTTCAGGTGCGAATCGCCGTTGTCCTCACCCGTGTCATGGTGCTTGTAATCCTTGCGGAACGATGCCAGATGCTCCAGCCATTGATCGATGTCCTCGATCAGGCCGCCTTCGTTATCATTGACATATACGCCAGCGGTAATGTGCATCGCCGAAACCAGTACCATGCCTTCCCGCACTCCGCTCTTAACGACGATCTGTTCCACCTGCGGCGTGATATGCACGTAGGCTCGGTACGTCTTGGTATGAAACGTCAGATATTCCGTAAGCGTATTCATGCCCGAATTCCTGACACGAGTCGCAAACCTAGCGCAACGCCTCCGCCACTTTGCCAGATGCAATCAGCGCTGCGATGCGAGCGAAATCTCGATACATCACCCGATCTTTGTCCATCGTAGGACAAACCGAACGGATTGCTGCATGCGCCGCCTGTCCGCGCTTCGACGTCTTCAGCGGTGCCAGGAAGTCAATCGCCTGGGCCACGGCCATCGCTTCGATCGCCAGCACGTTCCGCGTGTTCTCTACAACTCGCTTCAGCTTGGTCGCGGCCGTCATGCCCATGGAGACGTAATCTTCTTTATTACCGGAAGTGGTGATCGAGTCAACCGATGCAGGATGCGCCAACACCTTATTCTCGCTTACGAGCGCTGCGGCGGTTACCTGAGGCATCATGAAGCCGGAGTTCAGGCCGGCGCCCGCCGCAAGAAACGGCGGCAGGCCCTCGCTGAGTGCGGGATTCACCAGTCGTTCAATCCTACGCTCGCTGATGCCTGCCAACGCGCTCAACGCGATGGCCAGAAAGTCCAAGGCAAATGCCAGAGGTTCGCCGTGAAAGTTCCCGCCGGAGATGACGTCGCCCTCAGCGTTGGCCGCATTGGTGAGGAAGACCAGCGGGTTATCGACCGCGGAATTGGCTTCCGTTTCAAACACGCTGCGGCAATGCACCAGCGTGTCGCGCACCGCACCGTGGACTTGCGGAATGCAGCGCAGCGAATAGGCGTCCTGCACGCGGGCGCAGGCGCGGTGCGACTCGCGGATCTCACTGCCTTCCAGCATGCGCCGCAGGTTGGCGGCGGTCTTGATTTGTCCGGCGTGCGGCCGCGCCTTATGGATGCGCTCGTCGAACGCCGCGTCGGTCCCCTGGAGCGCGTCGCAGCATAATCCGCCCAGCACGTCGGCGGTGTCTACCAACGTCTCGGCCGCGAGCAGCGCCAGAGTTCCCACCGCCAGCATGGCCTGCGTGCCATTGATAAGAGAGATGGTTTCCTTGGCTTCAAGCACAAGTGGCTTGATCTGCGCCCGCTTCAACGCTTCAGCACTGGGAACGGGAACGCCTCGTTCATCGGTGCATTCGCCTTCGCCGATCAGAGCCAAAGCCAGGTGCGCCAGCGGCGCCAAGTCGCCGCTCGCGCCTACGCTTCCCTGGGACGGCACGACCGGCGTGACGCCGCGGTTAAGCATTTCACAGAGCGTGTCAATGACGATGGCGCGGACTCCGGAGTGACCTTTGGCGAGCGAATTCGCCCGCAGGAGCATCATCGCCCGCGTTTCGGCGACGGCGAGCGGTTCGCCCATGCCGACGGCGTGTGAGCGTACCAAGTTGACCTGCAGTTCACGAATCTGGTCGCCTGCGATACGCACTTCGCTCAATTTCCCCACGCCGGTGGTGATGGCGTAAGCAACTTTGTTGCTCGCAACAATTTCATCGACGATTGCGCGCGCCTGGTTGACCGCTTCTCGCGCGTCGGGCGAGAGCAAGGCGGCGCGGCGGGAAGCAATACTCGCTACTTCGCTTACCGCTTCGAGTGTCAGGTCGTTTCCGTTAATATGGAGTGCGTTCAAGAAGGTTCCCCGTAAGAGATGCCTACCGCTGCTACTCGACTACTCTCAGACCGTCGTGTCTTGCTTTTCCATTGCTGCGCGAAATGCCTTCAGATACTTCTCCGGCAGCGTCGCAACTTTCATCTTCGAATCAGTGACGATGTGCGTGGTCTCGCCCTCAGCCAGCAGGGCCCGACTGTCTGCCCGAACAAGTTCGTAGCTGAATACGACGACCGACTCGCGCACGTTCTTCAGCCGAGTCCGCACCAGAACTTCGTCGTCATAATAGACCGGAGCACGGTAGCGGCATACGACTTCGGCGACTGCGATGAAGCGCCCATCCTCGCATTCCATGTCGCGGTAGGAAAATCCCATTTGCCGCATTAGTTCCACCCGGCCCACCTCGAACCAGATCAAGTGATTCGAGTGGTAGACCACGCCCATCTGGTCGGTCTCGGCGTAACGCACCCGCAACCGCGTTTCATGAAATGCATGGTGAAGGTTCGAACTCATTTCCCCGTCCACACCGGTTTGCGCTTCTCGAGGAAAGATGAAATTCCTTCGCGAAAGTCCGCCGTGGTGCGGATCGCGGCATTCTCACGTGCGGCCGCCTCAAGCTGGCCATCGAGTTCCGGGCGCGCGTGATCAGTGAGCAATTGTTTGGTCGCCCGCAACGACGCTGAACTGTTCTCCATCAACAGCGCGGCCAGTTGCCGGGCACGCGTCATCAGGTTCTCCGCTGGCACGATCTCGGTAATAAGGCCCATGCGCGCCGCTTCCTCGGCGTCGAAAATTCTTCCCGTCAATAGAAGATCGCGCGCCTGCTTCTCCCCCACCTGACGCATCAGGAATGTCGAAACAATCGCCGGCACAAATCCGATGCGCACTTCGGTATAGCCAAACTTCGCGTCCGGAACTGCCAGAGTGAAGTCGCACAGCAGCGCTAATCCAGTCCCTCCCGCGATTGCCGGCCCATTCACGGCGGCAATTGTGACCTTGGGGAACTCGTACAGCGAGCGAAACATCCGGACCATACTCCGCGAATCCTGCAAGTGTTGCTCCGGCGAACGGCCCAGCAGAGACTTCAGATTATCCAGATCCATGCCGGAACAAAAAGCCTTGCCGGCTCCAGTCACGATCAGAACAATCGCCTCCGAGTTCGCTACATCGTCCAGAGCGCGCAACAGGTCGTCAATCAGTTCGAAGCTGATGGCGTTGCGCTTCTCGGGACGGTTCAGTGTGAGGGTGGCGACGCCGCCTTCTTGTTCGAGTTGTATCGTCCTGTAGTCCATATCCGGGAAATCCGCCGCGGACTTCACACGTTTCACACGGAAGAAAGGCGGTCGTTTGTTTTATCCGTGATATCCGTCGAAATCCGTGGCTACTTAATCCGCGGCGTGCGAACTGGAAAACTTCGCTCCGATTCCTGCCGTGGCTTTCAGCAACGCGTCGAGTGGTTTCAGCTGCGGCAGCTCCGCCCCCCGCTGCGTAAGCGCTTCGATTACTTTCTCTGTCGCGATGTTACCAACCAAGTCGTCTTGCGCAAAGGGGCACCCGCCCAGGCCGCCGAGGACGGAATCGAAGCGCCGGCAGCCTGCATCATAGGCCGCCAGAATCTTTTCCGAGGCATGCTCAGGGCGGCTGTGCAAGTGGATGCCAATCTCGAGATAGCCAAACTTCGCCATCACCGCGCCTACCAGATCGCTGACCTGCTGCGGGCTCGCCATGCCTACCGTGTCGGCCAGGGAGATCATTTTCAAGTTGTCCACTTCCATCAGCGAGATGGCCTCAATCACTTCCTCCGGATTCCATAGGTCGCCATAAGGATTCCCGAACGCCATCGAAATATAAACCACGACGTCCCGGCCAGCATCATCGGCTTTGTTCTGAATCTTCTCTAGTTCTTCAAGCGCGCTCTCGGGTGACTGGTTCTGATTCTTGCGCAAAAATGTTTCTGAAATCGAATAAGGAAATCCGAGTGTTGACACCGCCTGCGTCTTGATCGCCCGCTCCGCGCCTTTTTCGTTGACCACGATGCCGATGATCTCCACATCATCCGGCGGATCGAGTTCTTTCAGCACCCCCTCGGAATCCGCCATCTGCGGCACGGCGGTCGGCGACACGAATGACACCGCATCAATGTGCTTGAACCCAACGCTGATTAACGCCTTAAGGTAATCCACCTTTAACTCGGCAGGGATCATCCCCTTCAGCCCCTGCCAGGCATCGCGCGGACATTCGATCAATTTGACAGGACCAGGCATAAACTTCTCGGCCACGGATTCTCACGGATCAAACGATACGATGTAAGAAAGTTCCCGTTCTGATCCGTGTTCATCCGCGCAAATCCGCGGCAAATGGAAGTTGAGTCATGTTTGCAGCACTCCCACCTTGAACTCCGGTACCTCCGGATTCAGCGCCGCCGCCTCCAGCGCCTGCGTGACGGCATCGCGAGTCTCGATCGGATCGATGATCTTGTCGATCCACAGACGCGCTGCTCCGTAGCGGGGGTCGGTTTGTTCATCGTAGGTGCGCTTCACCGACTCGTACAGTTCCTTTCTTTCTTCCTCGCTGAGCTTCTTGCCGCCACGCTCCAGCTGTTTGACTTTAATCTCGACCAAAGTTCCTGCCGCCGAATCGCCGCTCATGACCGCGTAGCGCGCCGTCGGCCAGGCAAAGACAAAACGTGGATCGAACGCCTTTCCGCACATCGCATAGTGACCGGCGCCGAACGATCCGCCAACGATGACTGTGATTTTCGGCACCACGGAATTCGAGACCGCGTTGACTAATTTCGCGCCTGCTTTGATGATGCCGCTCCACTCCGCGTCGCGCCCAACCATGAATCCGTTCACGTCATGGAAGAAGACCAGCGGAATCAGGTTCTGATTGCAGTCCATGATGAAGCGTGCAGCCTTCTCGGCGGACTCCGTATATATGACGCCGCCGAATTCGACGCGCTTGTTACCTTCGTGATCAGTTTGTTGCGCGTGCAGTTTCTGGTTAGCCACGATTCCCACCGCAAAGCCGCCGATGCGTCCGTACCCACAGATAAGAGTTTTTCCGTATTCGGGCTTGTACTCGTCGAAGCGACTTCCATCGAGCACGCGTGCCAGCACTTCTTTCATGTCATACGGACGCGCGGGCGACGAATCGTAGATTCCGTAGATTTCTTCCGCGGTCAGTTCCGGCTCGACTGGCTTCCTTCGGTCCCAGGGAGAAAGCCGGCGGTAGCCCCACTTATCCACAATGGAGCGGATGCGCGCGATGCAGGCCTGGTCGTTGGGTTCGCGGAAGTCGACAGTACCGCTGATGGCAGAGTGCATCGCGGCCCCACCAAGCTCTTCTGCGGAAACTTTCTGGCCGATCGCCGCCTGCACCAGGGCCGGGCCGGCCAGGAATAATCCGCTGCCGTCGGTCATCAGCACGTGGTCGCACATGACCGGCAGATATCCGCCGCCCGCTACGCACATGCCCATGATGGCTGCGATTTGCGGGATGCCCATCGCCGACATGACGGCGTTGTTGCGGAACACCCGGCCGAAATCGTCGCTGTCAGGAAACACATCTTCCTGCAGTGGCAGGAAAACTCCCGCGGAATCGACCAGGTAAATCGTTGGGATACGGTTCTCGATGGCAATGGTTTGCGCCCGAATCACTTTTTTCGAGGTCATCGGGAAAAACGCGCCTGCCTTTACGGTGGCGTCGTTGCCGATGATCATCACCATGCGGCTTTGAATGCGGGCCAGGCCGGTGATTACACCCGCAGCCGGCGCCCCACCCCACTCCTCGTACATGCCATGCGCGGCGTACAGGCCGAGCTCGAAAAATGTCCCAGGATCGGCCAGCAGTTCAATGCGCTCGCGCGCCGTCAATCGTCCCTTGGAGTGTTGGTTTTCTGTGGCCTTTGCGCCGCCGCCCTCGGCGATCTTTTCTTCCTCATTGCGGATTTGCGACATCAAGTCCGCCAGAAAGCGCATGTTGGCTTCAAAGCGCGCGGAAGTGGGATCGATCTTCGTCGTCAGCGTGTTGGCTGGTTCGGACGAATTTGCCAGAGGAGCTTCGTTAGGTTCAGCCATGAAAATAATGGAACGCGAAATGAAGACGCGGACTGACTACGGTATACCACGCGGGCGGAAGCGCGCAATGCGATGTGCCTCTAGGCGCTGCGCTCCACCCACTCTGCCAGCTTGCACCCGTCTTCCTCGAGCAGAAACGTTCCCACGCCGAAGCATTCGCCGATGACCCGGTGGGATTCGGGATCGCGTGCGGCCCGCGTAATCCATTGCTGCCCCACGCGGTACTGCGACGCGGTAAACCACTTCTGCGGCAACACTTCCACGAGTCCTGCTTGCGGGTAGAAAACCAACAGAGCGAATGCCGGGTCGTCGTTCGACATCGCCTTGTAGCTGGTCGGGACGATCAGTTCGTCCACAGTCGCCAGTTCCGGCGGAGCCTCGATCTTGTGCATCCCCGGCGCCAGCGTGAGCGGCACCTCGAAATCCGCAATCGGGGCCGCCGCCGAATAAATGCGATCTGCCGACGGCTTGAACCACCCGGCGACCTCAGCGAGGTCGAAAGACTTCAGCTGATCAGGATCGAAACAGGCAAGCCGAATGTTGCGCCCCTCCGGGCACCAGATGCCGACAAAATGCGGCGGCACCAGAAACGGCCGGCAGTAGGTATTGAGCGCCAGTCGCGCCTTGTCCGGTTCCTGCTCAAGGCCTAGAGTGACAAGGTGGGCGATGGGGCCCTGTTCGCCGTGATGAGTCCAGACGAAACGCTGTCCGGCGAGCGAGCGAAAGGCGGGAAACGTCTTCCAGTACCACGGAACCGGGCCGACCGTCTTCGAAAGAATTTCCCGGGCGCGCGTCGCGGTGATGCCCGCCATCAGCCCGCCGCCGGCACGCCGGGTCCCTTCAGGTGGGTGCGAATGAACTGAACAATGTCGTCCATGGCCGTTCCCGGCTGGAAAATCGCGGCTACGCCGATCTTCTTCATCCCCTCAATGTCCTGGTTCGGGATGATCCCACCCAGTACCACGATCACATCGTTCATTTTGTTCTGCTTGAGCAAGTCCATGACGCGCGGCACGATGGCGTTGTGCGCTCCGGAAAGAATCGACAGACCGATGACCTGCACATCCTCCTGCAGGGCCGCGCTCACGATCATTTCCGGCGTTTGCCGCAGGCCGGTGTAGATCACTTCCATGCCCGCATCGCGTAACGCGCGGGCAATCACCTTCGCGCCCCGGTCATGCCCGTCGAGGCCGGGCTTCGCCACCAGCACGCGGATCTTGATGTCAGTCATTATGTCGGCCATTGCCAACCATTTAACCACAGAGGGCGCAGGGGTTCACAGGGGCAGGGCAATGTTTGACCGTGTCAAACGGTCTTGATGTCGAGGCTCCGCCACATGTACCAGCAGGCCACGCTGCGGTACGGTTCCCACGCCTTGGCAATCTTTTGCATGTCTTTCGGCTTGGGCAGCTTGCGCTTCTTATAGTGTTTCTTCATCGCCACCTGTATGCCGTAGTCGCCTGTGGGCAGCACATTCTGCCGGCGCAACGAGAACATTAGAAACATGTGCGCGGTCCACTCGCCGATTCCTTTTACCCGCGTCAGGTGCTGGATGACTTCTTCATCTGACAGCGCAGGCAGGCGGGTGAAATCGAGCAGCCCGGCATTGGTCTTGGTCGCCAGATCTTTCAAGTAGGCAGACTTCTGCTTCGACAGGCCCGCGCTGCGCAGCTGTTCATCGCTCAGCTTGAGAATCCCTTGCGGAGTGAGCGGCTCTCCCGCAAGATCCGCAAAGCGCTGGAAGATCGTGGCTGCAGCCTTGCCATTTAATTGCTGGTAGACGATCGACTCAGCGAGACTGGAAAACTCAGCCTCGCCAAACCCCATGCGGCACGAGCCCACTCGTTCAATAATCGCCCGCAAGACAGGATCGGACCTCTTTAAATGATAGACGGCCTTACGCATAGCAATACACTTACCACAAAAAGGCACGCAGGCGAAGAAAAAACGAATTTCGAGCTTCGGCTACTTCGTCTTTTTCACTGCGATGCCCATTACTTCATATCTCCCGCCACGAATCAGTTTGTCGACTCCAATGAACGCCCGCGCCGGATAGTCGCCATGGAAGTAGAGTTTGTACACCGCGTTGAAAGTGTCGTAGAGCTTCAAATCGGTGCAGAAAATCTGCAGAGAAACCACATCGTCCATGGTCAACCCCGCAGCCTCGACCGTCTGTTTCATCCCGTCCATCACCATGCGCGCCTCGTCCTCGGCGCTGGGGGGCGGCATGCCAGTTTTTGCGTCGAGACCGATGTGGCCCGCAATATAGAGGGTGTTGCCGACCAGCACCGCATCACTGAAGGGCAACGCCTTCATGTCGCTGGCTCGGGGTTTCACAATGTATTTGCGGTCGGCCGCGCCTGCCGCGACACATAACGCAAGAACCGTTGCCGCCACAACCGTGCATAGTTTCATGGTTCGCCTCATACTTCCTTCAACCGGCAGAATATCATTCAGCGGAAAGCAGCCATCAGCAGACCGGCTGTTCCTCCGCCCAGTACAACCCACGCCGGACTCAATTTCCATCGCAGCAACGCTGCGAGAGCTACTGCGGCGATCGCCCAGGCCGGCCAGCCCCGCAACGCGTCGGCCGCCAACCGAAACGTGACGCCGCTCATCAACGCCACGGCGCACACATTCACAGAATCCAGAAATGCCGCGATCCATGCGGACTGCCTCAGACGGAACAGCACCGGCGCCAGCAGGGCGACATAGAAAAACGATGGCAAGAAAATTGCGATCGTAGCCACGGCCGCTCCTGGCAGGCCGCCCAGGATGTAGCCGATGAACGTCGCGGTCGACAGTACCGGCCCCGGCGTGAACTGCCCGATGGCCACCGCGTCCAGCAGTTGCTGATGCGTCAGCCATGCATGTTGCTGAACCAAACCCTGGTCGAGGAAAGCCAGCAGCACGTATCCGCCGCCATAAAGCACAGCACCCACTTTAAGGAAGAACAGCCCGATCCGGTAAACGGAAGGTCGGGCGACGACAGCTCCCGCCGCCGATGCCGCGGCGAAAACTCCGAACAAGCGCGCGCTTAGGGGAAAGATTCGGCGCGGGAGCAGAGGCGACGCCAGCAGGGCCTCAGCCCCGCGAAAGCTCGATGTCCGTTGAGCCAGCATGCCCACGAGTCCGCCGCCGAACAGAATCGCAATCGGATTCAGTCCTAAAAAAAATGCCGCCAGCGACAACCCGCCCAGCACGGCCAATCCTGCACCCTTTACCGCCGTTTTCCCCAGTCGCCAGATCGCGATCGCGATAACCGCAACCACCGCGGCCTTGATTCCCGACAGCACCGATGCCGCCTGCGTCATGGCTCCGAACCGCACGTAGGCCCAGGCGAATGCTGCTGTAATCAAGGCTGCCGGCAGTATGAAACTCGCGCCCGCGACGCACAGCCCCGGCCAGCCTGCGCGCACGAAGCCTATATTGATCGCTATCTCGGTAGAAGTTGGGCCGGGGATCAGGTTGGCCGCACCCAACAGGTCGAGGAACTGTTGCCGGTTCAGCCATCGCCGCTTGCGGACGACTTCCGCTTCAATCAGCGCGACGTGAGCTGCGGGCCCGCCGAAACTGATCGTGCCAAGCTTGAGAAAAAGCTCCGCCAGTTCGCGCAGCCGCCCAGCATTCGCCCTGGCATGCTCCGGGAGCTCCGCAGCTGGCGTAGGCTTGTTGCTCACGCGGCTTTGTGTTCACCCTGGCGGAAATTCTCGATCAGGTGTTCGGACGTGCGCAGCGAGAATGCCAGAATGCTGATTGTGGTGGTCTTGTCGGTGCAATTCAGAAACACGCTGGCGTCGCAAACGTACAGGTTCGGCACGTCATGCGTCTGCCCAAAACGATTGGTCACGAAACTCTTGGGATCATTTCCCATGCGGCAGGTGCCTGTCTCGTGCAGGCTCCAACCCGGGATTTCCGGAGTGTCGCCCGAACCCTCGACCACCCCGCCGGCCGCGCGCAGCACATCGGCGCACACTTGCTTGGAGTGCTCCCACATCTTCAGCACATTTTCATCCCACTCGAAGTGCATTCGGGCGACCGGAATCCCGTAGGGATCTTTGACTTCGGGATCGAGATCCATAAAATTCGTTTCCGAGCGCAATGACGGAGCCTGAATTCCGAAACTCACCGGCGAAGGATAACGCCGCTTGATCTCGCGCTTGAACGATGATCCGAAACCGTCGAGGTCATTCGCGAACCAGGGAAACTCCGTGCACCCTCCGTCCGGATAGACGGAATATCCGCGAATGAATTTTTCCTCGTGCGGATCTTTCAGATTCTGCCAGCGCGGCATCCACGCAATCGTGCTGTCGGCCACGTGGTCCGGGAAGCTGGGCTGGCCCAACAACTGCGGTAAATATCCCCGAACCGACTCGCCGTAAAGATGATCGCAAAGGTTACGGCCCACCTGCCCGCTGGAATTCGCAATTCCGTTGGGCCAGTGCCGCGATTTCGAATTCAACATGATGCGTGCCGACTCGATGCACGACGCTGCCACCACCACCGCGCGCCCGTAGACTTCGACTTCCTGCTTCGTCTTGCGGTCAAGGTAAGCCACTCCCGTGGCTTGACCGTTTTCATCCACCAGAACATTTTTCGCCAGCGCATCCGTGCGCAGTTCCAGGTTTTTCGTCGCCTCTGCCTTGGGCAGCAGAAAATACGGCGTCGAAAAAAATGCTCCCACATCGCAGCCCGTCGTGCACTCTCCGCAGAAATGGCACGCGGGATGCCCCTCGTGCGGCTGGGTCAGCTGCGCGCAGCGGTCCGGCAAATATGGCACACCAACCTTATTGCATCCCGCGGCCAGAATAAAATCCAGGCAGCGGAAATTGAAGGGCCGCAGGTATGAGCCATCCGGATTGCTCGGCCGGTTCTGCACCGTGCTTGCCACACCGATCATTTTTTCCACTCGCGTGTAAAACGGACTGATCTCTTCATGCGTGATCGGCCAGTCGACGTCGTAGCCATCGCGCGAGGCCGCTTTGAAATCGATGTCGCCGAAGCGCGCTGAACTGCGTCCCCAGAAATTTGTCTTGCCGCCCACTGCCTTACAACGCGGCCACATCCACTTGGTTCCCGGCGCCACGGTGAACGGAATCTCGTGGTCCCACGCCTGCTTGGTGTACTCGTTATCCATGTAGCCGAACGATTCGCTTCGTTTGGGATCGTCGAGCCCGCGGAACTTCATGTCCCAGGGCATGCGGTGGTAACGAAAATCTTTTTCCGGATCGAGCCTGCGCCCCGCGTTAAGAGCGCAAACCTTCAGCCCGGCTTCGCACAGCGTCTTGATCGCCATGCCGCCGCCCGCTCCGGTTCCAATCACGATCACATCGTAGATTTGTTTGGCCATGGTTTTGTTAGTGCGGTGTCGACTGTTATCAGGAATGAGTTTGCGAAAGGTGCAGATGTTCGGGGTCGCCCTTGTGCGGACACTCCGGCGACTCGGCGTAGAACTTCAAGGCAGGATTGTCCAGCTCTTTGAATCCGATTTCGCTGGTATAGAACCCGGTCACCGTATACTCCCGCACCGTATGGAAGAACCGGTGTCCGATGTCGTCGCCCGGACGCCCTTTGTCTTTGAAGCTCAGCGGCTCGAGCAGTGAAGTCTGCTGGTCCGGCGTGAGCTCCACAAATCGCTTTCCAGCCGTCTGCTCGGCGTGCGCGTTCAGCCACGTCAAGCCGGTGCGAAACGGATATTGCGCCTCAGGATCGCTGGCCACCATGAAATCAATAAACTCGGCCACGCCCGCTTCCTTCGCGCCGGGCGTGCTGTCGGTCGGAATAATCATCTCCGTCAGCCGTTCGACAACGGCATACTCGGCCGCCGTGAAGAATTGCGGAGTATACGTCGCAGGCTTAATCTGCAACGTCGCGTTGCCGATATGCCCGCAAGCAAATCCCCATTTGCTGAATCCGGGAAAGTGCGCCGCGGCCGCAGCCGTTCCCAGAATGCGCAACATCTCACGCCGCTGAATGCCTTGCCCCGCCATCGAGTTCTCCCTGACAGATTGTCGTTCCGAACGAAGCGAGAAACCTCTTGCTCCCGCTAGGAAAGGAATCGGATTGACTTCTCCACCAGTTCCGCGGTGATTTTATAAGGATCGCCCGGCGCGTCGTATTCGATCGAGCAGTATCCCTTGTAGTCGTACTTCTTCAGAATGGCGAACGTGCGCGCCAGGTCAACATGTGAGGCCTTGCCGTCGTCATCCACCTCACCATCCTTTACATGGCAAATCCCATAGGCGTGCGCGAACATTACTTCCATCGCGCGGTCCTGGAAATCCTGATCATGGGCAGCCAGCGAGTTGCCGAAATCGGGCAACGCGCGCAGCCACGGGCTGTTCACCTTGTCGAGAATTTGCGCAATGAAAAACGGATCTTCGCTGACCGGATTGTCATTCTCCAGATGGACAACAACATTCGTCTTGGCTGCGTACTCAGCCACCCGTGCCAGCGTATCCGCGGCGCGCCCTACATCCGGCTTCGAGTCCTTTGCGCCGTCGATGTGCGTGCGAATGCTGGGCGAGCCGAGAGCCGCCCCCACATCAATCCAGTGTTTGCTTCCGGCAACGGCCTTCTCGCGTTCGGCTGCGTCCATCGCATACTGGCTGTGACCGGCATCTACGGCGATATCCACAACCGCGGAGTGAGCTTTTTCAACCGCGGCCCGGAACTGCTCAAGATACTTCGGGTCGGTCGAAGGAAAGATCGGGCTCCACGGCTCAATCTTGTGAACGTTGAACTTTTCGGCCACGTGTGCCGCAAAGTCCTTCAGTCCGATTTGCTGTGTCAGTGGAACCTTGCTCGGCGTCTTGCCATCCCATCCCTTCCATCCCACGATGAATTCGCGAAAAGGATACGCCGCCACGGCGACTCGCTCCCGAGGAGCGGAGGGAAACTGAACCGAGGGTCCAGGACTCGATGGTCCAGAACTCGACGGCCCGAGACTCGCCGCCGCGCGCGCAAACTCAGGCAAAACCCACGCCGCTGCTGTCGCGCCGGCGCATTGCCCGAGGAATTGTCTTCGGTTGGTCGCTTTCATGCGCGCCAGTGTACCAGAGAAACTCAGTCCATGGCTGGTGCGCTGATCGCCCTTAGGCCGAGCCCGCAGTCACGGCGCCTCGGTAAATTGCAGCGTGTAAGCCGTCGCCGGATCAAACGGCTTTTCGATCACTTTCAACTCGGTAAGCTGGTTGTACATCGTCGTCCAGCGAGCGGCTTCCATCTTGCCGAGTTGCTTGCCCGAGTGGTCATCGCCGGTTACGAAACCTCCATCGCGCAGGGCCTGCCAGGTGAAGTGCATCCATTCCTGGTTCAGTGCCGGATTCACTCTCGATACGGCCGCATTCCCCGCCGTTGGATCGTTCAAGTAATCGCGCCATCCCCTTAGCGACGCGCGCACGAATTTTGCCGCCACATCAGGATGCTGGTTCAAGAAATCGCGCGTTGTGAACATCACCCGGTAAGGGTTGTAGCCGGCATCGCTGGTCAGGAGCACGCGGGTCTCCACCCCGGCCTGGTGCGCAAAAAACGGCTCCGAAGTCGCGAATGCCTGCTGAATGTACCCGGGATCGGCCACAAAATTCGCCACGCTGAAAGTGGCCGGGACCTCACGCACGCTGTCGAGTTTGTAGCGCTTCAACAGATACTCGAACCACGTCGACCCCAGCTTGATCGCAACCGTATGCCCGTTCAGGTCGGCAAAGCGGTGAATCGGCGAGTCCTTGTGGACCATGATTCCTTGCGGATCACGTTGCATGGTGGCAGCGACGGCAACCAATGGTTGCCCAGCGGCGATGGACTCCAGGATCTGGTCTGAGCTGGCCATGCCAAACTGTGCCGAGCCCGAAGCCACCTGCTGGGGCACAACTATGTAAGGCCCGCCCGGCTGAATGCTCACGTCGAGCCCCTCGTCCTTGTAGTAGCCCTTCACCAGCGCCGTGTAAAAGCCGCCGTGTTCCGGCTGCGGGTACCAGTCTGCCTGCAAGGTGACCTTCGTCAGGCCGGAACTTGCAGCGCCCTGTGAAGTGGACCTGTGGCAGCCCACCAGCAGGGCCGCAATCAACACGGCAATACCGCACGCACCGCAAATCCGACATTTCCCCATAGTGCCCCGCAGGACTTCCTGGAGCAGCCTAGCACTCTTCCCGCATGGTAACCGGGCGACGCCCGCACAAGATTTAATGATGCGAACCTGCAGTTTTTTCGATTGTCGAGCGCGGCGTGCTGCTGCTAGAGTGCGCCCATGGCGAGCCCGGCAGCCGGACGCGGTCGTGTGACTCGGCCGCAGTTTCGGCAGGATGAGGAGCGCATGCGTGAACTTTATCGCTTCACGGCCCGCACTTTTGAGACGCCGCGCCCGGTTCCGTTTGGAGCACTCATCGTAAGTACCACCAGCGGCGAGCGGCTGGTGCGCGCCACCAACGCCGTGATGCGTGAATCCGATCCGAGTTCGCACGCCGAGTTGCGCGCCGTGCGGTTGGCATGCAAGAAGCTGAAGAGTCCGAATCTGGCCGGGTACACCATGTATTCCACCTGCGAGCCGTGCCCGATGTGTATGGCGAACGCGCTGTGGGCCCGCCTGGATCGCGTGGTATACGGAGCGACCATCGCGGACGCCAGCCGATATTGCCTGCAAATCCATGTTCCGGCGAAAGAGATCGCGTGCCGGTCCGATATGAATTGCCGCGTGGAAGGCCCCGTGTTGCGCGAACTCTTTAATAAGTTATTCACGCACCCGAATATGCGGAAGGCTTTCCGCAGCTGGAGTAATCGCAAAGATAATTAGCAGTGCGTGGGAGCAGTTTCTGTGAAATCCTCAATATGAGCCCGGCCATGAGCTTAGACCATGTCAGCGCGCTGGTTTCCATCCTCGGCGACGAGTCCCGCGTCCTCACGCACCCGCAGGTGGTCGAACGGCTGTCGCGCGATTTCTACTGGTACTCTCCGGTGCTGCGCAAGCAGCTTGACGGCAAGGTGGCAGACCTCGTCGTGCAGCCGCTCGATGCCGCGGAGATCCAGAACGTGCTGCGTTACTGCCAGCTTGAAGATGTTCCGGTCACCGTGCGCGGTGCCGGAACCGGCAATTACGGCCAGGCTGTTCCGCTGTACGGCGGCGTGGTGCTTGACCTGGCGCGCATGAACCGGATTGAATCCATCAGCTCGGAGGGAGTTGCGCTCTGCCAGCCGGGCGTGCGCTTAGGCATGTTGGAGACCGAAGCACGCAAGTCGGGATGGGAACTCCGCTGCTATCCCTCGACGATCGTCAAAGCATCGGTAGGCGGGTTTCTCGGCGGCGGTTCCGGCGGCATCGGCTCGGTAGCGCATGGCGGCCTGCGCGACTTCAACACTGTGCGCGCTCTCGAAGTCGTTACCATGGAAGCCGAACCGCGAATTGTCCTCCACGAAGCCGACGCCGTGCACGACATCCTGCACGCCTGGGGCACAAACGGCGTAATCACCAGGATATGGCTGGCGCTCGCTCCGGCAGTCGAGTGGTCGCAGTGTGTGGTTGCCTTCGAGCGCTTCGACGCGGCTCTCGATTTCAGCGAGCGCATCGCTACGAACTCGTCCTGGACCAAGCGTCTGGTCACCACGTTTGAATGGCCCATCCCATCTTTCTTCACGCCGGTGAAGCAGTACGCGCCGCACGGCAAGCATCTGATCTTCTTCCTGATTTCTTCCGAACAGCTCGCCAAGCTGGAGCAATCCGCACGCGATGGCGGAGGCGAGATCACCTACTCGGGGGCATACTCCGGCCTGCGCACGCTCCCGCTGCTTTCCGACTACACGTGGAATCACACTACGCTGTGGGCGCTGAAGAGCGATCCAGCTTACACTTACTTGCAATGCGGATTCGACCCCGCCACTGTGCGCGGCCAGATGAAGCGACTGCGCGATCGCTTCGGCCAGGAGATTCTCTTTCACATGGAATTCATGAAAAACGGCAGCGGCCAGGTCATTCCCGGAGCGATTCCTTTGGTCTACTACACGACAGAAGAGCGGCTGAACGAAATGATCGGTTTTTGCCGCGAGATTGGCGTCTTCGTGGCCAATCCTCACGTGAATAACGTGGAAGGCGGCGGCCGCTACCGCGCCGACAATGTGCAACTGCTCGCCAAGATGCGCTACGACCCGAAAGGTCTGCTGAACCCCGGCAAGATGATCACCTTTCGCGCCGAAGAGGTAGCGGCAACGGGCTCCACGCGATGAAGACATGGATTCCCGACGTCCGCAATTTTGCCTATCTGAACTGGAAACAAGTGGACGCCCTGCCGCGCGACTCGACCTTGCTCGTGCTGCCCACGGCGGCCATCGAGCAGCACGGCCACCACTTACCGCTGGCCACCGACACGCTCATCAATAATCTGTTATTGGGACACGCTTTAGAAAAACTACCCGCAGACTTGCCGGTTTATGCGCTTCCTCCCGTGCACTATGGCAAGAGCAACGAACACATTGGTTTCGCAGGCACATTGGCCGTCAGCGCGGCAACATTCATGGCGGTGCTGCGCGATCTGGGAGCCAGCCTGGCCAGCGCGAAGTTTCAGAAGCTCGTGCTGTACAACACTCACGGCGGCAACACCGCGCTGATCGACGTAGTGGCGCGTGACCTCCGCGCCGAATTTGGGTTGCGGACTTTTGCGTTGCACGGCTCCGGTGGCATTTCTTTTGACGGGCTCAGTCTGCAGGAACGCGCCTACGGATTTCACGCCGGTGAGGTGGAAACGGCGCTGTTGCTGGCCTCGGTGCCGGAACTGGTGGATCGCTCGGCCTACACCGTCAACTACATTGCCGACATTACGCGTCCGGAATTGCTGTTGCCCGAAAACGCTCCCGCAACCTTTGCCTGGCTGACTCGCGACATTGCTCCCAGCGGCGTGATGGGCGACCCGCGTCCCGCGACTGCTGAAAACGGCGCTCGCTGGCTGGATCAGGCTGCCACCAGGCTGGCCGCCGCGCTGGAAGCGATGGCCCACTATCCGAACCAACGCTAGCCATGGCCTAACGAGCATGAGTATTCATTCATGAGCAAAGCCGATTGGGTCGACTGCGGTCAGGGCGTGCGACTGGAGCGCGGCGTGCGTTGCCGGATGTCGGACGGCGCGCATTTGGTGTCCGATCACTACTATCCTCCTCAATCTGGCGCTCATCCCACGCTGCTGATGCGGCAGCCCTACGGTCGCGATATTGCATCGACCGTCGTCTATGCGCATCCCGTATGGTTCGCGCGTCACGGTTATAACGTGGTCATTCAAGACGTTCGCGGCCGCGGAGATTCTGAGGGCGAGTTCTATCCCTTCCGCCACGAAGCCCGTGACGGCGCGGAAACCATCGCCTGGTTGCGCACTCGCGGTGAGTCGAACGGGCGCATCGGGATGTACGGTTTTTCGTACCAGGGCGCGACGCAATTGCTCGCCGCCGCAGAACAGCCAGAGGGTCTGGTCTGCATCTCGCCCGGGATGACCGCCTGCGATCTTTACAACGGCTGGTTCTATCGCGGGGGAGCGCTGAAGTTGGCATCCGCTCTCGGCTGGGGACTGCAGATGCTCAAGGCCGAAGCACGCCGCAAGAAGGCGCGGGAGGCCAGCGATCGTCTCGAACAAGCTTGGGCAAATCTCGCTGCGCAAACCTCTGTCTTACCCATTCGCGATCATCCTGCGTTACACGGCGAGGGCGTTCCCGAGTATGTGCTGGACTGGCTCGATCACGATCAACCCGGCGACTACTGGGCATCTTTGGATGTGAGCCAGTCACTCCATAAAATATCCATACCGGCGTTGCACATTTCCGGATGGTACGACACTTATCTGGAGGGCAGCGTCGCCGGCTTTGTTTCGCTGTGCCGCAACGCCGGCAGCGATTTTGCGTGCAATCACCAGTACCTGATTGCAGGACCTTGGCAGCACATTCCCTGGGGCGATCGGATTGGCGCTGCCGACTTCGGCCCCGAGGCCTTGCTCGACACCGATTCAATTCTGCTGCGCTGGTTCAACCATTGGCTGAAAGACTCGGGCGAATTTGCGGATGAGCCGAAGATTCGCCATTTCGTACTCGGTGAAAATTCCTGGCGGCAGGCGGATGCCTTTCCCGAAGACGCGCGTCATGCGTGGTACCTGCACGGCGAAGGCCGAGCGAATTCCCGCAAGGGCAATGGAACGCTCACCGGCACACCGCCCGCTTCGGCGGAACCGCCCGATATTTTTGTTTGCGATCCTGAAGTGCCCGTGCTTGCGCCCGGAGGCCCCGCCGCTTCGAGCGGGCAATTTGATCAAGCTGCGTTGGAGTCAGGCAATAACCTGCTGGTCTACACATCCGCGCCGCTCTCGCAGCCACTGCGGGTGTTTGGAACTCCGCGGGTTTCTCTGTTCTGTTCCACTTCATCGGCGCATACCGACTTCACCGCAAAGCTAGTTCGCGTCCGGCCGAACCGCGCCGCGGAATTCATTTGCATTGGAATCGCACGCTCGAGTTGGTTGTTTTCGAAAACCGGCTACAGCGCCGAGGAGGTTCACGAGTGGAAGTTTGATCTTGCTCCCACTTCCTGTTGCTTCGCCGCTGGAGACCGCATCCGCGTGGAGATCGCCAGCAGCGCCTTTCCCCTGTACGACCGCAATCCGGGCACCGGCGTGCCATCCTGCCGCGCGACCTCGTGGGACTGGCGCCGCTCGACGCAAATCGTCTACCACGAAGAAGCGCATCGTTCCGCCCTGTATCTTCCTGTGCACGAGCCTGTGAGCGAGGCGGTGAGCGAGGGCGCTCGATGACCCAGAAAAAAGTCGCCCCACAGGTCGAATTTATCGGCGTCAGCAAGATTTACGGCAACGGCCGCACAGTGATCTCCGGCCTCGACCTGACCATCGCCAAAGCAGAGTTCGTTACATTCCTCGGCCCCTCCGGCTGCGGCAAATCTACCGTACTGAAACTGATCTCTGGTCTGACGCCACCAAGTTCGGGGACTGTTCAAGTTGACGGCATGACGCCAACGAATGCCCGCGAAACCGTCTCTTACATTTTTCAGGACGCGACCCTGCTGCCCTGGCGCACGGTACGAAATAACGTTGGCCTCGGTCTGGAACTGGAAGGGGTCAACGGCGGCCGGCGCCGGGAAAGAACGGCGTCTCTGCTGGATCTGGTCGGGCTTGGAGAGGTCGGAGACGCGTATCCGCGGGAGCTGTCGGGCGGAATGAAAATGCGTGTCTCCATTGCACGCGCTTTGGCGACGAACCCAAGGCTGTTGCTGATGGATGAACCCTTTGCCGCGCTCGACGAAATGTCCCGCGACCACCTGAATGAGGAGCTCTTGCGCCTGCGCGAAGAACAAAAATGGACGGCCGTCTTCGTCACGCATTCCGTTGCCGAGGCGGTCTTCCTCTCGACGCGAATCGTAGTGCTCGCCTCCAATCCCGGACGCATTCACACCGTCGTGCCGATTGAACTCGCCTTTCCAAGAACCGCCGCGCTCAGAGCTTCGCCGGAATTCGGCATGCTCGTGCTGCAGATATCACGCACTTTGCGGGAGGCGGCGCAGCCATGAAACGGCGACTGCTCCCGCTGGCGAATGCGGTCGCCGTTTTTGCGGCGTTGCTGCTCTTGTGGCAGTCCGTCCTGTGGATCTTTCCCGTCCCATCGATCATGCTGCCTTCGCCCTGGGCCGTGGCTCGCGCCGTCGTGAGGCGCTTCCCGGCCTTGATGACATCCTTGACCATTACTGCGGAAGAGGCCGGTGGTGGATTAATCGCCAGCGTATTAGTAGGCTTAGTCATCGCTCTCGTCTTTGCGCAGTCGCGCTGGGTGCGGCGCATGCTCTATCCCTACACGATTCTGCTGCAGACCGTGCCCATCGTCGCCATTGCTCCGCTGATTTTGATGTGGGTGGGCGCGGGCACAGCGTCCGTGGCTCTGATCGCGTTCATCATTTCGGTGGCGCCCATCATTGCCAATACCACGCAGGGCATGGTCAGCGTGGACGAAAATCTGGTTCATCTTTTCCTCATGCACAACGCATCCTCCCGGCAATTGCTCTTCAAACTGCGTTTGCCGTATGCGGTACCGTCTCTGTTTGTCGGCATTCGCATCGCCAGCGGCATCGCCGTGATCGGCGCGATCACGGGCGAACTCTATGCCGGATCGAGCAGCGTTGGCGAAGGCGGACTCGGCTACTCGATCCTGTACGCATCATCGCAGCTGCAGACCGACTATCTGTTCGCGCTGGTGCTGGCCGCGACTGTTCTCGGCTTCGCTTTCTTTTTCATCGTGATGTTTCTGGAATGGTACTTCCTGCATCGCTGGCACGAGTCCGCGCGAACGCCGGAAACCTAGTGACTTAACAACGGCTTGAGGAGGCAACCATGTTACGGCTGGAATCGGAGACGGGGTGGTGGCTGGTCACGCATCCTGACCATGCGCGACTAGCTGGAGCCTTCGCCGAACGTTGGGGCAACGAGCGCTTTCGGCCGCCGGAGCCACGCGCCCATGTGCTGCGCGGGATCGCCTGCCACGACGACGGCTGGGCCGCGCGCGACGCCGCTCCACAAATCACCCGCCAGGGAAAGCCCAGCGCGTTCTCGATTGAACTGGTCGGGAAGTATTCCGCATTCGAGGAAATCGATCTCGCCGATTATCTCGCCGTGCGCGATCGGGCGGTGCGGTTGATCGCCGCCGAAGACCCCTATGCCGCCCTGCTGATCTCGATGCACACCTATAGCCTGTTATCGGAGCACGCCGACCGATCAACCATTGCGCCGGAGCAGTTGCCGCTGCTCGACGAATTCCTCAGTCAGCAGAAGAGCCTTCAGCAGGCGCTGGTTCACGAGGTTGCCGCAAACCCGGAGTTCCCGGCGGAGCAAACCAGTGAATCTGCCATCCGCGATCATTTCCGCCTGCTGCAGGCCACGGACAATCTGTCTCTGCTCACTTGCGTGGATTTCCGCGCACCCGCTCACCTGCTGCACCCCTTGCCCCTGCGCGATGGAGGGTACAGCCGCGTCGCGGTGACGGCCGCCAGCTCTCGCCACTATGTGCTCGATCCTTACCCGTTTGACGAGCCGTCAATCACGTTCACGTTTCCCGCCAGGCACGTACAAGGGAGTTTGTTTTCGTCAACCGCGGAACTGCGGGAGCAATACAACGCGGCGTCGCCGGCGACGCTTTCCGTCACGGTCAGCGCAGAGTGAGTGAAGTATTAGCGGCCTGATCGAAGGTAACCCGACTTCAGGGAAGCAACGACACATGCGCAGCCACGATCCGCCAGCCCTCAGGCAATCTCACCCACACCTGGCTCTGCCGCCCCCGCACCAGTTTTCCGTCAACGGTCCGCTCGAATTCCAACGTGATGCTCCCGAAGTCGCGCCCGAACGTGACAATATCCAGCCGCCGGATCGATCGTGCCAGGTTCACCGGCGATCGCCCCTTGCGGAAAGCGGAAATTTCCTCGATGCCGTATAGATTCTCGGCCAGTCCCATGCGCACTGCATGCGGGGAACTCCAGAACATGCCGGTCAGCGTCTCGACATCATTCCCCACCAGAGCCGCTTCGTACCGCGGATAGATGGCCTGCAACTCGGCCACAATCTCAGGGCCGTTAACCTGAAGCTCATTAATCTTAGGGTTGTTGATCGCCAAGGCTAGAACATCCTCCTGTCCGGGAGCACCCGTTTCGGCATCGCGGCGCTGACCGTGTACATCGGTTCGTTCACCACCTGGCTCAAGCGCAGATTCATGGCAACGCTGCACAGCAAGTAAGCGTGAACGTCGGAAAATCCCCACCGCGCGATCAGAAAATCAATCATGCGCGAGATCGCTGCCCGAGCCGCCGCAATCGCATCCGTCGCGGATTCCACCACGATCCATGCCTCGGTCTCTTGAGCATGGCCAGCGCTCGCTTCAATCACCGGCCCGGCTAGCGGTTCATGTTTATGCAGTTCAAATTGCAGCGTCACCCCCGCGGGACACTCGATCCCGTTGATGCACACCTCGCCGTCGCCCTGCGCCGCGTGGGCATCGCCCGCCGAGAACAACGCGCCTGCATTCAGCACCGGAAGATACAGCTTCGCGCCACCACAGAGTTCGCGCACATCCATATTCCCGCCGAAAATTCCCGGCGGCCGGGTTCGGAATTCGCCGTCTTCGGCCGGTGCAACACCCATCACACCGCAAAACGGCCGCAGCGGAACCGCCGCCGGCGCCAGCGACCGGGTGACCACGCCGTCGAGCTGCCAGTGAAACAGATAAGGTTCACTGAAGCGATCTTTCAGGAACCCCAGCCCGGTGATTACGCTGGACCAGCCCCAGCCCCGGTGCGCGACTTCGAGCACATCCACCTGCAGAACGTCGCCGGGTTCAGCGCCGCGAACAAAAATCGGTCCCGTCAGCGCGTGGATGCGGCCTCGATCAATCTTCAGGAACTCATCCACCGTCATTCCCGGCTTTACTTGCGCGCCACTCGAATCCACGCATTCGAGATGCACGGTGTCGCCCGGCGCGATCACCAGCCGCGGAGCCAGCGCCCGGTTCCAGCGGGAATGCGTCGGCTCCGCCGACAGAACATGTTCCGCCATGTCCGCTACACCTCAACCGTCATCTGCACTTCGACGAGTGCATACTTCGGCAGCGCAGAAACCCCAATCGCGGCCCGCACATGGCGGCCAGCCTCACCCAACACTTCGACCAGAAGATCGGATGCGCCATTGATTACCTTGGGCGAGTCCTCGAACCCTGCGACGGCATTCACATATCCGTTTAAGCTGATCACGCTGCGCACCGCGTCGAGCGATCCTAAGTACTTCTTCAGCACCGCCAGTTGCATCAGGGCGCAATTCCGCGCGGCGGCGTAGCCGTCTTCGATCGTGCGATCCGCGCCCAGCATTCCGGTAATCACTCTGCCGTCTTCCATCGAGATCACTCCCGACAAATAAACGACCTGCCCCACCGTTTTGGCGGGTACATAGTTTCCGCCAGCCGCTGGCGGTTCCGGCAGATGGATCCCTAACTGCAGCAGCCTTGCTTCGATTCCGCTTCCCATTCCTTTGCGAGCCTCCACTCGCGCCAAGTGGAGTCACTTTACCACAGCGAACTTACGTTCTTGCCTGCCTCCCCGCGCTTCGATACCATGTGCCATGCGAAAGCGATTCACGGCCCTTTTCTGCGCGAGTATCGTTGCCGCCGCACTCGCACTGCACTTTTCGCCCGTAGCTGCGTCCTCTTCGGCTCCCAGCCTGATCTCGAAAGCGCACACCCGGCGACTGTCTGCCACCGATCTTGCTCTCAGCGGAGACCTCGCCGGTCTGCCCGCCGGGAGCGTGCGCTATCTCAGCCGCGAAGATTTGCTCGCGCTGCCCCAGGTCACCTACTCCGTCACCGACGATCACAACTTCGCCAAACCGACGGAAATCGCGGGTGTCCTGCTGCAGGAACTCAGCCGCGCCCTCGCCCGCGAGCCCGACGCCGATCTCGTCGTTGCCATCTGCGACGATCAGTACCACGCCCACTACCCGCGCGAGTATCTTGCCGAGCATCAGCCCGTGCTGGTGCTCAAAGTCGGTGGCGAGCTTTCCGAGCACTGGCCGAAGGACGCAGAGGGCCACGGTCTGAATATGGGACCTTACATGATCTCGCACCGCCAGTTCACTGCCGGCATCAAGATCCTTGCCCATGAAGATGAAGCGCAAATTCCGTGGGGAGTTGTAGGTCTCGAATTTCGCGACCAGAAGAAGTTCCTCGGCGCGATAGCGCCGCCGCGCGACGCCTCCGCCGCTGACGTTCACGCCGGCTATCGCGTCGCTCAGCAGAATTGCCTTCGCTGTCACAACCTGGGTAGCGTCGGTGGCGAAAAGGCGCGGCATCCGTGGCTGGTGCTTTCCGCCTGGGCGGCGGCTTCGCCGCAGCATTTCGCTGCTTACGTTCGCAATCCGCAGGTGGAAAATCCGCGCGCCGAAATGCCCGCCAACCCGAACTACGACGACGCCACGCTCCAAGCCCTGGTCGCCTACTTCCGCACTTTCCAGTCGCCGGAGAAACCATGATCCTTCGCCTCGCCAAGCTGCTGTTGGTTTTCGCGGTGGCATTGTTTTATACGGTTGTGGTCGTCAACAACGTCACGGACTACAACACCAACTTCCAGTTCGTCCGTCACGTGCTGATGATGGATTCGAATTCCATGGGCAATCACGAGATGTGGCGCGCCCTGAACTCGCCGGCGTGGCACACCGCGTTCTACATCTCCATTATTTCCTGGGAGTTCCTCGTGATGTCGCTCTGCTGGTGGGGTGGGGTGCGCTTGGCGCGCTCCCTGTCAGCGCCGGCGCCGGCGTTTATGCAGGCCAAACGCGTTTCGCTGGCAGCCCTTACTCTGGCGTTGCTGATGTGGCTGGTGGCCTTCCTGACGGTCGGCGGCGAATGGTTCCTGATGTGGCAGTCGAAAACCTGGAACGGCCAGGACGCAGCCTTCCGGATGTTCACCGTGATCGGCATCGTACTCCTGCTGCTGGCGCAGCCGGATTCCGACACCCAGCCGTAATTTGACCGCAGTGACGAGATGAGATGCACGCCCGTTACCTGACGGGTACGCAAAGATTCGAGGGCTGACCGACTGCCGAAGACCCATCAACGAGCTGCGTCATTCGTGAGAATCACTTTGAGCGCGCCCTCTTTTGCCGCGTTTCCAAACGTGTCATAAGCCTTCAGGATGTCGTCCATTGCGAAGCGGTGAGTCACCAGCTTGTTCGGTTGTAACTTGCCCGAGCGCACGACCTTCAACAGCATCGGCGTGGTCACCGTGTCCACCAGCCGTGTAGTGAGGGAGATGTTGCGGTCCCAGAGTTTCTCCATGTGTAGTTCAATCGGCTTGCCGTGGACCCCCACGTTGGCAATGCGTCCGCCGGCCGCGACAATGGCCTGGCAAATGTCGAAGGTAGCTGGAAGCCCGACGGCTTCAATCGCCACGTCGACGCCCGCTCCCTCGGTCAATTCCATTACCTGATGGGCGGCGTGTCCGTCCGAACTGTTGATGAGATTGGTCGCACCGAACTTCTTGGCGACCGCGAGGCGCTTGTCGTCCAGGTCGATCATGAAGATCGCAGCCGGTGAATAAAATTGGGCCGTTAACAGAACGGCGAGGCCGACCGGTCCCGCGCCCACGATGGCAACCGTATCCCCAGGCTTCACTTGCCCGTTCAGAACACCGCACTCAAATCCGGTCGGCAAAATGTCGCTCAGCATCACCATCGCTTCTTCATCGGCGCCCGCCGGAAAGTGGTAGAGACTTCCATCGGCTTGGGGAATGCGCACGTACTCAGCCTGAGTTCCGTCGAGGGTGTAGCCCAGAATCCAGCCGCCGTGCCGGCAGTGCGAATACATGCTTCGCTTGCAGAAATCGCACTTCAGGCAGGCAGTTACGCACGAGATGATGACCTTGTCCCCAACGTGAAACTCTGAGACGCCGGCTCCGACTTGCTCGACGATACCAATGCCCTCGTGGCCGAGAATGCGTCCATCGGTCACCGCCGGAAGATCGCCTTTCAAAATATGAAGATCGGTTCCGCAGATCGTCGAGGTGGTGACGCGCACGATGGCATCGCCGGGATTCTGGATGGCAGGGCGTGGCTTGTTCTCCCAGGCAAACTTGCCCGGACCGTGATAGACCAGCGCTTTCATAGAGGCGCTGCCTAAAGTTACGGCGCTTGTGACGGGATGGTCGAATTCGGCGGTCGTCATGGGTGGTCCCCTCTTCTTTATTTATTTCTGGAAAATCGAGCCTGGCTGCCTCGAACCTAACAACGACGCTGCTGTTCTTCTGAGCAAGAGTGCTCACTCTCGATTGCCTTCGCTGCAAACGGAGCGGCCAGGAACGTGGCTCACGAACGCTCGACCCAGCGCGCGTCAATTACGGCTGCCAAGGAATCCGGTCGCCTCAAGTCCCATTTAAGGAAGGAAAAATGAGCCCGTGTACGAAAACTCCGCCGTGTACCTGGGGAAAAGTGTGCAATATTGACCAGCCGCAACATGATGCATCGCGTATTTTTCTACCAGACTTTAATGATGGCGGACCGCAACTCCCGCGCCGTTCGAGGTCCGCTGTCGATCGTATTTCTTTTCGTCGTCGCCACCTTTGCTTCCGGCCAGACTAGTCCGCCGCCTGCGGCCAAGAGCGCTCAAGCCACGAGCGCAGCCGCGGCCAGTGCGCCCTCTCCCGATTCATCCAAGGATGTTTCCAAGTACGTTGGAGCCGAGACCTGCAAGACCTGCCACGAAGAGATCTACAACAAGTGGGCGAAGACGCCGCACTGGAAGACCACCCTGAACAAGGACCCGGCGCACCAGGGTTGCGAAGGCTGCCACGGACCCGGTGCGGACCACGTTGCCGGGGGCGGCGACATAACCAAGATATTCAATCCCGCAAAGCACTCGGCCAAAGAGGTTGACGCCAAGTGCCTGACCTGTCACGCGGGAGCGCACCCGAACTTTGACCGCTCGCCCCACGCCAAGGCGAACGTCAGCTGTATCAGCTGCCACAGCGTTCACGAGAGCAAGGAAGAAGAAAATCTGTTGAAGGTTGCGCAGCCTACGCTCTGCTTCCAGTGCCACGCCGACGCTAAACCGGCGTTCAATATGCCGTTCCACCACAAGGTGAACGAAGGCTTGATCACGTGCAGCGATTGCCACGACGTGCACGGCACCTTTGGAGCCAACAACCTGAAGTCCACGGCCGACCAGAACGCCATCTGCACCAGGTGCCACACCGAGACGCGCGGGCCGTTCGTCTTTGAACACGTCGCGGTCAAGGCCGAGGGCTGCCTGGGATGCCACACTCCGCACGGTTCCCAGAATGCCCGCCTGCTGAACATGCCGGCCATTGCCCCGCTCTGCAACCAGTGCCACAGCGGCGTAGCAAACAACACGGTTCACGGAATGGGCGCGGGGTCGTCGGAAACCATAACTTGTACGAACTGCCATACCAATATTCATGGCTCGAACATGAATGCGGCGTTCCTCAGGTAGGAGTCACGGATGGCAAC